>Ga0310696_10008692_pt1 | contig 11822 bp, 8 predicted proteins | sample AusTroGonzalo_MG_4_FD_203885 | JGI IMG/M metagenome (GOLD analysis project Ga0310696, IMG submission 203885) | Bovine rumen microbial communities from tropical cattle in Woodstock, Queensland, Australia - Gonzalo_02 (v2) (version 2) | ecosystem: Host-associated > Mammals > Digestive system >... | reverse complement strand
TTTTCCAGTGCCTGATCCAGAGCCGGATCATCAATAGCAATATCGGTCTTCTCGACCATTTTCTTTCCATGGTCGCCTCCGGTGTAGAGCTCCACCGTTTTTGTATCCCGGTGATATACGCCCTGAAAATCGCCGTCCACCCCAATAGGCCAGTTAATCGGGCAGGAGCGGATCCCCAGTACCTGTTCAAGCTCCTCCATCAGGGAGAAAGGATCCTTTGCGGCCCGGTCCATCTTATTCACAAACGTGAAAATCGGAATATTCCGCATCCGGCAAACCTTAAACAGTTTGATCGTCTGCGCTTCAACGCCCTTGGCCGCATCCAGCAGCATCACAGCCGCGTCCGCCGCCACCAGCACCCGGTAAGTATCCTCGGAGAAGTCCTGGTGTCCGGGCGTGTCCAGAATGTTGATCCGGTACCCGTCGTAGATAAACTGCATCGCGGAGCTCGTCACGGAAATGCCGCGCTGCTTCTCGATCTCCATCCAGTCCGATGTGGCATGTTTGTCGGTCTTCCGGGCTTTGACGCTGCCCGCGCTGCGGATCGCGCCGCCGTACAGCAGCAGCTTCTCTGTCAGCGTGGTTTTACCCGCGTCGGGATGGGAAATAATGGCAAAAGTGCGCCGCTTCTCCACCTCTTCGTGCAGAAGTTCTTTGAATTCCCGTGTATCTCTCGCAGGCAGCATGTCTTTCCTCCCGTATTTCACCATAAAGCCTTCCCCTTGAGGGGAAGGTGGCGTGCAGCGCCGGATGAGGTGTCACCCGGCACAAAACACTGTATTTTATAATAGAGATCCTTGCATTGTCAAGGTTTTATGCTATACTGAGAAATGAACTTAACCTTTTGAAAGGAGCATATTATGGCTGTTTATCATCGGATCCTGCTGAAACTCAGCGGTGAAGCCCTTAAAGCAGATCATGATCTGTTTGACTTTGACAAGGTCAACGAGATCGCCGGAATCATCAAAACCATGCATGATATGGGAACGGAGATCGGCATCGTCATCGGCGCCGGCAATATCTGGCGCGGGCGGCAGGGGCCTTCCGCCAACATGGACGCCGTCACGGCGGACCAGATGGGTATGCTGGGCACGGTCATCAACTGCCTGTGCATGGCGGATGCGCTGCGCAAGGCCGGTCTTGATGCCGTGGTGGAAAGCGCTGTAGATATGAACCGCTTCGCGGAACCCTTCAACGCCATGTCCGCCCGGCGCCATCTGAAAGAAGGCCGGGTTGTTCTCTTTGCCTGCGGTACAGGTAATCCTTTCTTTTCCACGGATTCCGGCGTCGCCCTGCGCGCGATTGAAATGGAAGTGGATGCGGTCCTGATGGCCAAAAATATCGACGGCGTTTATACCGCCGATCCCGCAAAGGATCCCTCCGCCACATTGATCAAAGATATTACCTATTCCGATGCACTGGCCCGCGGGCTGAAGGTCATGGATGCCTCTGCTTTTGCCCTGTGCGCGGAAAACAAAGTCCCCATGGTCCGGGTTTTCGGCCTGGACGATCCGAAGAACCTGATCCGCGTCCTGGAGGGCAGCGATATCGGCACCTTCGTTCACCCGTAAGCTTAACCGTAACGAAAGCGCCGGGGCACTTTTCGCCCCGGCGTTGTTGTTTGTTTAAGCCACTTTTCGCTGCATTTGCGGTGAACATTCCCGCGTGGTCACCGTCTCCGCGGCAATCGCATGGTCCGTCTTGACCCAGTGCTGCTGATCCCTGAACTTGATCAGGCCTCCGACCTGCATAAAGGCACCCACAATCGCGTTGGCCACAAAGCCGCCGATCATCAGCGGAATCGTCCTGATGCTGAAGGCAATATGATTATCCATCCAATCCGCCAGATAGAACAGGAAGAAATAGCTGTAAGCCAGCACGCCTGCGCCGACCAGCACACCGTCCACGGAGAAATCAATCAGCGGCTTCGAGGGAACGATAAGCGAAACGGCAACCGAGCAAATCGCCTGGATAATCGACAGCGGCAGCGCCGCCACGCTGTACATATACGTCAGCAGGCTCAGGAACTCACCGAAGCTGATGCTGCCCGAGAAGAAGCTCTTAAACACTTTGCCCGTGTTCCGGAAGGTCACATACCACTGGCCCTGGCCCCAGCGCATCCGCTGCCGGATGGCAGCCCGGAGCTTCGTGGGTTTCTCGTCGTACACCCGGGTGTTGTGGTTCCAGAGAATCCGGCGGCCCTCCAGGGTCGCTTCCACCTGGATTTCAAAATCTTCCGTCAGAGACATTGTCGTCCAGCCGCCGCGCTTGTACAGATAAGCGGTGGACATCGCAAAGCCGGTCCCGCCGATGGGGCAGTTCAGGCCGAGGCGATGTTTCGCCAGATCAAAGAAACGATTGGTCAGCGTATAGCCCGTATAATAGAACCAGGCAACTACGCCCTCCTTGTTCTTCGCGCCCAGGTAGCACTGGATGAAGTCCGGTTTCCCCTTGTCCAGATACTGGCTGTTCACTTCACGGAACATATTGGTATCCATCAGGTTATCGGCGTCAAAAACCATCATCAGGTCGTACCGGTTCTGATAATCCCCCAGGGAAATCAAGGCTTTGCGCAGCGCGATCGGCTTGCCGGTCGGCGCGTCCGGGCCTTCCTTCCGGGTTTCGATCACGTTGGCCCCGGCTTCCCGGGCAACCTCTGCTGTCCGGTCCGTGCAGTTGTCGGCAATCACGTAATAATCATAAAGCTCCCGGGGATAATCCATGCTTTCCAGATTCCGGATAATGTCTCCGATCACCCGCTCTTCATTGTGCGCGGGGATCAGGACCAGAAACCGGGATTCAGGTTCATGGTCCGCGTAATCCTTTGTCTCTTTTTTAAAACCGAACAGACCGATTACGATCTGATAGAAGATGGAAAACATCAATAACAGTCCCGCTGCACCGCCAATGGTTTCCAGGACTATCCTGAGAATTTCCAAGCTGACTTACCTCCTCAACCGGGGCGCCCGCCCCGTCCCATTCCAAAACGTCAACGCGCCTATTAAACACCAGCCGCCCTTTTTTGTCAAGGCGGCAGGCGGTTTTTTCATGTCTTTTTTCTCAGTTTTGCAAACGTTTACCGTTCAGATCAGCATACAGCAGTTTTTCGCCGCTGTAAACCAGTTTCAGTTCAAAAAACGGGATCCTTTCCTTCAGCAGCCGGTGAAAGATCCGGTCCCCTTCCCACTGGGGCAGGGAATCCATCTCCGCGATCCTGACCCAGACCAGTTCCCCTTCGTTGCAGTCAGTCATCCTGCCTTCAAAAGCTTCCGAGGTAAACAGGTGCATCCGCTCCGTCTCGTACTGATCGTTGATAAAGGTTACGATACCCCGATATTGCGGATCGGTCATCGTCAGGCCGGTTTCTTCCCTTACTTCGCGCAGCGCGCATTCCTCCGGCGTTTCCCCCGCCTCAAACCGCCCGCCCACAGCGATCCACTTGTCATGGTTTATATCGTTCTTCTTCCGCGTGCGGTGCATCATCAGCACCTCATCCCCCCGGATGAGGTAGCACAGGCTTGAATCAATCACAGCAGTGCCCTCTGGATCTTGCCGCTCACGGTCTTGGGCAGTTCATCCCGGAAGACCACGATCCGCGGATACTTGTAAGGCGCGGTATGCTGCTTCACGTAATTCTGGATTTCCTTCTTCAGTTCTTCCGTCGGCTCAGTGCCCTTCGTCAGCACGATGCTGGCCTTGACCACCTGCCCGCGCACCTCGTCCGGCGCCGCGCTGACGCCGCACTCCAGCACGTAGGGCAGTTCCATAATCACGCTCTCAATCTCAAACGGCCCGATCCGGTATCCGCTGGACTTAATCACGTCGTCCGCGCGGCCGACATACCAGTAGAATCCGTCCTCGTCCATCCAGGCCAGGTCGCCGGTATGGTACCAGCCGTCATGCATGGCTTCCTTTGTCTTTTCCTCATCCCGGTAATACTCCCGGAACAGGCCGATCGGAATCCCCTTCGAGATATCCACGCAGATTTCACCCGGCGTACCGGCCGGGACCGGCTTTCCTTCCGGATCCAGCAGTTCCACATTGTAGATCGGCGCAACCTTGCCCATGGAACCCAGCTTGTGATCCGCACCGGCCAGGTTGCCGATGATCATCGTGCTCTCTGTCTGCCCGAAGCCTTCCATAATCTGCAGGCCGGTCTGCTTTTCGATCTGCCGGAACACTTCCGGGTTCAGCGCTTCGCCGGCGCTGGTCGCGTGTGTTACCGAGCTCAGGTCGTATTTGCTCAGATCCTGCTTGATCAGCATCCGCCACATTGTAGGCGGTGCGCAGAATGTAGTGATATGGTACTTCGCGAACAGCGGCAGGATGTCTGCTGCATCAAAGCGGTCGAAGTCATAAATGAACAGCGCAGCCTCGCACAGCCACTGGCCGTAGATTTTGCCCCATCCGGCCTTAGCCCAGCCGGTATCGGAGATCGTCAGGTGCAGTCCGTTTGGATTCACGCAATGCCAGTATTTCGCCGTATGCAGATGCCCGAGTGGATGTTTGAAGCTGTGCGCCGCGATCTTGGGATAGCCGGTGGTTCCGGAAGTGAAGTACATCAGCATCAGGTCGTCGCCGCAGGCGCTGTCCTCGGTCCGGTGGTAGTGGGTGGAATACATCTGGTACTCCTCGTCGAAGTTGTGCCATCCTTCCCGCTCGCCGTTCACGATCAGCTTCAGTTCCAGGCTCGGCGCGTCCTTTGCGGCCAGATCCGCCTGGTGCGCGGTATCCCCGTCCGCGGTGCAGATAATCGCTTTGACGCCCGCGGCATTGAAACGGTACTCAAAGTCATGCTCCTGCAGCTGCGCCACCGCCGGAATCGCAATCGCGCCGATCTTCTCCAGGCCGAGAATCGCGAACCAGAACTGATAGTGCCGCTTCAGCACCAGCATGACCCGGTCGCCCTTCTTGATGCCCAGGGCCTTGAAATAGTTGGCGCAGCGGTTGGAGGCCCGCCGGATGTCGTTGAAGGTGAAACGGCGTTCCACCTTGTTGCGATCCAGATGGAGCATCGCCAGCTTGTTCGGCACTTCCTCCGCGATGGCGTCCATCACGTCGAAAGCAAAGTTGAACTTCTCCGTGTTTTTGAAGGAAATCTTCACGGGCGTGCCGTTCTCATCCTTCTCCACGTCCGCAAACCGGTGCCACACGCGGGTGCGGCCGTTCTCTGCCGGGAATTCCTGCAGGGCCGTGCCGGGCATCGCCTTTTCCGGCGTCAGTTCGGGAATCGGCGCGCCGGTCGGGTTCAGGACGATCGCATAAAACAGGCAGTCCTTCCCGCCCACGGCAATCATGCCGTGAGGCGTACCGGAATCATAGTAGATTGAATCGCCGGGGTTCAGCACGCTGATATGCTCGCCCACCTGCACCTTCAGCTGGCCCTCGATGACGATATCGCACTCCTGGCCCTCATGGGTCGTCAGCTTGATATCTTCCTTTTCCGTCTCGGCGCTCCAGGCCGCCTGCACGTACAGCGGTTCCGCGATCCGGTTCCGGAAGGAAGACGCCATGTTGTAATACACCATGTCGTGGGCTTCCTCGATCCGCTGCCCTTCTCCCCGTCTGGTCAGGGTAAAGGAATTCAGGTTCGGGCTGGAACCTTCAATAATATCGCCGACATCAACGCCGAAAGCCAGCGCGCAGCGGTACAGGAACGCAAAGTTCAGATCCGATCTGCCCATTTCGCAGTCGATGTATTCCTGTTCGGTCACGCCGGTCTTGTTTGCCATCTCAGCAATCGTGAAGTTTTCAATCTCCCGCAGCTCCCGAATCCGGTGAGCCATCTCCTGAATCTTGTAATTCAGCCCTGTCATCTGTGCCATACTATCACATCTCCTCTGAAGGTCCTGGGGTTTCGCACGCCCGGAAAGCCCCCAAGAAAAAAGCTCATCTCAAAGCCTGCTTTGAGACGAGCATGATCTCATACCCGCGGTACCACTCAAATTGCGGTATATCAATACCGCCCCTCATGAACCCCATCAGGTTCTTCGCCCTCACGCGGCGTGATCGGGAAGGCTCTACTCGCGTTTCCGCTTTCTTCCTTCCGGCTCGGGAGCGACAGCCAACAGGTTCTTCCCGCGGCTCGCACCACCCGCCGCGTCTCTTTCCGCCGAAACCTGCCGCCCTCTCCTTCAAGGCCTTTACGGGCAGTTTACGCTCTTTCCCTTCTCTTGTCAACGTTTTATTTCATCAGCTGCTTTTTCTTTTCTGCCGTATATTCTGCGATGTGCTCCCATAATGTAATCAGCTGTTTTTTATGCGTGCAAAGCTTTTCTGTACAGTTCTGGCAGCGAAGATAATCGTTTGTCTGTTCCGAAAACCGTTCCGGGTGCAGATAGAAAGTGACCTCCCAGCGGATCAGCAATGCGATCGAAAGCCCGAGCAGTCCCCAGGTATACGGTTTCATGACAAAGAAGAGCGGCGTGAACATCATCGCGTAATCCCAGTTATAGATCCTGCAGGTACTGCAGCATTTGTTTTTAAGCAGCCATGTCTGGAACGGGCAGAAAAACAAAATGCAGATCATGTCGCACACGGAATAGGCGCAGCTGATCAGCAGCATAATCCCGTCGTCGATCAGGCCCGCCATATAAACAGCGCCGATCAGGGCATTGAAACCGATCCAGATCAGCAGTACCAGCACGGTGCCGTTGTTGTCCTGGATCGCGATCTCAGTCTGGCCTGATTTGATGTAATTCCGGGCAAACTGCTTCTGGCAGCCCGGGCTCTCCAGCCGGGAAGGGAAAAAACGGAAGATCATCTCCCCCGCGAACAATATACAAACCAATGTAATAATCCAGGGTGTCCGTTCAAGCGAATCAAGAATGGCCGGGCCGTTATTGCATCTGTAAATAATATACAGCACCAGCAGAACAAGGAACATCACGGATCTGGAGACAAGGCGGTAATAGTGAAAAATACTCACCACCGTCAGCCTGCTTTTCCCTTTCACGCCTCATCGCTCCCTGTCTGCTACTCTTGATTTCCCTGTCATCATACCCCAAACTCGCCCCGCAGGCAACACAATCTGAAAACAATGTGAACAATGTGTACAGATTAAACGAATGTTTGATGATGTTCATTGTGAAAGATAAAAAAGCATGATACAATACGTTCAGGCTTTGATTAAAGCAATGAACAAGGAGGAATCGAGAATGAAAAAAATGTTTGCCCTGATGCTGACCCTGATGCTTGCGCTGGCAGGTATGTCCGCAGCCTTCGCTGAGGATGCCGCCGGTGCTCCTTCCATCCCCGTGACCCCGGCCGTTTCTTCCGGCGCCGGCACCATTGATCTTAAGGTCAACCTGAACGGGGATTTGATTTCCCAGCTCCTCGGCGCTTCCGGCAAGGAAGCCGCCGGAAAGGCCGCCGCGATTGTTGAGCTTCTGAACAACATGAGCATCACCATGACCAGCGACGGCGTGGACGCCGAAATGTTCATCAAGGTAAAAGATGAACCCGTGGCTGGCATGGCCGTACTCAAGGACACAGATAAGATGTTTATCCTCAGCGACCTGTTCCCGCACTACATCCTGAAGATTGATCAGAATGCCATGGGTGCTCAGACTGCAGACGGGCAGTCCGCCGCCGTCGGCATGCCGCAGCTTTCTATAGATCCGGAGCAGATGAACGCCATGATGGCGCCCGCGACCAAGCTTCTGAATGACATGATGGCAAAAGTCGGTCAGCCCGAAGCCGTGCAGGAAACCTTCTATGAAACCGAGTTCACCGCGAAGAGCCCGATCAACCTGACCACGAAGGAAGCGCTGCAGATGGTCCTGGGCGCCGCGAAGGATATCGTTTCCCAGGAAGGCTTTGCCGCCCTGCTCGAGCAGCTGAAGGCCAGCGGCATTACCGTCAATTTCAATGCTGAAGAGATCGACAAAAAGCTCGAAGAAATCAACAACGCCAAGGACGAAGACCTGCCCGTGCTGGATGCCTCGGTCTACAGCAATCAGGCGCAGGACGGCCTGTTCGTCATCAACGTGACCAAGAATGAGGAAACAGTAGAAGTTAAAACCGGTTCCATCAAAGGCGGCTTTGTGAATGAAGTCACTGTCCCCGGGAAAGCCCATGTCTTCGTTCAGGGTTCCCAGACCGACGGCTCTGTGACCATGAACATACAGTTTGTTCCTCAGAAAGGCCTGACGATCGATATCGACGGAAACTTCAAAGCCTCCGACGCAGGTTTCACCGGCATGTTTACCGTGAAGATGAACGGCGTCGTACTGGGCGTTGTGACCATCAGCGGCTCACCCGAACCCACCATGAGCGGTGCGTTCGGCATGGAAGACAAAACCGAAATTACCATTGCGGATCTGCAGGATCCCTCGGGTAAAACTGCGGAAGCCTTCAAGGCTGACCTCATGGCCGGACTGATGACGCGCCTGGCGAAGGTCGTCCTGGCCGTCCCGAATCTGTCTGAGATCATGCAGCAGCTGATGCCCATGAGCTCGCTTCCCTTCGGGAAATAAGTGAAACACATTGGCAGAATGTCACAGGCAAGGCAGCTGTGAACCCGCTTCACAGCTGCCTTTATTATCATCATTTTGTTTCTCTCCGGTTTATTTCATGCGTTATCTGCTTCAGCATGCAGGCCGCATAGTTCTTCGCCAGTTCCCGGTCATACCCGGCATCATCTCCGTTCTCATACTCCTGAAGTGCGGAACGGATCAGCGGATGGTACTGCTCCGGCAGGCATTTCAGTCCCCACACTCCGCCTTCCCGCTTGGACATGATCTTCTTCTCCTTCAGGTAGGCCAGGATTCTGGTCATGTTCAGGATCAGATACATGGGGTTTTCTGTGATCTCTTCTTCTGCGCCGGAAACATCGTTCCAGATGGAATCAAGATAATCCTGCTCCGGCACTTCGCCGAACATCTCCTGAACCGGCAGCCCGTACAGGCAGCGGCCCCTGCTCCTGATCACGGTAAAATGTGCAGCCAGATCCCTGTCTGTTCCGTTCATCTTCCGGATATAATCATCCGGATCTCTCCGGTACCATCCGGTATGCATCCGGGAATAATGCAGGATAAAAGGCGTCGGATAAACAAACGGATTGCAAACATCTTTTGTGACTATACTCATCTCGATTCCTTTGCCCGGGCATTCATGATCCAATTCAACCAGGCTGTCCATAAAGCGGCGTTTCTCTGAATCTGACAGCGCAGCGTTCACCACAACCAGGAAGTCCAGATCACTTTTCTTCGGCTGATAGCATCCCATCACCGCAGATCCATGCAGATAAATCCCCTCAAGGCGCCCATTCAAGGCTTCCTTTGATATCCCGACAAACCGGTTGATGAACAGTTCCTTCGGATCCTGCGGATCCAGCTTCAGTACCGCAACAGCTTCGTTTCCGTCCAATTCTCCGGTTTCTCTGAAGCCGAATGAAGCATACAGCTTTTTTGCCGCCACGTTCTCCGGTTCGTAAGACAGCCAGCAAAACTCCGCAGATCCGCAGGGCTCGCTTGCAATATAATCCATGATCTGTTTCATGGCAGCTTTGCCGTAGCCTTTTCCCTGATACCGTTCGTCAATCATAAATCGCCACAGATTGTAATTGTTTTTTGCGATTGCCGGGGCATCCTCCCAGTCATCATCCGCTCCGAATCCAATCATGCAGAAACCTACCGGCGTCTCATTGTCATAGATTCCGAAAGGAAACGCCTGCCCGTGATGGGTGATTGCAATATATGCTTCAATAATGCTGACGTCATTCGGGGCAACAAAGCTTTTCTGTGCATCGCTGACACGAAGTTTCAGAATATCCCAGACGTTCTTCCCGTTGATTTCTTCCAGTCTGATCATTGTTCATGTTTCCTCGCTATTTGCAGAGTATTATGCAGAAACCGAGCAAGATATTTCCACATGCTTGCCGCTGAAAGCCAAGCCATAGCAGATCACAGGCTCAATTCCCTTTGATGACATATCTGAGTCATATCGCTTGTCTGCGATTTGTTGTAACGCGGCTTTAGCCAGTTCTTTCAAACCAGAAGCAGATGGATCGTTCCCGGATTTCAGCTCAAAGATAAAGCCTGGCAGTTCTTTGCTGATCGGCATCATTTGAATATCATAGCGTCCATCGCCAGATTCACGGTTTGACGTGATATAAAAGCTTTCGCGGAAAATTGCAAGCAAACCTACCATAAGTCCGTGATAAAAGGCTTCTGTTGTGTCAAAATAACTGACTGAGTCGAGCATCAGCTTTTCGATAAGCTTTTTCAACCGTGGTGTGTCTTTGTCAAAGATGGCTTCCTGGAGAGACGTAACCAAAGTCGGAGGAACGAACCGTTCCAGCTTGGAGATTATTTCCTTGTTGTAGACATAAGCGATTTCCTTGTTCGGCAAAGATACTTTGCAAATCAAATCTCCGGAAGGTGTAATACCGACTTCTTCAGCATTCAGATAACCAGCCACAAGAAGAAAACTGTAGACTGAGGATGGATTATTCTGAATCTGTGGATAAATAACGCTAGTATCTACAATGGTCGTGAATGAATCTCCCTGCAGAAGAGATTGCAGTCTTTTATATGTTTCTTCATCTGCGTGCGTCAACATTTCACCAATCACATCATTACTGCCTGTGGAAACCCAGTAGCAAGCAGGTTTGCACCCATTGCTAAAATAGTTGATTACAGACCATGGGTTAAAGATTTCTGTGCTGCCAAAGCGATAGCCATCGTACCAGGCGCAGATATCTTCATACTTGTCTTCCGCACCGTAGTATGCCGCCATATCCTGGACTTCTTCCGGTGTGAAGCCGAAATACTCGCTGTAGTGCGAATCAAGGATTGAATTGATCTTCAGATTGTTCAGGCCGCTGAAAATACTTTCCTTTGCCACCCGTAATATTCCGGTCAGAAAACCATATTTCAGATGCTTATTATCTTTAAACACACCGGAAAACAGATTTCTGACAAACAATACTACAGTCTCATAAAAGCCACACAAATACCCTTGCTCAATGGGAGTGTCATATTCATCAATAATTACCATAGGTTCTATACCATGGTATTCGTGAAGCATTTTGGAGAGCATCATCAGGGAAAGCATATAGTCTTTTCCATCTGCAGTACCCTGGACGATTTTCTCATAAAAATCATAGTCAGGATTATTGCTCGAATTAAGCTCTGCATGACGTTTGTATTCCATACGAATCAGCAGCGCTATCATATTGTATGTTTCTTCCCACGTCTGGCACTTGACATCTTTGAAGGAAAGGAAAATCACAGGGTACTTACCTTGCTGATTGCGGTATTTTTCACCGCAAGTCCAGATTTTTCTGTTTACAAAATACTTTGAGCTGTCTTCATCAGACTTTTCAAAAAATGTCCGCAACATATCCATGTTCAGAGTTTTTCCGAAGCGACGAGGACGTGTAAAAAGCGAGACCATCGGAACCTCATCCAGGAAATCCCGGATCATCAACGTTTTATCTATATAGTAATACTCTGATGAGGCCTTACGATAGTCCGAAATGCCAACAGGCAAAGGTAAAAGGCTCTTATTCATGGATGAGCCTTTGGAGTTTTTCTGATTTATACGTTCAGGATACTGGGCATCTGCCGGAATCATCCAGGAACCTTTTATCTTCTCCGCACCCCAGATACGTCCGTCACGGCATAGTCTGGACAGCATAGATGTGGAGATATCCCACTTTTCAGCTGCCTCTTGGATTGCAATCATCCCTGCCATAAGAGCACCCCCCTGAAACATTTCTACGAGCATTATAGCAGTTCATTTGAACAAAATCAATGCCAAATGAACTTTTATATAATGTTATTGTTCATCTGAACTTTTATAGTTGGCCGTTGTCA
>Ga0310696_10008691_pt1 | contig 11822 bp, 6 predicted proteins | sample AusTroGonzalo_MG_4_FD_203885 | JGI IMG/M metagenome (GOLD analysis project Ga0310696, IMG submission 203885) | Bovine rumen microbial communities from tropical cattle in Woodstock, Queensland, Australia - Gonzalo_02 (v2) (version 2) | ecosystem: Host-associated > Mammals > Digestive system >... | reverse complement strand
TCTCTTCAATGGTCTCTTTCAACACGGCCTGCGACCAGATCACGATTACAGAAACGACGCCTTGGACCGAGAACTTTGAGGGTTACACCGGCGGCGGCGAGCGTCCGTTTGTCTGCTGGGAGACTCCTGTGACGTCACCCGGAGGTGGACCTTTCGTCTATTGCGGTTACGCTCAGTCAGCCCATTCCGGTGCCAACACCGCCGAATTGAAGGGCAATACGAACTTGTTAGTGCTTCCCGATTTCTCCAACGACATCCATGATTTGCGTCTCTCCTTCTGGGCCACGTCCTATGGTTCCGGCACCAGTGCGGAGATCGGTGTAGTAACCGACATTTTGGATCCCACCACTTTCGAATTGCTCGGTGATGCCGGTACGCCTGGTCCTCGCGGCAATCAGGATGGTGTCTCGGGTAACGGTAACTTTATGGGACCGTTCGACTTCAATGGCATTCAAGCTACCTCTGGCAGAATCGCTATCCGCTTCACAGGCTCCGGCAACAGCTCTGGCTGGAACTTGGATGACTTCACCGTGAGCTTGGCTCCGGGATGTCCTTCCCCGGTGAAGACCAGCGTGCAGGCCACCAATATCGATGGTCATAATGCCACCATTACCTTCGTGGATAACGACACGGACCACAACTCCTGGACGGTCTATTATAAGGAATCCACTGCCACCACGTGGAACAGTGAGGTGACTTACACCCAATCGGCGACTCTCACCGGTCTGGATCCTGAGACCACCTACGATGTGTATGTGATTACCAACTGCACCACTCCGGATGATGTTACGGATTCCACTTTCGCCATCCAGTTCACCACAGCGGTGGCTTGCCCGGCTCCGACCAACCTTGCTGCTTCCAACGTTGGCATGAATACCGCCACCATTTCTTGGACCAGCAATGCTGACTCCTTCACGATTGAGTATACCGAGGCCGGTGGTGCTCCTGTCACGGTTACTTCCACCACGAACAGTGTTGATCTTACGGGTCTGACCACGGGTACCACCTATGCGGTGAGTGTAACAGCAGACTGCGGCGCAGAGGGTTATTCCCAAGCAGCTACAATGTCCTTCAACACAAGTCTTTGCGATGTGACGGATCAGTGCGTCTATACATTCAACCTTGCCGACTCTTACGGCGATGGTTGGAACGGAGGCTCTATCACAGTGAAGCAGAACAACATTCCTGTGGCCACCTTTGGTTTGACTTCCGGTAGTTCCGCCACGGAAACCGTCAGCCTTTGCCACGGTGTATCGACCACAGTTGAGTGGAGTGCAGGCAGTTACGCCAATGAGGCAAGCTTCTCCATCGTCGGACCCGACAATGCTGAGCTGTACGCATCTCCCACCATGAATCAATACTCTACTTACTCCTTCATGCCGAACTGCTCTGGTTGTCCGATGCCCACTGCTCTGACGGTCTCGAACATCACCACGACATCAGCCACCATCAGCTGGACTGGCACTGCCGACAGCTACACGGTGGAATATGGTGTGGCGGGCTTCACTCCTGGTGCCGGTACCACGACGACCACTACGGGCACCACGATGGACCTCACCGGTCTTACCGCAGCCACTGCCTATACGGTGTACATTACCTCCACTTGTGGCACGGATGCCTCTTCTGCTGCTGTCTTGAATTTCGCCACGACCATGTGCAATGCTTCTGACCAATGTACTTACACTCTCGCTCTTACAGACTCCTACGGTGACGGCTGGAACAGCAGCTACATGACTGTTGTGCAGAATGGCATCACCGTCGCCACAATCAATATGACGTCTGGATCCAGTGCCACTGAGACGATTTTACTTTGTGACAACCTCTCCACGTCAATCGTATGGAATTCTGTCGGTTCCTTCGACGACGAGGCTGGCTTCACCTTGACCGGCCCCGACGGCTCACAGCTGTACACCTATGATGACATGGAAGACTACACTACCTTCACTTTCACGACCAACTGTAGCGGCTCCGGTCCGGTGCTCACCGACCCGACGGTTGCCACCCAGGCTGCCACGGCAATTAGCCAGACCGCTGCTACGTTGAACGGTACCATCACCAACCCCGACAACGTGACCATCACGGAGAAAGGTTTCGAGTGGATGCCGCTCATGGGCACGGACTACACGCATGTGGTTGTGACGGGCAACGACCTGACCTACAACCTCACCAACCTCACCCCGAACACCGACTACATCTTCAAGGCGTTCATCACCTTCAATGGCACTACCGTTTATGGCAACGACCTGATCTTCACCACGCTGGAGCAGGGTCAGCTGACCGAACCTTCCGCCACCACTGCCGCAGCCACTAACGTGACGCAAACCACTGCCACGCTGAACGGTTCCATCAGCAACCCCGACAATGTGACCATCACGGCTCAGGGCTTCGAATGGAAGGCCGCTGCCGCCGCTTCCTACACCACCGTGAATGCCACCGGCGCCACGATGACCCACAACCTCACCGGTTTGACCGCCAACACCGCCTACACCTACCGTGCATTCGTGACCACGGCCAACGGCACGCACTACGGTGCTGACGTGAACTTCACCACCCAGGAAGGTCAGGTTGAGCCTTGCGAAACCCCGACGAACCTGCATGCCTCCGAGTTCGACGCCCACAGCATCACCATTGGCTGGAACGCGAACGGCAATGCCACCAGCTGGAACATCCATTATCGTGTTGCGGACGGCACCTGGAGCAATGCCAGCTCTACCACCAACACCTACGTGATCAATGGTTTGGCGGCTGAAACCATCTACGAGATTGAGGTGCAGGCCGACTGCGGTAGCGACAACTTGAGCGACTGGAGCTCGTCCATCCATATCTGCACTGCCATCGACGGCATCAACAGCTGGCTGGCCAACAGTGTGAGCCTCTACCCGAACCCCGCCAAGGAGTACGTTGACATCCGCGTTGACGGCGAACTCAACGTCAAGATGATGGAGGTTTACGATGTCTATGGTAAACTCATCAACACGGTCAACGTGATTGAGAATCCGACCCGCATTAACGTCTCCAGCCTCGCCAACGGCATGTATTTCGTGCGCGTGACGACGGAGGAGGGCGTTGTGACGAAGACGTTTGTTAAACGGTAATCTATCTACGCGTATATGCATAATCAAGGGGAATCCGGAAGGGTTCCCCTTTTTCATGTTCGAAAAAAATGTACTTTTGCACCGTTTTTTGGATTTGGCTTCTGCTGGGATTAAACTTTTGGCGAGATAGCGGTCTAAAAATCATTCGTGTCAAGAGATGACCGACAGAGACATTTGGAAATAATCAATTTAAAAATAAACGAAAATAACAATGAAAAGACTGATTGTGTTGGCTTTAGTGAGCCTTATCACGCTGGGTGTGAGTGCCCAAGCGACCAAGTCCGTCTCCAAAAACGAGCAGACGGTGACGATCCAGACCAACGGCGTTTGCCAGAAATGTGCTGACCGTTTCAAAGAGAATGTTCCTTATTTCAAGGGTGTTAAGTCATACACGTATGACATGAAAACGGCGAAACTGACTATCGTTTACGATTCAAAGAAGACGAATCCCGATCAACTGCGTCAGGAAATCAGCAAGTTGGGCTACAACGCCGACAATGTGAAGGCGGATGCGGCCGCTCGCGCCAAGCTTCCCGCCTGCTGTCGTGCCGAGAAGAGCAGTGGTTGCGGCGGTTGTTCCGGTCATGGAAGTGGCGGATGTGGTAACCATGGCGGTAGTCAAGGTTGCGGCAACCACGGAAGTGGCCACGGTTGTGGAAACCATTCGAAATAAACAGGGAGGAACAAATATCCAGCCTGAAATACTCTCAGGAGAAAAAAATCCACTCCGAAACAGTCGGAAGAGGATGAAATACAATACAAATGGGTTTGTAGAGCCGAGGAACACCGCGGCTCTACATGGTTTTAAAAATATCGTATCTTTGCACATTTGAAAAAAAGACAATGGGCAATGATGTGTTGATAATCGGAGGCGGCATCGGCGGGCTGTTCACCGGTGCGTTGTTAGCCAAGGAGGGTTACAAGGTGACCGTCCTGGAGCGGAGCGCGCACGTGGGTGGCGGGCTGCAGTCGTTTGTCCGCAACGGGGTACACTTCGATGCCGGCATGCACGTGGTGGGCGGCCTCCAGCCCGGCGGTTCGCTCAACCGCATCTGCCGTCACCTCGGCATCCTTGACCAGCTCCGATTTCGCCAGGTGGATGCCGATTGTGGGGACGAAGTCGTCTGCTTCAAGGATGGCATGACCTACCGTATTCCGCAGGGTAGGGAGCCGTTCACGAAATACTTCCAGCAGCTTTTCCCTGAAGAGAAAGAGAATATCCAACGTTATGTGGATCACCTGTTTGCCTTGGCCGATCAGGTCGATTTCTTCTTCCTTCGCCCAGGCAGCGGGGCGACTACGGGTGACGAGACCTTCTATCAGTCGTCGGCGCAGTTCATCGCCGACCATGTGCGAAATCCGAGGTTGCGCAGTCTGTTGGCCTACCTCAGTCCCTTGGCTGGCGGCGAGGCCGGTTATACGCCTGCCTATATCTTCGCGCTAATCAACTATCTGTATATCACCTGCCATTCTCGTTTCGAGGGACCGGCGGAACAGCTGGCGGAAGCGTTGGTGCGGCGTATCGGAGAGTTGGGCGGAGAGGTGCTGACCAACGCGGAAATTACGGACATTTGCATAGAGGGCGGGCGTGTACAGTCGCTATCCACCGCCGATGGCCGCGTGTTCGAAGCCGATGTCGTTGTCTCCTCCATTCACCCGCAAGCAATGTTAAAAATCGTGAATAACCAGTTGTTCACGAAAGCTGCCCGCACGCGGTTGTCCGCCGCCCCGAACAACTATTCGGCCTACTGCATGTATGCGGTGCTTAAAGAGGGAACGTTCCCATACTTGAATCACACGTGCTACTGCTGGGATGATTACGACAAAGTTTGGAACTTCGGCCACTATATCGAGGAGAACTGGCCGCAGAATTTCGTGTATTTCACCCCGTGTGAAAAGAATCAGGGACTATACGCACGCGCCTTGCAGGTGATTGTCTTCTCGCCGTTTTCGATGTGCGAGCGCTGGGCGGACACCACGGTCGGGAAACGCGGACAGGCGTATGAGGAATGGAAGAAACGACATGCGGAGTTGATATTGAATAAGTTGGAAATGCGTCATCCGGGATTCCGCTCGTGTGTGGAGGCCGTCTATGACGCCACCCCGCTGACCGTTCGCGACTACTTCAACGAGCCGGAAGGTTCGCTCTACGGTTTGCGCAAAGACAGCCGCGACCCGTACGCCGGCTACCTGCCCATCCGCACCAAGGCCGAAAACCTCTTCATGACCGGTCAGAACGTCTATCTCCACGGCTGCTGCGGCGTGCCCCTCACCGCGGTGATGACGGCGGAGACCGTTATTGGGAAAAAAGACGTGATAGTGAGACAATTATAGAAAAGAACAAAAAAATCATTGAGCAGTCCCGAAGGGACAAGACGCGCGAAGCGCAATTAACCCCACACAAGCGTAGCGTAGTGTGGGGGTGATGAAAAGAGAAAAAAGTCAATATGAAAAAGATACTTCTACTTGTTTTGGCGATATGGGTGTTTATGGGAATGAACGCCCAGATACTCACCGAGTTCCTTCCCGAAAAGCCCGCCGACACTGCCGTGGTGGTCTGTCCCGGCGGCAGCTACTACTGGCTGGCGAAAAAGAGTGAGGGCAGTGAGGTCGCGCAGTGGTTGAACCAGAACGGTTATGCCGCCTATGTGCTGGAGTACCCCGTTTCGGGCTGGTGGTCGTGGTTTACCCACATCCGCCGGAGCTGCTGTACGCAATATCCTGGGCAGCTCGACGCACTGGAAAATGCGTTAAAAATCGTTAAATCGATGGGCTACAAGACGGTCGGGGCGATAGGATTTTCCGCCGGCGGACATTTGGTGCTGAGCGGGGCGGAGCTGTTGCCCGACTATGCCGCACCCGACTTCGTGGCGGCCATCTATCCGGTAGTCACCATGCGTGAGCCTTACGTACACAAACGTTCGCGTCGCGGGCTCCTGGGCGAGCGTCGTCGTCACGACCCCGTGATGCAGGATTCCCTCTCTATGGAGTTGCACGCCGACAAGGTTCGCTGTCCCGTGTTCCTGCTTAACTGTGAGGATGACCCTACGGTGGATTGGCATAACGCCAGAATGATGGCTGATTCCTTGAATGCGCTGAACAAATCTGATGTTTATTATCTGTTTCTCCAAAAAGGTGGGCACGGCTTTGGCGTGAATGCGGAGAAGATGGCGGGAAAAGATTGTGTTGTATGGCCAGAGAAATTCCTGATGTGGCTGAGAGGTTCGTTGTAGAGACATTGCGCGCGCCGTCTCTACAAGGTATAACAAATGAATGAAATGAAACAATTTCTCTTCTTTTGGATTATTGTTGTCGTCGGGGTATCAGCGATATTCGCCCAGAATCCTTCTCAGCAGGTGGTTGAAGACTGGGAGTCCGGCGACTTCACCACGTTGCAGTGGGAGCGCGTGGGCACCCGTTCCTTGTGGGAGGTGACCAGCGAAGGCGCCCACAACGGACGGTATTGCGCTCGGAGCGGCAACTATTATCAGGACAACATAGAGTCTGTGTTACAACTTTCTGTCTATCTGACGGAAGGCGGAACGATTTCCTATTACCGCAAGATTTTCTCCGCGCCCGATGGCGGCGTGTTCTATTTCTACCTCGACGGTCAACAGATGGATTCGTTGTCGGGACATGCGGACTGGGCTGAATATCAATGCAATGTGTCAGCTGGTTACCATGTGCTGAAGTTCAGCTATCGCAAGAATACAAATGAGAAAAAAGGTTCCGACTGTGTCTGGATGGATGATTTGAGTATGCCCGCTGGCATCCTGCTCAATCCTCCCGGTACGCCTTGCGAGGCCCCGGACGGATTGACCGCCGAAGTGACTGGAAACGATGTCACGCTTACGTGGAGCGGTGGTTATAACTCACAGATTGTCACAATTTTCGACGATGTTGAGAATCACGAATATGGTGCGATAAATTCCGCTGGAACAGTGGGTTGGAATTATATAGACGGTGATGGCGAGCCGACGTCCAATTTTTCCTCGCTGAACTTCCTGCACGAAGGCGCGACGATGTCCTATATCGTGCTGGATGATGAGCTGATTTATGGTACTGGCAACAATAATATACAGGCGCATTCCGGCCATAAATTCTTCGGATTCCCGTTTCATTATACCATCCACAACGATGACTGGATTGTGAGTCCGGAATTGAATTTCTCCGAGGCGTTCGTGTTCTCTTTCTATGCCCGCAGTTTCTCTTCGCAATATTCTGATGAACAGTTTGTTGCGGCCTATTCGCTGACCGATGGCAGTGCAACCAGCTTTATCCCGCTCCACTGCAATCCAATCACCACGACCACCGCTTGGACGGAGTATTCGTTCATCGTTCCGCCGCAAGCGAAATATGTCGCCATTCATTGCATCTCCTTCAACCAGTATATCTTATGTTTGGATGATCTTTCCATTTCCGGCAACGTGACCAGCGGCCATACTTGCAACATCTATCGCGACGGGATGTTGATCGCCTCCAATATCGCTGATTCCACTTATACTGACACGGCTGTTGTTTCCGGAAATCATTGCTATACGGTGACTTATAACTGCAGTTCCACTGTTGAATCCAATCCTTCGGATACGGTCTGCTTTATGGTAGGCCAACCGGTTGCGAAGGGGGCCGCTTCTGATATTTCGGTCGTCATGGACAGTATTTCGGGAATGATACAAAACAGGTTTTCAGAAAGAGAATCTATCCCGGACGAGGTACTTCATCCGAACAGGGGTGCGACCGTTGACAGCAGCCATATCGCCACCACCTTGGCGGCGATGTTCGACTGGAACAAGTACCCCAGCTACGATGTTTATACGCAGTTGTTGCAGTATTATCAAGATTCGTTTCCCAATTTATGCAAAATTGACACTATCCTTGACACCACACCGCATCCCACGCTCCATCATTCCATCTTCGCCATCCATATCAGCAACACGTTGGGTCAGGCGACCACCAAGCCGGCATTCCTCTATTCTTCGACCATGCATGGTACTGAAGTAGTGGGATATTACTTGATGCTGCACTTAGCGGACTATATCCTGAACCATGCCACGACGGATTCCGCCGTGATGCGGATTCTGGACAACGTCGATTTGTACATCTGTCCGCTGGAGAACCCGGACGGCACCTACCATTTGTCCAACAATGTGATTTGGCAGGGCGACGGCTATTCCACTTACCACAACTACAACGATGTGCAGTTGAACCGCAACTATCCGCACTTGCCTGGATTTGGTACGACGGCCAATATACAGCCTGAGACACAGGCGATTATGGATTGGGTGACGCCCATCCATTTTGTGATGTCGGTCAATTTCCACTGCGGTGCAGAATTGCTGAACTATCCGTGGGATTCGTGGACCACGAGTCAGCGTCCCCATGCCGATGCCGACTGGTTTCGCTATGTTTGCCAGAATTACGCGACGTTGTGCCACGCGCAGGACACGTCGTTCATGTACGGCAGCGGCGGCAGGGCAGTCATTGATGGCGGCGACTGGTCTGTGGTGTATGGCAGCCGCCAGGACTACATGACTTATTACCAGCGTTGCCGTGAAGTCACCATTGAGACAAGTCTTACCCACGTGGTCCGGGATCCCGTGAAGTTGCAGTCGTTTTGGACGAAAACCAAGGATGCGCTGCTGAGCTACGTGATGGAGAGCGACTACGGTTTTTGGGGCATCGTCACGGATGCGGTCACGCACGAGCCTGTGGAGGCGATGGTCAAGGTCGTCAACCACGACATGTTCCATTCGGAGGTCTTTTCGCATCTGCCATTGGGCGCCTATCACCGGCCGATCATGGCGGGGACTTATACGGTGGAGGTTTCCGCGCCCTGTTACCAGACCGCTACGTTTACCGTGACGACCAAACCGGGTGCAAAAGTGCGTTGCGATGTCGCATTGCAGCCGCAGGTGGTCGCGCCGGTGGCTTTCGACCAGTACATCCTTCCGGGTATGCAGACAACGGTTGTCGCCTTGGCCGAGCAGGAAGTGCTTTGGTACGATTCCGACACCGCGACAATACCCATTGCGACAGGCAGTTACTACACGACTCCCGAACTTTTCGACACAACCACCTATTATTTGGAGGAGGTCTATCAGGATGACACGCTGTGGTGTGTTAGCCCGCGCAGTTCGGTCACGGTGTTTGTGATTGACACTGCCACCAATGCGGTGCATGAAGTCGAATTCAATCCCGATATCAGGGTCTATCCGAATCCTGCCAACGATTATCTGATGTTGGAGACCGATGGTGTAACCATCACATACATAGAGGTTTATGATGCCCATGGGAAGCTTGTGCTCACGCAACAGGGTGCTTCGATCAGAAGTGTGGACATTTCCAGCCTGCCGCCGGGCACGTATTTCCTGCGCGTGGTCTGTGCGGGTGCCCGAGACGGGGTGGTGAAGTTTGTGAAGATATAGGGGCAACCACATTCTGAAAATAAATATTTTTGCGCCGATATAATAAAATGACAAAAGGTTCGTTTTGTCGAGGTTAAAATAGCGGGGATGCCGAAAACCGTAGGTGATAGAGTAGGCGAGAAAATCGAATCGTTATGAAAAGAAAAAACGTATTATCTATTTGTGTAGCAGTGCTGTTGGCCGTATTGGGTAACGCTTGTGACAGGGATCCTGTCGATCCGACCCCGACCCCCAGCAATCCCGCTTCCAAAGAGGGTATCTATCTTGGTGTGATCGGGTTTAACGACCAGTTGTATATCAAGGATATCAGTTTCCTCAACAGTTCGTCATACCAGAGCTTCACGAATTTCATCGACAATCTGACACCGGGCAACGGTACGGCCTTGTACTATGCCGATTATACGGCGTTGAAGAAGATGAATGCGTTCCCCAAGCCTAAAGAACTGAGAAATGTGGCCTTGGTGACATTTACCGACGGTCTGGACAACATCTCGACCGCCAACAGCCAATACGACCCGGAAGGTTACGGCAGCACCGCGGCCTATCGTAATGCGCTGCATAACAAGATTATTTACGAACAGATTCATGGTGTACATGTTTCGGCTTATTCCATTGGTTTGAGGGGTGGTGACGTTACCGATGAGGCTCAGTTTATGGAGACATTGCGTAAATTGGCCAGCAGTGACAACAACGTCTTCCAAGTGGCGAACATGGATGAGGCGATGGCGCGTTTCTCGGAGATTGCTTCCAGTTTGTATTCCATCTCCACGTCTGTGAATTTGGGCGTGAATGTGCCTGGCGGTTATGACGAGGGGCAGAAGCTCCGTTTCACATTCGACGATGTGACTGCGGCAGCCCAATCCACCCGATTCATTGAAGCCACTTACCGTCGCACCTCCAACAGCAGCCGTACGTTGGATAACATCATTTACTATGGCCTTGCCCCAGGTCAGTCTTCGATAGCCTCAACTTCTTCACAGGGAGCCTATTACAAGTTCCTGTTCCAAGGTCTTGCCTATCTTGACGGCACGCCTGTCTCGCAATCGGATATGGCCAACATCAAGCTGTGGAAGCAGACCAGTACGGGAGCATGGGACAAGGAGACGGAGTTCAATCCGGCAAGTTCCACCACCGTTACCGAGGACAAGAACAGTGCTTTGATTGTTCTTGTGTTGGACTGCACCACCTCGTTGGGCAGCGACTTCGCCAACATGCAAAACAGTGCCAAGCAGTTCGTCGGAACGCTCGCCAATGTCAATAATGGCGGTCAAAAGCGCTGGATTAAGTAACGAAAAGATCTAAACCCCAAAAGAGGGCGAGGCTGTTGATGCGGTCACGCCCTTTGTTTATTGTTATTGACCTGTTTTTGATATAAGTAAGGAAAAAATCGAAATGATACAAGGAAAGTTTATTTCGACATCAATTTTTTCATTTCCTCCTCATCAGGGAGCAGTTCCATCAGTCTCTTTTGCCCAGCCTGATAGGTGGCCACACCCATCGGGCGCAGGTAATCTTGCAGAACGTACTCGACAAAGGTTTTGTCGGCATCTTTGCAAAGGATGATTCCGACGGGCGGATTTTCTCCCTCAAACCTCTCATCATCGTCTAGAACGTGCAGATAATGGGACAACTGTCCAAGATATGCTGGCTTGAATGCACCTTTTTTTAGTTCCACAACAACGAGTGATTTCAGAATACGATTGAAGAACAGCAGGTCCACCCAGTGATCGTGCCCAAGTTTGTCGTAATGGACCTGACAACCGATGTAGGCGAACCCTTTGCCGAAGGTCATGATGAAATTTCGCATGTTTTGGACAATTTCATTTTCAATAACCCTTTCGTCAATGTCTTCATCTCGTTGGCCAAGTTGCTCCGTGTTGATGAAATCCAGAAGGTAGGAGTCTTTGAACATCTGGATAGCGCGGAAAGCTTGTTTGTGGTCGGGAATGCTGCTGATGAAATTGGTTGGCATTTTGCCTTGGTTATGATAGGCATCTTCGGCGATTCTACGTTCTAATGCTTCGTGGCTCAATTGTAAATCTGCACAAAGTTGGATATAGAACCTGCGTTCTTCAATGTTTTTCGTCTTTGATAAAATCATGACGTGATGTGAAAATCCAATGCTGAAAAAAGCATGGAGAGGAATTTCTGAAAAAATGGATGGTACTAGTACGCTGTCGACTTTTTCTAATTTGGCAGATGCGTCTGCCAAATTTGTGTCAAGTATTTTCCACTGTTCATAAAACATTCTCATATTTCGCAAGTTACGAGGGGAAAAGCCGCGAAGGCCAGGCATTTCGGC
>Ga0310696_10008690_pt1 | contig 11824 bp, 10 predicted proteins | sample AusTroGonzalo_MG_4_FD_203885 | JGI IMG/M metagenome (GOLD analysis project Ga0310696, IMG submission 203885) | Bovine rumen microbial communities from tropical cattle in Woodstock, Queensland, Australia - Gonzalo_02 (v2) (version 2) | ecosystem: Host-associated > Mammals > Digestive system >... | reverse complement strand
ACTCAGATGACATTCGGTTACTCACGTGACGATATCGCTTCATTCCTGCCGGTTTATCTGGAGAAGAAGATCCTTAAGGTTGACCCGTTCCAGGTTCTGGACCAGAAGGGTGTAGGCCAGCTCATCAAGATGGCTGTAGAGAAGGGCCGTTCAGTTCGTCCCGACCTGAAGTGCGGTATCTGCGGCGAGCATGGTGGCGAGCCTTCATCAGTCAAGTTCTGCGACAAGGTTGGTCTGAACTACGTAAGTTGCTCACCCTTCCGCGTTCCTATCGCAAGACTGGCTGCAGCACAGGGTGCAATTGAGAACTGCTAATCACAGTATCACATACCAAAAAATGGCGGACCAAATCGGCCCGCCATTTTTTTTACTATTGTAATTACTTCCTGAAGGTGTAGAACCAGTAGTAGGATTCGTGATAGTTGATGAAAGTGCTGTTTGCCTTGAACTGGGTATTCTCACCGCTCAATGACTCCAGTTCTTTCCTGAAGAAATCATAGGATTCCTTCTGATCCTTGAACTGTTGCGGGAACCTTGCTGCAGCAAGACTGTCATTCGCCATAACCAACGCCTGCATATAGTAACAGGGCAGCGTCTTATACTCATCCAGGTTTATGCTGTCGCGGAATGACGACAGGTCGCCCTCCAGAAGGCAGGATGACAGGTATGCCTGAGTATCATCCATCTTTTTGAGTGACCTGGACAGCACCCCGGGGTCAGAGATACTGTAACGGAAAAGCATATCCCCTATTCCGCTTCCCTTGGGAGTGGCCTCAAGAGCAAGCATGGACTTAGCGCGCAGCAGGTCTATACCCTGATCGGACTCCTCCTCGTATCGGCCGTAACCAAGAAGGTCCTGGTATCGGCCCTGGTTATACATCTGCTCCATGCGGAGACGGCGGTGAAGGTTCTCATCAGTGTTGCCAAGATATGCCGTTATGGTAAAAAGCAGCGATAGTATAAGCAGGTTACCTGCCAATGTGCGCGGGCGGTAATTGTATTCCGACTTGGGGACCGATGCCACTATCTTGCATATCAGGAACAATACGAACATAAATACGCCCGATGCAATCCACACGGTAAGGTCCTGACCGAAGACGTAAACCCCGTCATATCCGGTGATGACACCCAGGAAAGCAGCCGACAAAAGATAATTGCAGGCATATAGTCCTCTTTTAAAACGCAGCAGAAGCCTGCCGGGTATGGCAAGCAGCAACGTGATGGCGGTCAACGCCAGACTGACCAGGAAATGATGATTGAACATCCATATCCTCAGACTGTTATCATCGGAAAACAGGAATCTGTTCTCGGCCCATAACAGTTCTCTCTGGAAGAAATATAGCCAGCAGAATGCGAAAGCTGCGAACACTATTCCGCAAATCCAGCGGACGCAGTTGTCACAAGATTTTTTTTCCATTGTTCCTTACCTTTTTCAATACCATTGCCGAACGTGCGGGCAAATAGAGTTTGAGCCACTCCTTGCGCACCTTTTTATATAAGGGATCCATGAGTGTGAAGTGTTCCACATTGTCATCCACCCTGCCGTATCCTCCAAACTCGATACTGTCACTGTCCAGAACTGTCTTGTATGAGCCTCTGGGAACCAGGAAACCGTAATCGGAGAATGAACGTACAGGATTGAAGTTGAACACGAACACAAGGTCACCGCGTCCGAATGCCAGCACCTGATCGCCGTCATTGTGCCAGTATTCCACAACATCCCTATTCTGGTAGTCCTTAACTGAGCCGATAAGTTTCATAACGGCCTTGTCAAAATCACCGAGCCATGAATATGCCAGCTGTTTGTTGTCGATGAGACTCCACTGGCGACGGGCGTATTTATGGCTCCATCCGTTACCTTCACGCGGGAAATCAATCCACTCCGGATGTCCGAACTCATTACCCATGAAATTCAGATAACCTCCGTTTATGGTCGACGCCGTTATCAGCCTTATCATCTTATGCAGCGCTATGCCGCGGGCTGTCACATCATTACCGCCGTCCTTGGTGAAATGCCAGTACATATCGGCATCGATAAGACGGAAAATGACGGTCTTGTCACCTACCAGAGCCTGATCATGGCTCTCAACGTAGGATATGGTCTTCTCGTCCTTGCGACGGTTGGTCACCTCCCAGAAAATGCCGGCCATGGACCAGTCCTCATCTTTCTTCTCCTTGATGGTCTTGATCCAATAATCCGGAATGTTCATGGCCAGACGGTAATCGAATCCGAATCCGCCGTCATCAAACGGGGCAGCCAGTCCCGGCATACCGCTCACCTCCTCTGCAATGGTGATTGCGTTGGAGTTGAACTGATGTATCAGTTTGTTTGCGAGCATCAGGTAACAGATGGCGTCATCATCCTGATGTCCGTTGAAATAGTCGTCGTAGTTGCAGAATGCCTCACCCAGTCCGTGACTGTAGTAGAGCATGGATGTGACACCGTCAAAACGGTATCCGTCAAACTTGAACTCATCCAGCCAGTACTTGCAGTTGGAAAGCAGGTAGTGAAGCACCTGATCCTTGCCGTAGTCAAAACAAAGCGAACCCCATGCGGAGTGCTCATGACGGTCGCCCGGCAGGAAATACTGATTGGGATCACCGGCCAGATTACCCAGACCTTCATACTCGTTCTTGACCGAATGGGAGTGTACCAGGTCCATTATGACCGATATGCCCATGCCGTGAGCGGCATCGATCAGCTCCTTGAGTTCCTCGGGCGTGCCGAAACGTGATGAGGGTGCAAAGAAACTGGATACGTGATAACCGAAACTACCGTAATAGGGATGTTCCTGAATGGCCATCACCTGGATGCAGTTGTAACCTGCAGCCTTTACTCGGGGCAGCACGTTATCCTTGAATTCGATGTATGTACCCACGCCCTCACGCTCTTGGGCCATACCCACATGGCACTCGTATATGAGCAGAGGATCCTGTTTGGGTTTGAAATCCTTGTGTTTGAAAACGTATCCCTTGCCGGGATCCCATACCTGGGCCGAGAATATCTTGGAACTGCTGTCCTGCACCACCCTGCGGCACCATGCCGGAATACGGTCACCCTGACCGCCGTTCCATTTGACACGCATCTTGTAATGCTGTCCGTGGCCAATCATACCGAGCGGGATGAATAGTTCCCAATCGCCCGCATCATTGATGCGTCTGAGACGGAAACGTTCCTGCTCCTCCCATCCGGAGAAATCACCAATCAGATAAATATCGGTAGCATTGGGAGCCCACTCTCTGAACACCCAACCCTTATCAGTACGCTGAAGTCCGTAATAGAGATAGCCTGAGGCAAAATCCTTAAGCGACATTTTTCCGCCGGTAAGCTGGCTCTCACGCCATAGGGCATGATCATGCCTACCTTCAATGGCATCTTTATAAGGCGTCAGCCAAGGGTCATTCTCTATTATTTTCAGCATGGTTTCCTGATTTTGACTATAAGTTTCAAAATACCGTCCTTTGTGATGGCCGGAGCATGTCCCTCACCCGGAAAGAACACCACGAACATACCCTTCCTTACGTTGAGGTATGTATCACACAGTCCCGGATAGAAAGCCACATCCCTGTCGGAATCGTATTCTTTTGAAGGAGCGGGCATGAAGGGGGCCGATATGAATCCCATCTCCTCGTCCGATGATATGGGGACCTGGATATCGATATACTCCCTATGCGCCTCAATAGGCACCTCATTACGTGTTTGAGCTCCCTGACGGTTCACATTGACAAAAAGATCATCCCCCTGGAGGTCTATCCTGCCGGGAGCGAGTGCGGAAAGGTCTGTCTTACGGAAGAAATCCAGCACCTTATCCATCATCGGACTTATGAATCCGTACTTTTCAAGCCTGTCAAGTGTATCCAGTATCATCGTCTCAGTATATTATCGTTCTTATCTTTTTTCCTGATTTATCCATTACGGTGAATGTTCCTGTGCGGAATCCCTCCTTGAAGACGCCCTCAAGACGGGTACCGTCGGCCTCCTCGACAAGTCCCTTGCCGTCCACTACACCGTTCACGAAGGTTCCTTTGAACTTGGTGCCGTCGGCAAGACTCATAGAGCCCTCGCCCCACGGAAGGTCATTACGCCACTGGCCGTAGTATTTGTCGCCGTTACCCCACTCCATCTGGCCTGTACCTTCACGGCGGTTCTCCTTCCACTCGCCGTCATAGACAGAGCCGTCGGCCCAGGAATAGACGCCCTTGCCCTCAGCCATACCGTCACGCAGAGTACCTTTGTACGTATCTCCGTTGCAAAAAGTGTATTCGCCCTTGCCGGTAATGGTTCCGCTGCGGAACTGTCCCTTGTATGTATCACCGTTGAGCATGGTGCACATGCCGTTACCATCCTCGACATCATTCAGCCATGAACCGGTATATGAGTAGACCTGACTCTTGAATTCGCCCTGCCCTTCACGCTTACCGCCAATCCACGAACCGCGGTACTCAGAACTGTCGCTCCAGCACATCAGGCCTGTACCCTGACGAAGGTCACCATTCCATTCTCCTGAATAGTACGAACCGTCGGCCCACATGTAGACGCCCTTGCCGCTGCGCTTATCGGCCTGCCAACTTCCCTTGTAAACATCGCCCGATGCGTACTGAAGCTCACCTTCACCTGTACGGAGATTGTTATCCCAGAAACCCAGATAGAGGTCACCGTTGGCATAATGGCAAATACCTACACCCTTGCGGAGGCCCTTTTCATAGGCGCCTTCATAGACATCACCGTTAACGTGGTCGGTGCGGCCGGTGCCGTAGGGCTTGCGCAATCTCATCTGACCGGTATAGACAGAACCGTCATCCAGCACGAGGCGGTTCTTTATGCTGTCCTGACGGGCTGTTGCCGGAAGACAGAACAAAAAGAGTATCAGCAGAAGTATGTAAGGCCTATGCTTCATATTGAATGTTCTTTCAGAAAGACCTCGGCGGCTGCCAGGTCATCGGGAGTATCTATGCCGATAGTCTCGACGTCAGTGACTCCCACCTTAATGCGATATCCTGCAGAGAGCCAACGGAGCTGCTCCAGACTTTCGGCTTTCTCAAGGGGCGCCTGCGGAAGTTCCGTGACCGCCTTAAGGACATCGGCCTTGAAAGCATAAAGGCCGATATGCTTGTAGTAGGTGTGACGGGCCGGCCACTCCTCCTGGGGAACACCTCTCAGATACGGTATGACACTGCGGCTGAAATAGAGTGCGTTCCAATTGTCATCGACCACAACCTTGGGGCTGTTGGGATTGGCAACCTTATCGAACGGGGTATCAGGTGCAAACGGCTTTACGAGCGTTGCGATATCGGTCTCGGGGCTGTCAAACAGACTCTTGATTGTCTTGAGTTGTGAGGGCTGGATGAAAGGCTCGTCGCCCTGTATGTTCACTACCACATCGGCCTTTACACCGCATTTGCAGAACGCCTCGAAACAACGGTCGGTTCCGCTCTTATGGTCAGTCCTGGTCATTATGGGAGTGAAACCGCCCTCCTTGACAGCATTGAATATACGTTCGTCGTCAGTGGCCACGAAAACATGGTCAAACACCTTGCTTGCCTGTTCGCACACGCGGATAATCACCGGCTTGCCGCCCAGAACCGCAAGCGGTTTGGCAGGAAAACGTGTAGAGGCGTAGCGCGCAGGTATGATTGCTGCAAATTCCATCAGAAAGATTCTATTGAGTAGTTATCAATTGATTCACCGTCCGAGTCCAGAAATCCGGCACACGGATCATAATCCTCGGGAATGTCGAACGTGGTACTCGGCAGATAACCCAGTACGGCCGAATCGGCATAGACCTTATCCATGAACATACCGAAAACGGGAAGTGCGGCGTGAGCACCCTGGCCGTGATCCATATCGTCAAAGTGAATGTCACGGTCCTCACCTCCAACCCAGCATCCGGCAACAAGGTCCGGGGTGTATCCCATAAACCATGCATCGGAATGGTTATCGGTAGTACCGGTCTTGCCGGCGCAGGGCACCTTGCAGAATGTCGGGAACAGACGTGAACTGCGCAGACGGGTTCCGGTTCCCTCCTCGACCACGGCTCGCATCATGTCAACCATCTTGAACGATGACTCCTCACTGATAACCTCATTGCTGTGAGATGTAAACTGAGCTATTGTATTACCCTCGGCATCCTCGATACGGGTCACGTAAAGAGGATTGGTACGGATACCGTGGTTAACGAATGCCGTATATGCGCTTACCATCTCCTGTACCGATACGTCACATGTACCCAGACAGAGTGACAGGACAGGTTCGATAGCCTGGTTGCGCAGGCCGAACTCATGAAGCAGGTTCACGAACGCATACGGACTGAGCTGGGCCATAAGCCATGCAGTCACATTGTTATTGGAACGTGACAGACCCCACTTGAGTGATACGAGCTGACCAAGCATGGACTTTCCGTCATCCTTGGGCTGCCATATCTGACCTGATTCGGTAAGGATTGTCTGTGTCTCGTTTACGCACTGGTCACAGGGTGAGAAACCGCTCTCCATAGCCAGTGAATAGAGGTAAGGTTTCATTGTAGAACCTACCTGACGGCGCCCCATGGTGACCATATCGTATTGGAAGGCCCGATAATCGGGACCGCCCACATAGGCACGTACGAATCCCGTCCTGGGCTCCATGCACATAAAACCCGTTCGCAGGAAGAACTTCATGTAGCGGAGCGAATCCATCGGAGTCATTACGGTATCGATGTAACCGTCATATGAGAACACCGACATCTGGTATTTAGTATCGAAGATCTTACGTATCGAATCCTCTGAAACGCCCTTGGCATTCAGACCACGGTAACGGTCCGTATCCCTCATGGCGCGATCCATAATGCGCTTTATCTCATCGGCCGAAAGATTCTTGGTGAACGGGGCGCTCTTGAGTCCGCGCTTGGCCTCAAAGAAATCCGGCTGCAGATAACCCTGCAACTGGGCAGCCACAGCCTCCTCGGCATACTGCTGCATACGGGAATCAATGGTCACGTAAACCTTAAGGCCGTCAGTGTAGAGGTTATAAGGCTCACCGTTCTGGTTCAGATTCTTGTTGCACCAGCCGAAGAGCGGATCCTGTTCCCAGTCAATTGAATCCTCATAGAACTGCTGCATCTGCCATCCGCGGTAATTTTTACGCTCAGGTTTCTGCTTTCTCATGATTGAACGCAGGTACTCACGGAAATATGTAGCCTGACCTACGGCATGGTCAACCTTATGGTAGTTGAGAACAAGATCGGTAGACTGCAGTGAATCGGTCTCGGCCTCTCCCAGGAAACCGGCCTTCTCCATCTGGCTCAGCACCACGTTACGGCGTTCCCTGGTCCTTTCCGGACGGCGCAGGGGATTGTAAAGCGATGAGTTCTTGCACATACCTACCAGCATGGCCGATTCCTCCGCGTTCAGTTCAGAAGGCAGTTTGCCGAAATATGTCCTGGCCGCAGTATGTATGCCTATTGCCCTGTTGCCGAAATCATATTTGTTCAGGTAAAGCGTCAGAATTTCCTCTTTGGTATAGTAACGCTCCAGCTTGACAGCTATCACCCACTCTGTAGGTTTCTGCAATGCACGTTGAACGGAACTGCGTGCCACATGCTCGGTGTACAGCTGCTTGGCAAGCTGCTGGGTCAGGGTACTTCCGCCGCCCGCACTGTGCTGCTGCAGAATGACACGTTTCACGATTGCTCTTACGAGAGCCTTGAGGTCAATACCTGCATGCTCCTGGAAACGGACATCCTCGGTTGCCACAAGAGCCTTTACAAGATAGGGAGACAACTCGTCAAAATCAACCCATACGCGGTTATCCTCGGTACGTGCGAAAGTACCCAGTGTGACACCATCGGCCGATATTATCTGAGTGGCGAACTTGTCGATGGGATTCTCAAGATCCTCAACTGAAGGAGTATTTCCGATCCAGCCCTTGCTCAGGCCGGTAAAAATCAGGTATACGATAAGGACTCCGACTACAAACAAGAGCCATAATCCCAATAAAACGCGCTTAACAGTCTTGCTCATTACTATATTCTTTCCCTGCAATCAATATTCTACAAATTTAGCACAAAAACATGGTTCCCAAAACACTCTCCGCGCAAAAAATTTTATGGAAAGTTATGAACAGACACTCTTATAGTTAGTATTTTCTTAGTAATTTTGTACTCCCGAACAAACTATAATCAAATGGACCAAACAGGCAGAAGTCTGATTTCGCTCGAAGGGCTTGACAGGGAAGATATTCTCTGGCTTCTGGGCCACGCGGCTAAATTCGAAGCCAGCCCCAACAGCAAGATCCTTGACGGGAAAATCGTAGCTACACTCTTCTTTGAGCCGTCCACCAGGACAAGGCTGAGTTTTGAAACCGCAGTTAACCGTCTGGGCGGTCGCGTAATCGGTTTCTCCGATGCAGCAACCACCAGTTCGTCAAAAGGCGAGACTCTCAAAGACACCATCATGATGGTCAGCAACTACGCCGACCTTATCATCATGCGTCACTATCTGGAGGGTGCAGCCAGGTATGCAAGCGAAGTTTCACCGGTACCTATCATCAATGCCGGCGACGGAGCCAACCAGCACCCCTCGCAGACCATGCTTGACCTCTATTCGATGCTCAAGACCCAGGGACGTCTGGACAACCTGCACATCCACCTTGTAGGTGACCTCAAATACGGCCGTACGGTACACTCCATGCTCACCGCAATGAGATTCTTCAACCCCACCTTCCACTTCATATCCCCTGATGAACTGAAGATGCCCGAGGAATACAAGGAGTACTGCCGCAACAACGGCATCAAGTTCGAGGAGCACACCCGTTTCGACGAGGAGACCATAGCCGATGCCGATATCCTCTATATGACCCGTGTACAGCGCGAGCGCTTCACGGACCTGATGGAGTATGAGCGCGTCAAGGATATGTTCATCCTCAAGAACGACATGCTCCGCAGCGCCAAGCCCAACCTGAAGATACTCCACCCGCTTCCCCGCGTGAACGAGATAGCACAGGATGTCGACGCAAATGAGCACGCTTACTACTTCCAGCAGGCCAAGAACGGTCTCTACGTACGCGAGGCACTCATCTGCAATGCACTCAACCTTCTAAAATGACAGATATGGAAAAGACAGGAAAATCAGAATTGCTGGTAGCGGCACTTGAGAACGGAACTGTTATCGATCATATCCCGTCAGACAAGGTATTCGACGTGGTGAACCTGCTGGGTCTGACCAACATCGACACCCCCATTACCATCGGCTCCAACCTGAGCAGCCGCAAAATGGGCAGCAAGGGAATCATCAAGATTGCCGACAAGTACTTCTCGGAAGAGGAATGCAGCAAACTCTCCGTCATAGCCCCGAATATCGTGCTCAACATTATCCGCGACTATGAGGTTGTAGAGAAAAAGCGAATCGCAATGCCCGATCAGGTTCGCGGCATAGTAAAATGCGGCAACCCCAAATGCATCACCAACCACGAGCCCATGCAGACCGTATTCGACGTGGTTGACAAGGAAAACGGCACTCTGCGCTGCAGATACTGCAACAAAGACATACATAAAGGCGAGATAAAGCTCCTTTGAGACAATGAAACAGCGTTTACTGACATTGATAACGGCATTATTCCTGTTCACGGCTGCCCACGCGCAGTTCCTGAGCCGGAATACGCTGCCCGCTTTCTCCTCCAGCTGGGGAGCCAAAGTGGGTTTCGCAGCAAATGCCACCTATGTCACGGACGCATACATGAACGGCCATCAACTGACCGATTATTCACAGGACACCCAGGTAGGTAATTTCCTGGCCCTGCTCCTGAGACTCAACTCAAGGACCATTTTCCTTCAGACCGGACTCGGATTGAGTTTCAACCAATCATCCTTCTATGTGGACATGAACAGCTGGAACCCGGAGGCCGAGACCAAGAATGATATGGTATGCTCATATAACTTCAAGTCATTGACGCTTCCGCTGCAATTCGGCTACCACATAGTCAACAGCCCACCCTATTGCATGTCCGCCTATACTGGTCCCCGCTTGCATTACACCCCCGACAAGTTCTATTCGGCCCAATACAGCAATCTCGACCAACAGGTTACAGACACACCGATCGAACTCATCATGGGATGGACCCTGGGACTGAGCGTAAAGATAGGAAGGACATTCCTGGACTTTGAGTATGAAGCCACCATCAACACCGTTTCAGGGCCGATAACCAACCTGGACGCAACAGTACCCACGCCCGATTACAGATTTGACAGACGTCTGGGCATCATGTCGTTCTCATACGGAATAATGTTTTAAAAGAGAGAAAACCAACACTATAAAAACATGAAAAGAGATCAAGAGATTTTTGACATCATCGAGCGCGAACATCAGCGCCAGGCAAAGGGCATCGAGCTTATTGCCTCCGAAAACTTTGTAAGTGACCAGGTTATGCAGGCCATGGGTTCATGCCTGACCAACAAGTACGCTGAGGGTTATCCCGGCAAGCGTTATTACGGAGGTTGCGAGGTAGTTGACGAGGCCGAGAGTCTGGCAATCGCACGCATCAAGAAGCTGTTCGGCGCAGAGTACGCCAACGTACAGCCCCACTCAGGCGCACAGGCTAACGCAGCCGTTCTTCAGGCTGTCCTCATGCCCGGCGAAACCTTCATGGGTCTTAACCTTGCACACGGCGGCCACCTGTCACACGGTTCAGCCGTAAACTCATCAGGTATCCTGTATCACGCCGTAGGTTATGACCTGAATCCCGAGACCGGTCGCGTTGACTACGACAAGATGGAGCAGCTTGCCCTCGAGGTTAAGCCCAAGCTCATCATCGGTGGAGGTTCAGCATACTCACGCGAGTGGGATTACGCCCGTATGCGCAAGATCGCCGATGAGGTAGGCGCTCTCCTGATGATAGATATGGCACACCCCGCAGGTCTCATCGCAGCCGGTCTGCTTGAGAACCCCGTAAAGTATGCCCACATCGTAACATCAACCACCCACAAGACACTGCGCGGTCCCCGCGGCGGTATCATCCTGCTGGGTAAGGACTTTGAGGATCCCCGCGGCCGCAAGACTCCCAAGGGTGAGACAAAGATGATGTCACAGCTCATTGACTCAGCCGTATTCCCCGGCACACAGGGCGGTCCTCTGGAGCACGTCATCGCAGCCAAGGCAGTTGCATTCGGCGAGGCTCTCCAGCCCGAGTTCAAGGAGTATCAGATCCAGGTTCAGAAGAACGCCAAGAAGTTGGCCGAGGAGCTGACCAAGCGTGGCTTCACCATCGTATCAGGCGGCACCGACAACCACAGCATGCTGGTTGACCTGCGCTCCAAGTATCCCGATCTGACCGGTAAGGTTGCCGAGAAGGCACTTGTTGCTGCCGATATCACCGCCAACAAGAACATGGTTCCGTTTGATTCACGCAGCGCATTCCAGACTTCAGGTCTTCGCTTCGGTACTCCCGCCATCACAACCCGCGGTGCCAAAGAGGACATGATGGTAATCATTGCCGAGCTCATCGAGGAGGTTCTGAACGCTCCCGAGGACGAGGCAGTAATTGCAAAGGTTCGTGCACGTGTAAACGACATGATGAAGAACTATCCTATGTTCGCTTATTGATAAGTAGGATAACCCATATTTTTGGAAGCCCGGCCACCTGGTCGGGCTTTTTGTTTATAATTGCGAAATTAAAAAATTGATGATATTGCAATAATTTTTGCAAAATCGTAAAATTGCATTATATTTGCAACGTAACATGTTATATTTATGAAAGGTACTATCACAAAAAGGACTGTTTGGGCGATTGTCATTTTAACAATCACGTCATGCACTGTCAATGAAGACATGGGCACATTTGACGGATTCGAGG
>Ga0310696_10008689_pt1 | contig 11825 bp, 11 predicted proteins | sample AusTroGonzalo_MG_4_FD_203885 | JGI IMG/M metagenome (GOLD analysis project Ga0310696, IMG submission 203885) | Bovine rumen microbial communities from tropical cattle in Woodstock, Queensland, Australia - Gonzalo_02 (v2) (version 2) | ecosystem: Host-associated > Mammals > Digestive system >... | reverse complement strand
GGACGCCAACCCTGTCCATCCCCACCTTGGGGTCGATGTCCAGCAGGATGGTCGCATCCGGTCTGGCGATGAACTGCCTGTTTATGTCGATGAGCCAATCCCTGTCCGATGCGTCGCCGTCGAGCTTGGCCGACTGGTAGGCCACGGTGGATGCGAAATACCTGTCGCACAGGACCACCTTGCCCTCGGAGACCATCTTCTCGATCTTCTCTGTATGGTCGTTGCGGTCGGCGACGAACAGCAATGCCTCCGTCCTCTGGGAGATCCCTCCTGCATCGCCGCTGCGGATGAAAGCTCCGATACCTTCGTGCGTGGGCTCCGCCGTTAGTACGGCATCTATGCCTTTGCCCTTGAGTTCCTCAGAGATCCTCCTGCAAAGCGACGATTTGCCGGCGCCGTCCGCGCCCTCGAAGACTATGAAAGCTCCGCTCATCGCACTGTGAATGGGTTGAGTTGATAAGTAACCTCGGTCGGATAGTGGGGGTTCTCATCGGTGTTGAACCGATTCAGAACGCTCCTCCAGAAGACCGAACACGGAGTCCAGGGACTCCACGTCCTTGGAATACATCCTTGTCAAGAAGGCTAGATCGGAACGGACGGAATCGTCATATCCCACGCCCAACGAACGGAGGTTCTCCCTCAGACTGTGGGCCAGATTGCCTCCCCTGCCGTCCCAGTCCGTGAGAATCACAGCCTCCTTCCCCGATCTCCAGACATATTCGGCCGCCTTAACGGGACCGCCTCCGCTCTGGACGCAGTAGATGTCGCCGCGAATGTTCAGATTCGCCAATGCGGAGACGTCCTTGTTGCCTTCCACCAGGATCACATGGTCCTTTGAGAGCTCCGATAACCTGTCCAGGACCTCTTGGAATTGCTCAAGGCGCTCCTCGTCGTTCATTGCATCGCCTTCTCCAATGCCTCTATGATAGCCTTAGGGTCCCCAGCGATGGTCACCGTCTTCTGATGGCTGGTCTGCCCCGCGGTCACGGATGATTTGCACCCGGTTATGTCCTTAAAGTAAGATTCCACCTCCTTGTTGGCCCTCCCGTCGAGAGGAGGGGACTTGACCCTGAGGATGGCGCGCTTCCGCCACTCATCGAAACCCTCAAGACCTGAACGGTTGGACCTGGGCGAGACCAGAATGTCCAATTCCAACCGGTCCCCCTTGTCCCTCGAGACATCCGCGACTCTCATATCTTCCCCAATGCGACGAATGAATTAATACATCACTTGAGTATAGCCCTCCGATGAGTCCTGTCCTTCAACCGATGACCTACGAGGAACTCTCCCAAATCTACAGGGAGGAGAAGAACGGTAAGGCACTTATGCCCTGCAGGCAAGACATGTACAGGGCGTTCGCCGACCTTCTGACCAGGTTGCGCCAGGACTACGACAGGGAGATTGCCAAGGACCCGGATTCCATCATGGCCGAAGGGGCCAACCAGAAACGGAAGAAGGCCGAGACGCAGATCAAGTATATCGTCAGCCTGAGGGCTCGCAAGATCTGCAATAAGGCCGTGCTCTCCGCTGACGGGAATGCAGAGGAACTCAGCGCATTGACGCCTGAGGAACGCGAGTACTACGAGCACATCGTGTCCCTTTCCAAGGAACAGTTGACCTTGGTCGACAAGTACAGAGGGAAGAAGACGGTCAACACGCTCATCGATGAGGCGCCTCTCACACCTGCCCCTGTCATCCCTGACAGAGAACCCGAGCCGATGCCCGATCCCGCGGAGGCCATCGCGAGCGGTGTGGAGGATGAGTTCCCGCCAGTCGTAGAGGAGACGGAATCATTTGACGAGGCCGTTGAGGAATCCTTCGATGAGGAACCGGAAATCCAGCCCATCCAGCAGCCTGCGGAACCTGAGATCGTCACAACGGAAGAGGTTCACGAACCGGAGGCGGATACATTGGTCATCCGTGTCCTTGAGGATCTACCCCCGTTCGCCGGACCGGACAGGGATTACGAACTCCACAAGGAGGATATCGTCACGCTGCCCAAAGCAATGGCCGCCATCCTCATCAATTCTCAAAAGGCCGTTGAGATCGCTCCCTCACTTTGAGGGTGCGCGTATCCCCGGGGAACTCCAGACAATCTATCTTGATCCTCTTTATCCCCGTTATATCAGAAACAGACTGCCTTGCGGTGTCCGGGGTGTTGTTGGTCTTGCTCAGATGGGCTAGGAAGATCTGCCTGTGCTCGTTCTTACCGATGGTGTGCTTGATGGCGCGGGCAGTGTCCATGTTGTTCATGTGTCCGCGTTCGCTTCCGATCAGAGATTTCAAACTCGGAGGGTAAGGGCCGTTGACGAGCATGTCCAGATCATAATTCGCCTCGACGACGGCCACATCTGCTATCCCCAGAGCATATTCGATCTGTGAGCTGAACTTCCCTGTATCCGTGGCGACAAGGACCTTCTTATCGTTGTCGACCTCCGTGAAGTAGCAGTTCGGCTCCACAGCGTTGTGAGAGGTTGCCAGGGGTGTGACATGGAACTGGCCAATGTCGATGTAGGAATTGGATTTGTACACCCAATGCTGGACACTGCCAAGACAGGATGCGTTGAAGGTCGCCTCGTTCGCTATGACGGGGATATCGATCTTCCTTGCCGTGGCCCCTGCACCGGACACGTGATCCGAATGCTCATGCGTGATGAGAATGGCCTTCAGAGAATCTTTATCGATGCCTTGGCGCTCCATCAGCGACAGTATGCGCCTGCAGCTGATGCCGGCGTCGATCATTATGGCCTCGCCGTCGTTCTCGATTACGGTACAATTGCCATCGCTTCCGCTGGCCAGTACGTGGACCTCCATGGTCCTCAGGCCTTGCTCTTGTAGAGTGCGAAGATTATGTCGCCTCTGGAGATGATTCCGACCAGGACACCCTTCTCTAGGACGGGGATACGGTTGATTCCGAGCCTGAGCATGATCTTCAGGACCTCCATGATCGATGCATCGGGGGATGTCGTCATGACCGAGCGGACCATGATGCTGGACAACTGGATGTTCGAGATCTCCTCCGAGATCTTCTTCAGATTGTCATCGGGTTCGGAGACGGAGTCCATAGAATAGTCGAGAAGACTGTCCCCTCCGATGTCGTTCTCCAGTTTTGACTGGTATTTCATGATGACAGTCAGGATGTCGTTCTCGCTCACGAAACCGAGAAGGTGGTTCTTGTTGTCGACGATGGGTGCACCGGACATGTTCTCCAGAGCGAGCCTGGTCGCTGCCTTCTTAATCGTGTCGTCAGGACGCAGAGCCGGAACCTCTGTCGTCATCAAATCCCTAACCTTGAGTTTTGTCATCGGAATCCTAATCCAGTGCGGACGATATAAACGTTGGCCAACGGTCTCTGAAAACCGACGGAGAAGCTGTAGGGAAAAAGGTTCGGGAGCCGTCCGAAGGGATCGGCCCCCGTGATATTCTGGCACTGTGTGAACTCAGTGCTTCTTCTGGATCTTTCCGTCCTTCTTCTGACGGACGATGTGGGTGCCCTGGTTCTCGGCCACCTGCTTGGCGTATTCCTCGGCTTCGGCCTTGGTGTCGAATCTCTTCAACGCCCTCTTCGCCTTGGTCCTCTTGACCTGCCATCCTCCGTCGGGGTGAGGGGATACGAAGTAAGGTCCGTTGCGCTCATCGTCGTCATCGATCTCCTCAGCGGACTCTTCCTTTTTGGGAGGGTTGACCTCGACGGGCTTCTCCTCGACCTTCTCTTCTTTCACAGGCTTCTCTTCCGGGGTCTCCTCCGGTTTCTTTTTCTTCTTGAAGAATCCGAACATGCAGGATGTATCCGCTTACACTAAAAAAACGGTATCGCTTCAACACAGGATTATGATACCAATATCGACCTATGCTGGATTCATACGCCCTTGGAATACTATAATACCTAAGTTAACGATTCTTTTTTATGAAATACATGGCAATCGTCGAATGCGTATCCTCAGGGATTCTCTACATCGACGAGATTATCTCCCATGAGTACAAACCTCTGGTCATCAACACCAATGTCAGTACCCCTGATCTGGACAACTACAGAACGATGTTACGTGGAAGTCTTGGCGATAAGGCCGAGTTCATTGATGAGGGAAATGACTTCGATACTCTCGTGAACAAACTCCGCGGTTACGAGATTGTCGCCGTGTTCCCCGGATCCGAACACGGTGTCCGTCTGGCCGACCGCCTCGTCAAAGCGCTGGATCTGAGAGGTAACGATGAGTCCACCACGTATCTCCGCTGCACTAAGGCGGGAATGTATGAAGCGCTTGGAAAAGCAGGCCTACGCAGAATTGAGACTGCAGAGGTGAAAAACGAAGAGGACATCAGGGAGTTCTGGAAGAAGTACGATCTTGACAAATGCGTTCTGAAATACTCCGAGTCCGCGGCCACCATCGGTCTTAAGATTTGCTCGACAATAGATGAGGCACTCGACCACTTCGAATTGATGAAGAGATCGATGGATTACAAAGGAGAGATCGGTTCCACCGTGCTGATACAGGAATACATCTCCGGAACCGAGTACATCGTAGATACGCTCAGCTGCAACGGAGAGCATATGCTGACGGACATCTGGTCGTACACAAAGATACGCGGCGATGACGGTACGCTGGCCTATGACTACGTCAAATTGATCAAGGATCTGGAACCGGGCCATATCGACATGGTCCGCTACGCATACAGGGTACTGGATGCCGTGGAGATGAAGTGGGGACTCTGCCATATAGAGATCAAGATCGACAACAAGGGACCTGTTCTCATAGAGACTAACGCCCGCCCGATAGGATTGGCGATGACCCCGTCCTATCTGGATGAGATTCTCGGATACCATCTGACCGACCTGGCGATAGAGACCTATCTCCAGCCTTCTAGGTTCAAGAGGTACATGCACAGGATCTACAACCCGCCCAAATACGCACTGATGAAACTGATGATCGTACCCGAGGAGATAAAGGGTAGCTTCGAACCAACGTTCATCTTCTCCAATCTGATCCACAGCACCAGAGAGATATTGTTCTTCGGCAAGGACAAAGTGGCGACGTATCCGCGCACTATAGATCTGGAGACCAGCCCGCTAGCCATAAAGATGGCTAACACGGACTACGGGGAACTGATGAAAGACTACGAGATGCTCAGACTGATCGAGTCCAACTACTTCCATTTACTCTACTCCAAGAATAATGGAATCCCTGCAGTGAAGCCCTACACCGATTTAGAGGCTATCGTAAAGAGCCTGGATCCCAGATGGAAGTTCTCCGTTGTGACTGACGAGGGCATGTTCATAGGCCAATACGGCAAGATAAGCGAGTCCGGCGGATGGAGCATGTTTGACGGCGCGATATATGCGAAATGCGGCGAGAGCACCACGATGGAAAGGTACATCTCCATCTACAGGACCATACAGTCGATAAGATCCGGAGGCGTATTCATTATCGTACCTGAATCCTTCAGCTCCATCGAGGACGGATCCATCATCATGGAATTCCTTATGAACATCGCCGGGGTGCACGTCGTCGCCCCGTCGTACGATTCAAATGGCGCCATATATGGACTGAAGAAATGAGCAAGGATGACCTTCCAAAGGGTACACTGCTTACGCTGATCATCATCTTCCTAGTCGCTCTTATCGACGGCCTGGATGTGAGCATCGTAACAGTGGCCCTGCCGACCATGACCGAGGATATGGGCATCACCCTGTCGCAGTCATCATGGTTCATCTTCTCCTACGTGCTCAGTCTGGCCGCATTCCTCCTCCCCATGGGGAAGATGGCCAAGAACCATCGCGTGAAGAAATTTGTGATCTGGGGAACCGCACTGTTCGGCGTCTCATCGCTCATGTGCGCCCTGTCCAGCGATTTCTGGATGCTGGTCGCATTCAGGCTCATCCAGGGTATCGCAGCGGCGATGATGAGCTCTGCGCTTCCCTCCATCGTGGTCAGGATGCTGCCCGTGGACCGCAAAGGACTGGGGATGTCGGTCATGGGAGGTTCGTCCGGAGTGGCGCTCATAGCCGGACCAGTATTGGGAGGGTTCCTCACCACCACATTCTCCTGGCATGCGATCTTCCTGATCAACGTACCAATATGCCTGATGATCATAATCATGGCCGCCATTCACCTTCCTGCCGACAGGACACCTAAACGTGATAAGGACCCTACGCCTCTCGGCGGCATATCCGCGATGATATTCATCGGTTCCCTGCTGACGATCCTGGAGGATCTGGGGGACCCTGACTTGAACACCAAGAGCAGGATAATCTGCGGCATACTCCTGGTCATATCCCTGGCAGTCCTGGTCTGGAGCATACGCCGCGACATGAACAGAGCCGTCATTGCCCAGAAGATGCTGTTCAATAAGGAATACATCCTAGTGGGGATGTCGTTCCTTCTTTGCACGATAGTGGTCGCGGGTGCTAGCTATCTTCTACCATATCTTCTCCAGGGCATGTGGGAGATGACACCTCTGGAAAGCAGCCTGTATCTCTCGGCCATCTCAGTGGCCATGGTTGTCACCGTTCTGCCGGTCGGAGGGTTATGCGACCAGTATGGGTGTAAAGGGCCCGTCATGGTCGCCGTCATCGTGAGAGCGCTGTTCTGCGTGCTCATGATCATCATGATAGCCGAGGAGGTCGAACCACTCCTGCTTGCTATCCCGATGGCCGTATTCGGCGTCTCCCACGCATTCTCAGGAACGGCCCAGCCGACCCGCATGATCCATCATGCGACTCCGGGATTCGAGGATGAGGCCACCAACTTCATGCTGGTGATCAACTATGTGGCCAGCGCACTGGGATGCGTGCTGTTCGCTTTGGTCTACTCCCTAACTACCGGCGGGGACAGCTCACATCATATGCCCGGTCTGGCCGATGGATTCACAGGGACCATGTGGTTCTCCATCATACTTCTGGCAGGCGCGATGGTCTGCACCCTCTTGGTCAAGAACAAGATCGTGAGGAAGGAATGATCCTTACGACATGATTATATGACGGAACGCATGCACGTGTCCAGATGAAGGAACTGATCAACAGTGGCAACGCGAAGGTCATGATGATCATCGCGATGTCCCTATTCGGAACGTTGGGTGTGTCCACCTATTTCATAGACCTGCCTGCCAGTGTCATTGTGGTAGGCCGCGGTCTGATCGGCGCATCGTTCCTTCTTCTGATGATCCGCATAAGCGGATCCAAGCTCTCGAAGGATGACATCTACGGCAACATGTTCACCCTAATATGCTCAGGGACATGTCTGGGGCTGAATTGGCTCTTCCTGTTCGAAGCGTACAAATCCATAGAGATCTCCGTGGCCACTGTCCTGAATTACATGACGCCAGCACTTGTGATCCTCGTATCCCCTATCGCATTCGGAACAAAACTGACCCTCACCAAACTGGGATGCGCACTTCTAGCGCTCTTCGGTCTGATCCTGGTGACAGGTATATTGGAGAACGGAACGGAGGACATCAACACATACGGTATCATCTGCGGAGTCCTGGCGGCGGTGTTCTACACCGGACTGGTCGTATTCAACAAGAAGCTGACAAGCATAGGGTCTTATGACAGGACGTTCGTCCAGCTCCTCATCGCCGGGATCGTGATTGCGGTATACTGTCTGTTCACCGTGGACTTCGGCTCACTGGAGACAGATACCATGTCCATCATACTGCTGGTGATCATAGCTATCTTCCAGACTGCCATAGCATTCACACTGTACTTCGGATCCCTATCGCATCTTGATGCACCCACAGCCGTGATGTACGGGTACATCGAGCCTGTCCTCAGCATATTCCTCAGTGTGATCATCCTCCATGAGGATCTCGGAATCATCGGTTGGATCGGTGCCGCACTCATCCTCGGTTCCACATTTCTGTCGGAGATTCTCGGAAGAAGAAAGGAACGGACATCCGTCCAGTCATCATGAAAAGGATGTCTGCCTCCGGGCCTTGGAGACAGACACCTTTATTTACAAGAAGTCACTAACGTGATTTCACTCAGAGGGCCTGTAGCTCAGCTAGGTGGAGCACTCGACTCTTAATCGAGGTGCCAAGGGTTCGAATCCCTTCAGGCCCGCCACTTCTGTATCCAGATTTCTTCAAAAAATTCTATGTTTTGTGGTTTCCATATCCTCGGCGCTCCATGTCGAGTGATATCGCACTCGAACCTATGGTAGGATTCGAGTGCAAAAGGTCGATCAAAGAACTCTAACTTGTCCCAATACTAACCTCATCAGGTCATTTGTCAGTAATACTTGACCGATTCTCATCATGTTTTTATGCACTTCTTCAATAACCGTGGACAATGTTAGTATTGATCGTTGGGATACTCTTTCTGCTGTTCGGTTATTATGTCTACAGCAGATTGCTGGAAAGGACCATTCGTCCGTTCAGGGACAGTACCCCAGCGACAGCTATGCCGGATGGCATCGACTATGTACCGATGAAGAGGACCAAGAACCTCCTCATACAGTTCCTGAACATCGCCGGTACCGGACCGATCTTCGGAGCACTGATGGGTGCGAAATGGGGACCTATCGTCTTCCTTTGGATCATCTTCGGGACCATATTGGGCGGTGCGGTCCACGATTACATGACCGGTATGATGTCCATGCGTAACGAGGGATCGTCGGTCACCGGGCTCATCACCAAATATCTCGGTAAGAAAACGAGGTATCCCATTCTGATCCTGGTCATCTTCCTGATGATCATGGTATCCGCCACATTCGCCAGGAGCGCCAGCGACCTTCTGGTCGCCATCACCGGCCTTCCGATGTTCATTTGGATGGCCATCATCCTGATCTACTTCATAGCATCCACCCTTCTCCCGATAGACAAGCTGATCGGAAAGATCTACCCGTTCTTCGGCACCCTATTGATCATCATGGCCGTCGTTATAATCGGCGGACTGCTCATAGGAGGATACACATTCCCCGGATTCTCATTGGAGAACCTCCATCCGACCGGCAACGAGTACTATCCGGACATGTTCATCACCGTTGCGTGCGGAGCCATCTCCGGATTCCATGCGACACAGTCCCCGATGATCGCCAGGTGCACCACGGATGAGAGGGACGGCCGTATGATATTCTACGGAGCGATGGCCATAGAGTCCGTCATCGCCCTCGTATGGGCCACCGCAGGTCTAACCTTCTACGGAGATACCAACGGATTGATGGAGGCCCTCAACGCAGGCGGGTCCGCAGGTGTCGTATATGATATATCTACTACTATAGCGGGACCGATCGGAGGCCTGTTGGCAGTGATAGGTGTGATCATATGCCCCATAACATCCGGAGATACCGCGCTCAGATCCGCGAGGCTGATGATACAGGACGATCAGGGGAAGCATTCCCGCAGCAAGAGGGAGTCCTTGAACCTCACACTGTTCCTGTCAGTATTCATCATAGCGCTGTGCATGATGGATTTCAGTGTCCTCTGGCAGTACTTCTCATGGCTGAATCAGACACTGGCGTGCATCGTCCTCTGGACTGCGACCGTATTCATACTGAAGACGGCGACCAACAGGCTGTACTCCCTGATGACCGCCTTCCCTGCGCTGTTCATGACCATGACGGTCATATCCTTCATACTGCACTCTGGACAGGGACTCGGGCTCGATTACACGGTATCGTTGATGATCGGCGCCTTCATAACAGTGGCCGCAGGCGTACTCTATATCAGGGCATTTGTCTCGAACAAACAAGAGTGAATCTGTAAACATTCGATGCGATTGCCGAATCGTTGTATTATTTGATGGGCACCGCTTTATACCTGCAATAATTGCAAGCATTCATGCAAACCAAAGAACTCCTGGCCATAGCCGCAGTCGCAGTGGTGGTCGTACTGGCTTTCGCATTCATAACCGACAGCCAAGATAACGAACAACCTGAGAGGATCGGAATAATCGGGGCCATGGAGCCCGAGGTGGCCTCGATCAAGGAAGCGATGGACATCGATTATACAGAAGAGATCGCCAGCATGAATTTCTGTGTCGGAAAGCTGTACGGTCGCGACGTCGTCGTTGTACAGTGCGGGATGGGGAAGGTCAATGCAGGACTGTGCGCACAGCTGCTGATCTCCGAGTTCAATGTGAAATCCGTCATAAACACCGGAGTAGCGGGTTCTTTGGACAACAGACTGAACATAGGCGATTACGTGGTCTCGGTGGATGCGGTGCAGCATGACTTCGATGTCAGCGCCATCGGTTTCAAGAAGGGAGAGATACCCTATACCGGCCTCTACGCCTTCGAAGCGGACAAGGATCTGAGGGCAAAGGCCCGCTGGGCGATATCACAGTGCATCGGTGCCACCGTGATTGAGGGAAGGGTGTGTTCTGGCGACCAGTTCATAAGCACCCACGAGCAGAAAGAACGTATCACGGATGATTTCGGAGGTCTCTGCTGTGAGATGGAAGGAGGATCGATTGCCCATGTCTGCCATCTCAACAACACACCGTTCGTAATCATAAGGGCGGTATCTGACAAGGCTGACGGCTCCGCATCTGAGGATTTCGAAGAATTCTCGAAGAGGGTTGCGATGCAGTGCTCGGCAATGATCCTGTACCTGATCGATCATTTCGACGAGGCTCCGACCGACTGATTAGATATTTCACTCAACTAAAAGGCTGATATACTCCAGACGATTAGAAATGGTCAATCAACATGAACAATAAGACCGTCATTGCAGTCGTTGCCGTTTCAGCTTTGACCATATTGCTGTGCGTATTCCTCGTAATGAGTCAATCCTCTGATGACGGCCTCCCCGAAGGGGATGATTATCTCTATGTCATGTACACGGATCCCCTGTCCAACGTCAACGTCGTGGATGTGTATGAATCCCATATGGATGGCAGAAGCGCAACGCCTCTGGAGCAGAGATACCGCACATCGGTCGGTCCCGACGGCATCAACAGTAAGTGGGTGTTCGATAAGAATGGATTGGGCCCTTTCAACAGCTTCTATGCCGCGATTAACCTGACAAAAGAATCTTCGGTATACGAGAATGATGATTCCGCAGAGAGAAGACTGAGCGATTCGGTCGGAGAGGTGGCGTACATCCTCAATCCCGACGATCTCGGTTCAACCCTATCGGGACACAGGTTCGATAAGGAATTGTACAACGTCATGCTGGTCATCCCGACTGTATACTGGTCCTCAGACAGGATCACACAATCGGAGACCGTCGGCAACCTGGAGGCGGGCAAGCAATACAACATCCTATACATGTCATCCTGTCCATCATACTCCCTGTCCGGCGGAAAGGAGATAGCCGGAATGAAGGCCTATGCCCACTCCGCCAGTTACAATGCCGGCGAGGCGGACTTCTCGACGAATGTGTATCCTTACCTCTGTATTGGCGTCTATGAATCGTACATCACCGACTCCAATGATGTCGTTGGGTCAGGATTGCTCGTCTCCCAGAGCGGAAGGGCGGTATCGCATAACAAGACGGTTGATGAGTTCAAAGGATACGCTGATGCGCTCACACCTGCCGGAACGAAGAAACTGGAATCGGACTACCAGCTTTGGAACTACTATCAATGGACACTCTGCAAGATTATGTCCTACACCGTGATGGGATCCAAGAACTCCCAGGTCATGGTAGGTTTGGGCTACAGTTACGATAATGAGAGTCCGGCCGTCTCAGGCTCGACGGATACCGTTGGCTTCTTTGGTAACGCGAAAGCAACCGAATCTGAATCCGGAATCATAACAACGGAAGCTGGAAGGGTGTCCAGCAAGCTCTTCATTGAGAACGGCTGGGGTTCCCTGAACGAATTCCTAGGTGATTCGTTCGTGGAAGGCTACGAAGAGGATTTCCAACGTCTTCACGCGGGCAAC
>Ga0310696_10008688_pt1 | contig 11825 bp, 6 predicted proteins | sample AusTroGonzalo_MG_4_FD_203885 | JGI IMG/M metagenome (GOLD analysis project Ga0310696, IMG submission 203885) | Bovine rumen microbial communities from tropical cattle in Woodstock, Queensland, Australia - Gonzalo_02 (v2) (version 2) | ecosystem: Host-associated > Mammals > Digestive system >... | reverse complement strand
TATGGCTATCACGAAATTAGACCAATTAGTAGAATTAGTTAAATCAAAACCGAGAAAAAGATTGGTGGCTGCTAACGCCAACGATGCACACACCATTGAGGCTGTATATGCTGCTGTGGAATTAGGCGTGATCGACGCTACCCTCGTCGGCAACCCTGAGGAAATCGAGAAAGTGTGTAAGGAACACGGCTTTGACATGTCGAAGTTCACCATCGTTCCCGAATATGTGGACACGAAGGCTGCTACGAAGAGCTGCGAGCTCATCAATGCCGGCGAAGGCCAGATTTTGATGAAGGGTTTGCTGCCCACCGACAAATATATGCGTGCCATCCTGAACAAGGAAAAAGGTCTCTGCCCTCCGAAAGCTACCTTGTCACACGTGACTGTGATTGAGAACCCGGCTTACCACAAATTGCTCATCGTGGGCGATGTGGCCGTGATTCCTGCTCCTGAATTCAAAGAGAAACAAGCTATCCTCAAATATTTGGTCGAAACTGCCAATGCTCTCGGCATTGAGAGACCGAAAGTGGCTTGCCTGGCCGCCACCGAACAGATGTCTGTGGGTATGCAGGCTTGCGTTGACGCCGCTTTGCTCGCTACTATGGGTAATCGTGGACAACTGGGTAATGTTGCTATCGAAGGTCCCATTTCTTTGGACCTCGCTATCGATAAAGAGACGGTGGAAATCAAGAAATTCAAGAGCGAAGTGGCCGGTGACGCCGACTGTCTTCTCTTTCCGAACATTGAAACCGGTAACGTATTCTACAAATGCTGTACGAAGTTCAGCCACGCTGAGCTCGGTGCATTGCTGAAGGGTGCGAAAGTGCCTTGCGTGCTCTCTTCTCGCGGCGACAGCGCCAAAACGAAAATGTACTCTATCGCATTGGCTGCCTTGATGGCATAATAATATATATAAGGTATTATGGAACTTGCTGCCATTTTCAACTTTATCCAATTTCGCATCATCGATGTTTTAGACATCCTGATTGTGGCTATTCTGCTTTTCGAGCTCTATAAGCTGACGAAAGGCACGGCTGCCGTGAAGATTTTCTGGGTGTTGGCGTTGATTTTTGTGATATGGGAGGTGGTTTCCTTTTTCCATTTTACCATGCTTTCTGCGTTGATGGGAGAGCTCGTCAATGTGGGCGTGCTCGCCATCATCATTTTATTCCAACCTGAAATACGCAAGTTTTTGCTTTATATCGGAGACGGTCGTTTGGTGCATTTCTTCAGCGACCGATTCTTGAAACAGTCCAAGACCTCTGAATATGTCGAAGAGATTGAGGAGGTGAAAAAGGCTTGTCGGCACATGTCGGCCACCTTGACAGGTGCCTTGATTATTTTCGCTCGAAAGACGCCTTTGGATGAGTTTCTGAATACGGGAGAAGAAATCGATGCCAAACCGTCGGCGGAGCTTTTGGAGAATATCTTCTTCAAAAATAGTCCGTTACATGATGGTGCGGTGATTATAAAAGATCACCGGATTACGGCCGCCCGCTGCATTCTGCCCGTGTCGAAAAGTCGCGACTTGCCCCAAGAGGTGGGTTTGCGGCACCGTTCCGCGCTGGGAGCCACTGAGTTCACTGATGCTATCGCGGTGGTTGTATCCGAACAGACCGGCAATATCTCCATCTGTTGTAACGGGGTTATGACCCGTGACCTTACCTCCTCCACTCTTCGTCAAATGTTGGAGGAACTTCTGACGAAAGATTGATAAAGCCTTGCGATTCAAAAAGAAAAGGGAGAAGTTTGAACTTCTCCCTTTTTTGTATCATAAATTTGCTGAAAGCAAATTATCCGTTCAGTGCGTCGGCACCGCTCACAATCTCGATCAACTCGTTGGTAATGGAGGACTGGCGTGCGTTGTTGTACTTCAGGCGCAATTCGCGAAGGATTTCTGTGGCGTTGTCGGTAGCCTTGGTCATGGAGGTCATTCTCGCACCATGTTCCGACGCGATGGAATCGGATAAAGTTTTATAAAATTGCGTACGTAAAATTCTGGGTATCAGCTCCTGCAGGAGTTGTTCCGGGGAAGGTTCAATGATGTAGTCGCTATTCGTTTTATGTTCCCCGTCGCTTTCGATGGGGGCCACGGGCAGGTATTCCTCCACGGTAACCCGCTGTGTGGCGGCGTTCAGAAACTGATTATAGACGATATCGACTTTGTCCAACTCGTGATTGAGAAACTGCATCACCAGATCGTCAGCGATGGCGGAAAGTTCGGTAAAGTCAGGATTATCCAGCAGTTTCTCATTTGAAAGGGCTACCGGATAATTCTTGCCGAGTTGGTCGTTACCTTTTTTGCCGATGCAGATGAGCCGTAAGTTACCGGCGCGGTTCTGTTCGGCATATTTTTCCTCAATCAGATGGTTGACGGTCTTGATAATGTTCGAGTTGAACGCTCCACAGAGTCCTTTGTTGGAAGTGATGGCCACGATGACCACCTTTTCGGGTTCGCGCTGTTGGAAGAGTGGCATCTGCTCGGTGCCTGTGGAACTAGCCAGATTAGCCAGTATCTCGTTGAGTTTCTGTGAGTAAGGACGGAGATGCTGGATGGCAGTTTGGGCACGACGAAGCTTTGCGGCCGACACGAGCTTCATGGAGCTCGTAATCTTCTGCGTCGATTCGATAGAGGTGATTCGCGTGCGTATTTCTTTCAGGTTGCCCATAACTATTCGTATTTTTTAGCCACTTCAGCGCAAGCGTCGGTCAACTTCTGCATAATTTCATCATCGATGGTGCCTTTTGCAAGGATGTCAAGCACATCTTGATGATGAGTGTGCATAAAGGAGATGAATTCGGTCTCGAAGTTGCGGATGTTGGCAACGGGAACCTTTTGCAGCAGTCCGCGGGAACCGCAGAAGATGATGGCGATTTGCTCTTCCACCTTGTAAGGCGTGTATTGCGGCTGTTTCAGGATTTCCACGTTACGCACACCTTTGTCGAGGACGAACTGCGTGGCGGCATCCACGTCGGAGCCGAATTTGGCGAACGATTCCATCTCGCGGTATTGTGCCTGGTCAAGTTTCAGTGTACCGGCCACCTTTTTCATGGCCTTGATTTGAGCGTTACCACCGACACGGGAGACAGAGATACCCACGTTGATAGCGGGACGCACACCGGCGTTGAACAGGGACGTTTCCAAGAAGATCTGGCCGTCGGTAATGGAAATCACGTTGGTCGGAATGTATGCGGAGACGTCACCAGCCTGGGTCTCGATGATGGGCAGAGCCGTCAGGGAGCCGCCGCCCTTCACGATGGGCTTCAACGTTTCAGGCAGATCGTTCATATTAGCGGCAATCTCATCGGATTCGATGATCTTGGCGGCGCGCTCCAGCAGTCTGGAGTGAAGGTAGAAGACATCGCCGGGGTAAGCTTCGCGTCCAGGCGGACGACGGAGCAGCAATGAGACCTCACGGTAAGCGACAGCCTGTTTCGACAGGTCATCGTAGATGATGAGGGCGCTACGTCCAGTGTCGCGGAAGTACTCGCCGATGGCGGCACCTGCGAACGGAGCGTAGAACTGCATAGCGGCAGGGTCGGATGCGGTGGCGCTCACCACGATAGTGTAGGGCATAGCGCCGCGCTCGGTGAGGGTCTTCACCAAAGCGGCTACGGAAGAGCCTTTCTGACCTACAGCCACATAGATGCAATATACGGGTTTGCCTTGTTCGTAGAAGGATTTTTGGTTGATGATGGTGTCGATAGCGATAGCCGTCTTACCGGTCTGGCGGTCACCGATGATAAGCTCACGTTGACCACGACCGATAGGAATCATGGCATCGACAGCCTTAATACCGGTCTGCAACGGCTCTTTCACGGGTTGACGGAAGATGACGCCGGGAGCTTTGCGCTCGATGGGCAACTCATAGAGTTCACCTTCGATATCTCCTTTACCATCAATGGGTTGTCCCAACATGTTGATAACGCGGCCCAGCAAACCTTCGCCCACTTTAATGGAGGCGATGCTTCCTGTGCGCTTGCAGATGTCGCCTTCGTTGAGCGATTTGGAGTCGCCGAGCAGCACGACACCTACGTTGTCCTCTTCGAGGTTGAGGGCGATACCGGTTATTTCGTCGCCGCTTTTGGTGCGGAACGTCACCAGTTCACCGGAACGGACGTTGTGCAGGCCGTAAACACGGGCGATGCCGTCACCGACCAACAGCACGGTGCCAACTTCTTCCATTTCAGATTTCTGGTTGAAGTTCTCGAGTTGCTGACGCAGTATAGATGTAACTTCTGAGGGTTTAATTTCTGCCATTTATATGCGGATTTAGAATTGTACTTGGAAATTATTTTGTGAAAATTCTTGACGTAACTTGTTGATTTTTGTACGGATGCTGGAATCCAGAAAATAGTCGTCCATCTTGATGACGAACCCACCGACGAGGACGGGATTGACAATCTCTTGGAGTTTAATAGTGGCGTGAGTCTGTTCAGCGAGCAAAGCCACAATCTTCTCTTTTAGCGGTTCGCTGAGCGGACTGGCGGTAGCGATGATCACCGTACGGATATTGTGTTCGGCGTTGTACAGCTTGAAGAATTCGTCGCAGATGGTATCTAACGCCGGCTCGCGTCTCTTTTTCAGCAGCACCTCCAAAAATTGGTAGGTGGTGTCGTGAAGCGTGCCGTTGAAGATGCTTTGAAAGATTTGGTGCTTTTGGTTGCAAGGCACTACCGGATTGCGCAACAGCGTTTGCAGTTCGCGGTTTTCCTTCAAAGTGTTCGCAAACAGTTGAAGGTCGCCATTAACCTCCTCCACCTGATTCTTCTCTTTGGCGAAGTCAAACAATGCTTTGGCGTAGCGGCCTGATAATTTTGGATTTTTCATCTGAAATTTTTAAAATCGCGGCAAATATACATTTTTTTTACTTTGGTTATCGGCTGTCGGCTATTGGCATAACCTCTAAACCTTACACCTTTAACCAACATTAAATTTTGCGGCTACCAGGTTTCACGAAGGGCAGACCTTGTTTGCAGAGCGGACAATCTTCCACGGCCCAGTTTTGGATGTTGAGTTTGGTTGCGCTATATACAGGGTAGGGGAAGGATCCGTCGCTGCGGTCAGCGATGCAGGCCACGCCAATCACCTCAGCACCAAAGGCTTTCAGCACTTCAATGGTTTCGAGGGAGGACTTGCCGGTGGTGACCACGTCTTCGGAGATGAGAAGTTTCATGCCGGGTTTCACCTCAAAGCCGCGACGCAGGCACATCACGTTATCGACACGTTCGGTGAAGATGGCAGGCACGCCCAGTTGGCGTCCCAATTCGTAAGCCACGATGATGCCGCCCATGGCCGGTCCAACCACCATGTCGATGTGGAGATCCTTCACTTGCCCGGTAATCTTCGCAATCACGCGCTCGGCTCTGTCAGGATACTGCAACAGTTTGGCACACTGACAGTAACGATCACTATGACGACCTGATGAGAGCAGGAAATGTCCTTCAAGCAGCGCTTCAGACTGCTTCAGTTCTTCGATAACCAGATTGTTATGTTCTTCATTCATAATATTTTACATTTAATTTGATTCAAAAATATTGAGCGCAAAGATACTATTTTTTAAGAAAGTCAGTATTAACATTCTTGTATTTATAAAATTAATGTATGAAAGTCACTATCATACAGAAAAGTGTAAATTTGCAAGTTTATAGTTTTCATACTGAAGTTGTATTAGGTCGATGAAACGTTTTGTCTTTTTGGGAATAATATTGATGCTGCTGACTCTGCGGTGGAATATTTTGCAGGGACAGAGCTATATTATGACCGACGGACAAACCATCACCACATGTTCAGGCACTTTTTACGATCCTGGCGGACCTGACGGGGATTATGAAAACAGCCAGAATATCACCCAGACTTTTGTGTCGGCCATGCAGGATATGTGCTTGACCGTTACTTTCACCTCGTTCGATCTTGAGGCGGGTTATTATGGTGACATCTGTTATGATTATCTCATTGTTTATGACGGACCCTCAACTTCTTCACCTCTGATTGGGACTTTTTGCGGAACTTCTCTTCCAGAGGTCATCACTTCCACTTCCGGGGCATTGACTTTTGTGTTTCATTCGGACGGATCTGTCATTTATTCGGGTTGGTCTGCCACATTTAGCTGTGAGGAGTGCGTCACCCCGGAACCTGTTCCCGAACCTATCCCGGTGACATACCTCTATATCTGTCCAGATTCCACCATTGTCATCACCGCCGACAGTGCCCAATCCTACTCTTGGAGCACTGGCGAGACCACCCGCTCTATTGCTGTCTCCACCCCTGGAATCTACACCGTTACGCAGACAAACTCATCAGGGGATTGGATGAACTCCTATCAAGTTTCGACTATCATCATGAACCCCATCAACAGCATCTCCATCCCTGAGATGTGCGCGGGTGACCACTATCCCATCACTGTCGGGCATGACTCCATCAACAATGTGTATGTTAGCACACATGAGTCTGTAAAGACTTGGGCGGATACGGTATTTCTTCCGGATGGCGTTTCCTGTGAACCATACGGATGTTCTTACCGCTCACCTCTGACATTCACAAGCTTTTCCAATGACGATGTTATCAACTCTGTCGATGATATTTTGTACGTTCGTCTCAACATTGAGCACTCATACGCCGGGGATTTGTATATCAATTTGACTTGTCCGAATGGTCAAAAAGCTGATATTTTACGATATGCAGGTAATGGTAGCTCATCTTGTACAAACAATATTCCCTCTTCTTCCATTGGATGGCAAGCGGGAAGCAATGCTCAGGGTTCGACTTTTTTCGGACAAGCTTACGATTATTACAGCGTTTCCTATCCATGTAACCAATCGCTCTCTACGAATGGTCCGGGCTATGGTTGGAACTATTGCTGGTCAGACAACACCACGGCAGGATTCACTTACGCTCCAGGTCCCGGTAGTCTGATTTATCGATCGGTGAACGCGAACGGCTATCCTGCTGCATTTCCTACCTCTTATGGCGGAAATGTGACGATTTTCGACTCTTCCGATGTGGCTGCTGGAACGCAGTTCTATCATCCTGACCAGTCCTTCAGCAGTCTTATCGGATGTCCGCTGAACGGAGACTGGTATATTGAGGTGATGGATGGTTACAGTGTGGATAACGGATACTTGTTTGAGTGGGAGTTGGCATTTTCTTCGGGTGCACAGACGCAATACGCTGATGTGATATCAACGGTTTTGGAGGGACCTTGGGTGGAAACTCTTAACGACTCTTCCTTTGTGGTTAGTCCTCCGGCAGACCTTCCTCAGGACACTTCGATTGCCTATATATTCCACTGTTTCGATGAACTTGGTTGCCAGTTTGATACCACTGTCTTTTTTAATTTTTACCCTATTGTTCATTTTTTCAGGGATACAGTGGTCTGTGACAGTCTGTTTTGGAACGACAGCCTTTACACTCAGTCGTTTACACATATAGACTCACTGACTAACCAAATCGGGTGCGATTCCATTGTCACCTTCCATGCAACCATTTTGTATTCCAGCCATACCGATTTAGTTGATACGGTGTGTGACAATATTTTCTGGAACGGTACAACATATTACGAATCAGGTGATTATACGTATATTACCCAAAATCAGAGCGGTTGTGATTCGGTTGTGACGCTGCATCTGACCGTCAATCATTCCGATAGTGTCATTGTCCATGAATTTGCTTGTGATAGTATGCTTTGGAATGGTTCATTATATTATGAATCAGGAGATTATATTAAGCATTTTATCAACCAGCATGGCTGTGATTCCATGGTGACACTCCGGCTCACTATTTTGAATTCGGATTCCTTGGATTTCTATCTTACGTCCTGCGATAGTCTTGAATGGAATAATATAACCTATTATGGAACTGGAGATTATGTCATTCCTTTGCAAAAAGTGAATGGCTGTGACTCCATGCTGACTTTGCACTTCACTATTTGGCATTCAGATCGAATAGATGTGTATGATACCATTTGTGATTTTTACGTTTGGGATGATGAAATTTATTATGAATCAGGTGATTATAATATTTATTATCAGAATGAACATGGCTGTGATTCTGTGATTTCTCTCCATCTTACCATTTGGCATACCGATTTTGTCGATGTTTATGATACGGCTTGTAATAGTTATGTGTGGAATGGAATAACCTATTATGAATCAGGAGAATATCCAATGATTTTCTCGAATATTCATGACTGTGACTCGATTGTTACCCTCCATCTTACTATTTGGGATTCCCAAACAACGGAACTATACGAAACAGTTTGTGACAGTATCTCGTGGCATGATTCAACATATTACGAATCAGGAAATTACACGTATCTTACGCAAACTTCGAATGGTTGCGATTCCTTGGTGACGCTTCATCTTACGGTTCATTATTCCGATCAGATTGTCCTTTTCGACACTGCCTGTGACAGCTATGTGTGGAATGATTCCATTTATGATGCATCGGGGACTTATTTGCAATATTTCCAAAATGTGGAATTTTGCGATTCTACCGTGACGCTGCATCTCACAGTTTGGAATTCCGATACCAATGAAATAGAAGAAACAACCTGCGACAGTTTGGTATGGAATAATGCAATATATTATGAATCAGGAGATTATGTGCAGCTTTTTACGAATATCCAAGGCTGTGACTCGATGGTGACCCTCCATCTCTCGCTTCAGTATTCGGACTTTACGGAGTTGTACGATACGGTTTGCAACAGCCTCGTATGGAACGAGTCCACCTATTCTGAGACGGGAGACTATCAACAGGCGTTCCAGAATGTTGATGGGTGTGATTCGCTCGTTCTGTTGCATCTGACGGTCCATCATTCAAGTCAGACAGATATATACGATACGGCCTGTGACAGCTATGTGTGGTGTGATTCAATATATTATGAATCAGGTGATTATGTGCATACCTTACAAAATAGCGATGGATGTGATTCAGCAGTCATCATGCATTTGACGATTCATTACTCCGATTATGTTTATGACGACAGAACCGCTTGCGACAGTTTGGTTTGGAATGATTCAACCTATTATGAATCAGGAGAGTATATACATCATTACCAAAATGTGAATGGATGCGATTCTGCTGTGGTTCTTCGTCTTGTCATCATGACTACAACGCCTATTTCCAGATATGAATCTGCTTGCGACAGTTTGATTTGGAATGATTCAATCTATTATGAGTCAGGTGTATATGTCCAGACTTTCCAAAGTGTTGAGGGTTGCGACAGCGTGGTCACACTGTTTTTGACAGTAACGAACACTGATTATACCGAAGAGTATCAGGAGACATGTGACAGTTTAGAATGGAATGGTACAACCTATTATGAATCAGGAGATTATGCGGCGATATTGGAAAACGCGGAAGGTTGTGACAGTGTAGTCACGCTGCATTTGACCATAACAAACACCTATTACATCGATGAATACAGCGTGGTGTGCAACAGTATGGAATGGAATGATTCCGTCTTTTATGAATCTGGAGATTATACCATAACGTGGGATAGTGAAGAGGGGTGTGACAGTGTGGTGACGTTGCATTTGACAGTGAATACGGCCAGAGACACCCTTATAGCTCTGACGATTTATGAAAATGCCTTGCCATTTACCATAAACGGCTACACATACGATGCGGCCGGTTTGTACTTGCAGACATTAACCACTGCGGAGGGTTGTGACAGTATGTTGTATATCCAGCTTTCTGTCCTCTATCCGGACACTGCATTGACGGTATTTCCGTATAGAGTGGACAATTCCCATTGCGACGGTCTCCCTGCAAATATGGGTTCGCTTACGTGCAACGGATATGCTTTCGTATCCGTTGTCGGCGGATTTCCTCCCTATACCTATCAATGGGATGACCCGCTTGCCCAGCAAACGGACACGGCATTCCTGCTTTGTGCGGGACTCTATATGGTCACGGTTACGGATGCTTCGGGCGACACCGTGATGGCTCAGGTCAACATCTCCGACATTTTGCCCAAAGTCGATCATGATGATGCCCACTTCTGCTATTCAGAAATTTTTGGTGTTTTGCAGGGCTCCCCGACGGGAGGAACCTACACGGGCGCACCCATGAACGGTGACACGCTCTATTTTCAGGAGAATGTGGCCGCTTATCAGCTGACTTACACTTATTCGGACGAACATTCCTGCACGGCTTCGACTCAATTCCAAGTCACGGTTACCATGAATACTCGCTCGGAAGACACGGTGATTTGCAGCAGTCATCTGCCCTATTCGTGGTATGGCCAATCGCTGACAACAACCGGCACTTATACGAAAATAACTCCCTTGGACACGCTTTGCGACAGTCTCATAATTCTTCATCTCACTGTTTTACAACAGCCTCAATTAACTGTTAATGAAGATGTTGTGATAGATCCTGGCGAAAGTACGACCTTGAGCGTGTCCGGGGCTGGAAGCTATGTGTGGACGCCCGCCGCAAGCTTGTCTTCCGCCACCTCCGCCAATCCCATAGCATCCCCCTCCCAATCCACCCAGTATCAAGTGACCGGTTTTGTTACCGAGGATTGCTTTGCGTCAGATTCTGTTAAAGTGCTGGTACGCCAATATTTAGATACAACATTGTGCGAAAACAATATGCCGTTGCAGTGGTACGGGATCACCATTACAGATACGGCAGCCCATAGTGTTGTTATTCCCAGTTCCGATGGTTTAGACAAAGTGCTGATTCTTCATGTTCATCTGCTACGAAACACCTCCAGTATTATCCAAGACACGGTGATGGAGAATGATTTGCCGTTGATTTTCAATGGAGTAGCTTTTAATGATGATGTCACAGACAGTATGGTGGTGATTCCGAATAGTATCGGTTGCGACAGCGTAATTCATTTTTCGTTATATGTTTGTCGTAACAAAACAGTGACGATAGACAGCGTAGTTTGTGAAAGCAATCTGCCCCTTTCTTGGAACAATCAGAATCTTTACGTGGAAAACACATATCAAGCTGATTTACAAACTGTTTGTGGAAGTGATAGTATAGTGTTTTTGAATTTGTCCGTGATAGATACCGCATTGTCTGTGATTTCTCCCACGGAAGATTTTTGTGAAGATATGTCAGCGGAACTGTTGGTAATCACGGGACTTACGGATTATGTGTGGAGTACGGGCGAAATCACCCCGCAAATCACCGTTACCCATCCGGGATTGTACTCCGTGACTGCTTATCAAGGGTTGTGCCAAAACACCGGTTCAATTACGGTGGAAAAATGCGAGTATCATTTGACGATGCCCAATGCCATCTCACCATCCAATGTAGATGGTCTGAACGACCACTTTAGCGTTCCCGAAACCTATCTGAGATTCATCAATCTATTCGAAATCAAGATTTTCAACCGATGGGGCGAGTTGGTTTTCTATTCCACGGATAAACATTTCAAATGGAATGGCGAGTACAAGGGGAAAATTCAACCCAATACTGTGTATAATTACGTCATCCGATACACTTCGGAAGCCGGGACTCCTTTTGTGGTTAAAGGTTCGGTGACGGTGTTGTGATTTTTTGTTTTTTAATGTCAGTGCAGAGACGCAATTTTTTGTGTCTTTACTATGTGTGTATTTATAATTTATGTACTTTTGCCTCTTCTAATTTCAGAGTAATTGTATTTATAACAAACTGATAATCAATATGATAATAAAAGATGAATTTGTGTGCAGACACAATGGTCCCGCTGCTGATGAGCAACAAAAAATGCTGAATGTCATCGGCGTCAAAACGTTAGATGAACTCATTGAGAAGACGGTTCCCGCCGCCATCCGCCTGCCGAAGCCGCTGGATTTGCCCGACGGCATGACCGAAGGTGAAT
>Ga0310696_10008687_pt1 | contig 11826 bp, 5 predicted proteins | sample AusTroGonzalo_MG_4_FD_203885 | JGI IMG/M metagenome (GOLD analysis project Ga0310696, IMG submission 203885) | Bovine rumen microbial communities from tropical cattle in Woodstock, Queensland, Australia - Gonzalo_02 (v2) (version 2) | ecosystem: Host-associated > Mammals > Digestive system >... | reverse complement strand
CAAGGTCATCAACTGTCGGGACCTGTCCTTCCGGTGGGAGGAAAAATGCTATCTGGACCGTTTTACCTATAATTTCCAGCGCTACGAGCGTGTGGGCGTCGTGGGGCCGAACGCCGTGGGGAAGACGACCTTCCTGAACCTCCTGGCGGGGGAGTTGGAGGGCGGTACCGTAGAGGGGGTGCTGGACCGCGGAGAGACGCTGCGCATCGGTTATTACCGCCAGCGTGGAATGGATTTCAAGCCGGGGCAGACCGTGCTGGAAACCGTCGCCGACACCCGCCTGCTGGAGCGTTTCCTTTTTCCGCACGATATGTGGAATACCCGCGTGGAGCGGCTTTCCGGTGGCGAACGGCGACGGCTGTATCTTTTAACCGTCCTGATGCAGCGGCCGAATTTCCTGATTCTGGACGAACCGACCAACGACCTGGATATCCTCACTTTGCAGGTGCTGGAGGAATACCTGCTGGAGTTCAAGGGCTCGATGCTCGTCGTCTCGCACGACCGGCATTTCCTGGACCGGCTGGTGGACCATCTCTTCGTGTTCTGCGGGGAGGGCGTCGTGAAGGATTTTGTGGGCAACTATACCGAGTACCGGAGTTTTTTGCAGGACCTCCGCAGCGGGAAGGCTTCGGAAGGGACGAAGGGAGCGGCGAAAGGTTCCGGGGCATCTGCGGAAGCGGCGGCTCCATCGGGAGCGCCCCTCCGCTCAGTGAATAGCCCGTCGATTCGCTCCGGGGCATCTCCCGATTCCGCTATCGCCGCTCCCGCCGGTGCGGCCGCGCCGAAGAAGCTGAAGTGGAAGGAGCAGCGCGAACTTGAAGCGCTGGAGGTGGAAATCGAAGCGCTCCAGCAGGAAAAGTCGGCGCTGGAAGCCATCCTGAGCGGCGGTTCCGCCGATGTGGCGGAAATCGTGCGGGCCTCCCGGCGCATCGGTGAAGTACTGTCTCTCCTCGAAACCAAAGAAGACCGCTGGCTGGAGCTGAACCTGTAGCCGCTACGAGTCCTGGTATCGCGAGGCGGCGGTGCCTGCTTCAATGGCAGGTACTTTTGCCCGATTTCCTGGAAAAACGAAGAAAAGTGGTGGCCCATGGCCGGCACTTTCCTGCAAATCAGCATCAAAACGAAGAAAAGTGGTGGCCAGACGGCCGGGAAGCCAGTGCGTTGAGCGGCGGAAGCGTCTGCGGGAGCGCCTTCCCGTCGCTCAGCGCTGGTTTCCAGACTTTCTTTGTTGTCAGGGACAGCAACCGTCTCGGAAATGGTCGAATTCGCAATAGTTGCTGCTCCATAGGGACAGCAACCACCTCAAAAGGTGGCAATTTCTTTGGGGTTGCGGGCCCATGGGTCCGACAACCCCTGAATTTCAGTGTGGTTTTTACCAGGTTGCCGGACCTCTTGGCTGGCAGAAGGCAACGGCCGGGCGCGGAGCGGCGGAAGCGTCTGCGGGAGCGCCTTCCCGTAGCGGCTGCCTGCGTCCGGTCGGGTACTGCACCCGTCGGAACTCCGTTCGCTGCGCTCACTACGGACCCTTCCACCGTTTCCTGCGTCCTTGCTACGCAAGAACTTGTCTCCGGCGGACCCGCTCCCCGTGGCCGCGGTTGGCCACGTCCTCCGGATGCAGTACCACTCCCTCCTCTACGGCAGCCGCTTTACGCCGCCCGAACCCCTTCGGACATCCGGCTGAACGCCACTCCGGGGCTAAAGCGTCCGCGGGAGTGCCCCTTCCGCTCCGGTTACGCAGAGCTAAGTCGCTGCAGGGGCATCTCCCGCTCCCGACTTTTTCCGCCGCCCAGCGATATAAAACAAACAAAATGCATATCAATCGTAAAAATCTGCATCGCCACGCCCGGGATTTGTTTGTAGCCTGATTCCGTTACATAATTTTGTAGTTCACTAAAAATTGTGAACTATGCGAGATTATGTCACCCAGGTACAGCGGTGCTCCGAATGCGGAGCCGCTCCCCGGCCGGCCCCCGAGATCGGGCCCTATGTCGAACTCATGCTCGATAAGAACTTCAAGTTTTTCTTCGCCAGCGAGGAACGCAAGGACCTCCTGCTGTTTCTCTTACAGTTGGTCTTGCCAGAATTGGGTATCGAATCCGTCACCCTCGGGCCGCAGGAACACATCGGCCGGGAACCGGGACTGAAGAACAGTATTTTCGATGTCTATGCTACTACAAAGGACAACAGGCGCATCATCATCGAAGCACAATACTCCGACCGCCCGGACTACCTGGACCGCATGCTCTACTACTCCACATGGCCCATCTCCGAGCAAATCAATATGGGCAGCAAAAATAATTACGCCCTCTCCGAGGTTTATATCCTGAGTTTTATTAACTTCGCGCTTGAGCACGACAGCGACTGGGACGGGGACTTCGTCTCTTCCTATTCCGTCAGGGAGGACAGCAACGGGGAGATAATGACGCGGGCACTGCATTTCCGCTTCGTGGAGCTGGGACGTTTCAACAAGACTGAGGAGGAATTGAAGAACGTACGGGAGGAGTGGCTGTATTACTTGAAGAACCTTGGCCGGATGAAGGAGGAAATTCAGCCGACGGGCAAGGAGAAGGCCACGGACAAGTTGCTGGAGGCGGCAAGGTACGCGGGGATGGCCCCGAAAGAGAGGAACGAATACCTACAGAATATGCGCAACGAGTTTGACATCAAGACCGAAAAATGGTATGCCCTTCAGGAGGGCCTGGCGAAAGGCATCGCGCAGGGAATTGAAAAGGGAATTGCCGAGGGGGAAGCGAGAGGACGAGCTGAAGGGAAAGCAGAAGGGAAAATCGAGGTGGCGAAGAATCTCATAAAACTGGGCATGACTTCCGAACAGATCTGCCGGGCGACAGGATTGACACCAGAGCAGGTGCAGGCACTGTAGACAGCAAGTATAAACCAATAGGGCAGGTACTTTTGCCCGATTTCCTTGAAAAATGAGCGAAAGTGGTGGCCAGATGGCCGGGAAGCCAGTGCGTTGAGCGGCGGAGGCGTCCGCGGGAGCGCCCCTTCCGCTCTGGTTACGCGGCGCTAAGTCGCTGCAGGGACAGCAACATGTCAGGAAATTGCCCAAAACGAAGAGGTTGCTGTCCCTGTGGGACAGCAACCTCTTCAAAATCAATCAAAAACGCGCTATTTACTATCCCTCCAATCAACGATAAGCCCGACGCTCCTGGACATCTCCACGGCGGGAATTCAATATCTCTCCGTTTGCACGATCTTTCTGAAACGGGACGGAAAGGAGCCGTTGCCGCGGAGCCTGAGCTGAAGTAGCGCTGACGCTGGAAGCCGTAGCAGGCGCACCTTCGGTAATGACGACGTCATCAAGATTCACACGGAACCAGTCCGTACAGTTGTAGTGACGGAAAGCTATATAGCCCGTCTTGTTGGCATATCCGGCAGGAATCTGAATGATATGCTGGTGCATGACTCCATCAGGGAGAGTCTCGTGGTAGAGTTCCTCGCAGCTGCTCAGCATGTCGGCGGACGGTTCCTGATCGGTGATGTACACAGCGTAGAAATCCAGCGGATAGTTGGGATCCTGTCCGCAAGTCCATAAACTGAGGTAATTGTCGGTTGTAAAGTTGATGGCCGGCGTAAACAACCAGTTGTCAGGGGTAAGAGCTTGGCCGGAATAATAAGAAGCGCTGCTCATAATACCAGTTCCGGAATGGGTCTTATATTGTGTTGAATTAATATAGTCCCAGTTGTATCCGTCACCGTCGGCATCGAAGGACCACCAGCCTCCAAGCGTACTGGAATCTTCAAAGTCTTCCTTGAAGACGTAGACCGTCTCATCCTTCTCAACGGTCACTGTACAAGATGCGGTATAGCCACCATCAACTGTCGTGACGGTAATAATTGCAGTCCCAGCCGCAATACCGGTGACGACTCCTGCATAGGAGACCGTGGCCACAGACTCGTCCGAACTGCTCCATGTCACACCCTGCTCGGGAGCATTGGCGGGAGAGATTGTAGCAGTTAACTTTAAGGATGATTCCCCTACAGTAGTTGTCGCGTTTTCGGGAGAAATGGAAACTCCGGTCACGTGTACGAATTCGCCATATACGGGACGGACTGGAAGCCCGGATTCGCGGGTAATTAGGTAGGTCAAATACACATAATCCGGATCGAAATAGAGGAAGTACGCATAATACGGCGTGTAAGTATAGAGGGATGAGGACCCGTAGTAGCCGGAGTAACCTGCGAAGTAAAGAGTCGTTTCATCCCGGCATCCGGCAGCAGGGAGGAAGATCCAATTTTCCGTATAACCATCTTTGTTGCTAGTGAACTTCCATCCGTTAACACCATTGATTGTAGTCCAGGTTGTACTGCAATTATTCACCAGTTCCCGGATCTCGCTGAACGTAGGCATGCGCCAGCCGCTGCCAAGATTGACAGTAGCGGCGTCATCCACGGGCTCAAGGACTGTCTTATTGTCCGTGAAGCCATTGTATCCGAAAGTGGAATTGGTGCAGTACTTGGTTATTGTAGTTTGCGAACCCATAGACCATTTGTAGGTTTCCCAACTATAATCCGCCTTCGGCTCAACCTCGCCCCAGGCGAAATACGCCCCATTATGCTCAGGGCTGCTCGCGCCGAGGTTGAACGATGCCCACTTGACACTCAGACCCAGGTCTACGGCTTCGGGAATCGAGGGTTCAAAAATGACCGAGACAGTACAGCTTGCGGTATATCCACCATCAACCGTCGTCACGGTAATTTCAGCCGTGCCTTTCCCGATTGCTTCCACAGCGCCGTCGGCAGATACCTTCGCTACAGACTCGTCCGAACTGCTCCAATTCAAACTCATGTCAGTTGCATTGTCCGGGGTGATTGCTGCCGTCAACTGCAGGGGCTCTCCAATGCTGACAGTCGCGCTCTCGGGAGAAACGGAAACGCCCGTCACGTGCACAAGCTTCTGGTAAACGGGACGGACAGACCGGCCGCCGTAGCGGTAATATGAGTTCAGATAATTATCACTGAATTGATTGAAGAATAAATAGTACGCAAAGTACGGGCTGTAAGTTACGAGGGACGAGGTCCAATAGTCGCCAAAGAGACCTTCAGAGGTATCCGCGGAGAGGGCGGCAGGAAGGAATATCCAGTTGTTCGTATAACCTTCCTTGTTGCTGGTAAACTTCGCTCCGTAAACTCCGTTGAGGGTAGTCCATTCCCAAGTGCACTCATCCACCAACTCGGAGAATTCGTCTGCTGTAGGCATGCGCCAATCGTCGCCCCAATTAACCGTGGCGGCGTCATCCTCAGGGTCAAGTACGGTCTTATCGTCCGTGAAACCATCGTATCCGTAATCGGCACTCGTACAGTACTTGGTCAACGTGCTTTCAGACCCCATACACCATTTGTAGGTTTCCCAACTATAATTTTCCTTCGGCTCAACCTCGCCCCAGGCAAACCAGTCACCATATTCTTCAGGTGCGGAGGCGCCAATGTTACAGCTTGCCCATTTGACTGAAAGGCCCAGGTCAACTATCTCGCAGAGATCCGTGTATTCAAGGCCTTCGTCCGCATTATCCAGTTTCTTGTAGGTGGAACGGTTGAAGGTGACGGGGTTGGCGATAGTTTTAATTGCTTTTTGGCTTGCCGTACAGAGCGTGACCGTAATCCCCTGTTCGTGGTACTGCGGGAGCATCGTCGCAAAGTAATTCTCTCCGGGAACGAAGCCGCCTTCCGGGGCGTTCACGACAATGTAGTCCTTCGCGTCGGAAATCTCAAGAATCTGCGGTTTGTTATCTTCGCCGAAGCCAACGATGACGGTTCCAGACATAGGGCTGCCGTCGTTGGAACGGAAGACCACCTTCTGCACGCCTTCCTTGACCACTGAGAATCGGGCACCGCCGCAGACGTTATAGAACGCGAGGTCCGGCGTGCTTCCGCAGGCGACTGCCGGGAAGAACTTGTCGGCGAAGGTGCCGGAGGAGCCGAACTGGTTGCAGGACAGTGACAGTGTGACGCTCTTGCCGTCGCAGGTATTATTCTCATTATAAGGGTAAATGGCCCAATAGAGCTGCTGGATGCTCTCGGCATCCAGGCTGCCCGTAAGGATATTAAGCATACCCTGGAAAGTCACGATGGCTGCCGGTTCGGTGTTGGTGGAAGTGAATACTCCATCAAACTGAGCCCCGTAAAACACATTGATCTGTTCATCAACGCACCAGATAATGTGTGCGCCGTCCTCTGCTACAACCGTCCTGGAGGCTTCACCTTCCGCCCAGGAGGCGGTGAACTCCATCTTGATTCCGGTTTCCAGAGATTCTGAAACTTCGGCTTCCTTCACGCAGGAAGTCATAAGGGCCGCCATCGCAAGGGCGGCGAATATCATTTTTGCAGTTTTCATAGTCATTGTTGAAGGTTTACCATTCTTCGTAAGTCAGGCTTTCATTGCCGCCGGGCTTGGGACTTTCGCACAGCACCGCCGGGGCACCGGCAGGCACGACAAGAGCCTCCGGCGCGGCATAACGCGTCAGTTGTTCATTCATATGTAAAGAGTTGTATACTAACGATTTACCCCCCCCCATATACGGGGAGATCGCACCGAGAATATGTGCGGGTAAAGGGCTTCATCTTCAATCGGTTACAAAAGTAATCACTTCCCGCTTCAATTGCAAATTTTTTTGCTGCCGCAGCGCCCGCACCTTACCCCTGGGCGGCGGAGGCGTCCGCGGGAGCGCTCCTTCCGCTCCGGTTACGCGGAGCTAAGTCGCTGCAGGGGCATCTCCCGCTCCCGCATTTCTCCGCCGCCCAGGGACAGCAACCTCTTCAAAATCAAACCGGCAAGAGCGCCGCAGAGATTACAGAATCACGCAGGACTGGAGGCGGAGGTCGGCGGAGGAAGCACCGACTACAATCTGGTACTCCCCTTTCTCCTGCTTCCAGGCATGGGATGCCGTATCGTAGTAACTGAAGGCATCGGGACCAAGATGCACGGAATAGCGCTCGGACTTGCCACCGGCAATCATGTGCTTGTCAAAGCCCTTGAGCTCCTTGGCGGGACGCATGACCTCGGAAGAGAGCGGCGCCACATATACCTGTGCCGCCTCTGCGGCTGCCACCTTACCGGTATTCTTTACGGTAAAGCTCACGTCAAAGCCGTCTCCGGCCTTTTCTACAGCAAGATCGCCATACTCGAAGTTCACATAACTGAGACCATAGCCGAAGGGGAACATCGGCTCCACGTCGAAATGTTCCACGCCGCGATAACCGACGAAAATACCTTCGCTGTACTGGGCATAGGGATAGGGATTCCGCCTCGTCTTCACCTCATGGATATGGGGCGTCCGCTGCTGATAATAGGCATAAGCGGGATTCTTCTCCAGCGTTCCCCAGAAAGTAAACGGCAGTTTGCCGGAGGGCGCCACCTTGCCGGAGATGATATCCGCCAGCGCGCGACCGCCTTCCTGACCACCGTACCAGGCCATAATGATGGCGCCGACCTTGTCCTTCCAGGGATTGATATCCACCTCGCCACCGGAATTGATTACCACGATAACGCGGGAATTCAGGGCGCAGACCTTTTCAATCAGTTCGTCCTGTCCCTCAGGCAGCCCATAGGTCCGGTCGTGACTTTCACGTTCGGTTTTCTTGTTGAAGCCTACCGACACCACAACGGCACTGGCCTTGCCCAACAACTTCTCTTCGGCCTCTCCCAGGGCCGTATAGTCCAGCAGCGTGGTCTTGTATCCTTTTCCAAGGCCCTGCAGGCCGGCAGCCAGAGTAATGTTGCGCCCCTCGATGGGATGCATTGCACCGCTGCCACCGCCGTAAGCAACTACATCGGCATTCGGGCCAAGCACGACTATATTATTCTTGCCGGAAGCCTTGACGGGCAGTATACCGTCGTTCTTGAGCAGGACCGGACCTTCAACGGAGGCATTGTAAGCCATCTTGCGGGAGAACTCATAGTCCTCGGGGATATTCTCATCCTTCATAGGAAGATCCAGCAGGCCGAAGGCGGAGAAAGTCTGCAGGATGTGGGTGCACATACGGTCCAGGTCAGCCACGTCCACCACTCCGTTGAGAAGCAATTCCTCTACCTCGGCCTTGTTTGACACAAAATCACTGGGCATTTCCAGGTCCAGCCCGCTGGTCAGCACGCCCAGCGTAGTATAGGTGGACACCCAGTCGGACATCACGATTCCATTAAAGCCCCAGGCGCGGAGGTTGTCGTTGATCAGCCAGGGATTCTCCGCCGCATGCATTCCGTTCACAGGGTTGTAGCTCGTCATCACGGCACCGACGGCGCCTTTCTCCACAGCCTTGCGGAAAGCGGGGAAATAAATCTCGTTCATCGTCCTTTCATCGGCATTGGAAGAAACCATGTGACGGGCATATTCCTGGTTGTTCAAGGCAAAATGCTTGATGGTGGCGATAACCCTTTCGCTCTGAATACCATTGATATAGTTGAGGGCAATCTCGGAGCTCAGGTACGGATCTTCGCCATAATATTCGAAGTTGCGGCCGCAAAGCGCCGTGCGGTAGATATTCACGCCCGGGCAGAGCATAATGCGGACCCCGCGCGCCGTCGCATCGCAACCGATACCGTTTCCTACGCCCATCGCTGCATCCCGGCTGAAAGAAGAGGCCAGCAGGATACCGCAGGGATAATAAGTACTGTTGGTCTTGTTCCGCACACCCTGGGGGCCGTCCGCCATACGGACGACAGGGATGCCGAGCCGCTCGACGGAAGCGGTATGAAAACCATCCACCTTTCCGCTGATTAAGGCGATTTTCTCATCCAGCGTCATCTGGGAAACCAACTTCTGCGCCCGTTGCATATCGGAATCCTTAATCACATAAGGCTGCGCCGATACCGCAGCGGAAGACAGGAAAAGGGCAATTGCCACAAAAAACAAACGTTTCATCATAATATTATGGGTTTAATATAAAAATCAAATACATATTCCCCTGCAGGGATCATATACTCAGGCCGAGGAACGGTCCGCCACGAGGTAACGCAACCCAGTCCCATCTGCATTAAATCCACATTCACATACGTTCCCCCCTCGCTCCGGCAGCCGATGCAGGCCTTGCCCAACAGGGAAAGGGAATGGCGCTGGTCGCCGCGATCCCGCCGGCCGCCTCCCGTCAGGGAAAGGTCGATATCGCGGCGGCTCAGCGGCAGGGCCGAAGCGCTGAAGGGTGAACCCGCATAAATCTCGATACCGCAGCCACCAGCGTCCAGCAGACGAAGGAAGCGCAAATCCACGTGCGTACCGCTTTCCTGCGGACGGACATAGCCCCAATGGTACTGATCCTCTACCCGCTGGCGATAGAGCCTGATGGGCGCTGAGGACTTGCGGTCGCAGTAACTTTCGTGCGGGCCTGTTCCGTAAAATTCCAAATCGGAAAAATCGCCGGGCATCGCAAATTCAACGCCGAAGCGGAACAGGTCCGGAAGGTCCGTCCGCAGCGGCTTCAGGCGTTCCTCTACGTGCAGCAGCCCGTCAGGGAGCATGGTATAGCGCATCGTCGCTTCCGCAAAATCCCCGACGCTCCATACCGTGGTCGCGCTGTCCCCTTCCCTGGAGAAAGAAATCAGCCGGAATTCAGGATACAGCCAGGGGGCCATCTTCTGTTCGAGCTTCACGCCAAGGTCATTTTCCGTTACCGCACGTCCGAAGCAGGGCATCAACGGCGCCTGCAACAGTTCTTTCCCGCCGATTTTGTAAGAAGTCAGAGCACCCGTCGTTTCATCATAGGTCAGTTCCACGCGCTGCCCACGCAAAACCGGAGGGATGGAACGGTATGGCGCATCGCGCAGGGGAATCTGTGCAAAAGCCACTTCGCTGCCGGCAGGCAGAACGCCGTCGGAAACTTTCAGTTTTGCCCGCACGTTCAGGAACAGCTCCCCTTCCAGACGATCCATATCCCGCTGATTGAAGCCCAGGGAGACAACGCCGCTCGCCTGCGGAGCAATATCCGGACAGTCAAGCACCCCGCACAGCGCAGGAACACCGTTGCCGATAATCTCCCACTCCAGGAAGTAACGCGCCGTTCCGATGAAGAAATGCTCGTTGAAAATCTCAAGCTTGCCTGTGCCCGAATCACGCATCCAAAGGTTCTGGTACTGATATTTCACTTCCAGGGCATGCGGATGCAGGCTCCTGTCGGAGGCCACGATACCATTACAGTTAAAGGAATTGTCAGAGGGGTCGTAATCATTCATGTCCCCGCCGAAAATCCATATATGGTCCGTTCCATCCCCTTTTGCGGAGGGCCAGTGGATGGCCTGGTCTTCGAAATCCCATATACAGCCGCCCTGGTAAGAAGGATACTTGCGAATCAGGTCCCAGTACTCCTTAAGCCCACCCATGGAATTGCCCATCGCGTGGGCATACTCGCACTGGATCAGCGGCTTTTCCGGATTGGATTGGCAATAGGACTCGCACTGCTCGTAATTATAATACATCGGACAGAAGATATCCGACGCATGACCGGTACGGGCCCGCTCATACTGCACCGGACGGCTGCCGTCCCAGGCCTTGAGCCAATCGTAGCAGGCATCGAAGTTCGGGCCGTAACCGGCTTCGTTGCCCAAGCTCCAGACAATGATGCAGGGATGGTTCACATCCCGCCGGGCCATACGGCTGACGCGCTCCAGATGCGCCTGCGCATAGAGCGGATTCTTTGCCAGGGTCTTTTCCTTGTAGCCCATGCCGTGCGACTCGATGTTCGCCTCGTCAATCACATACAGGCCATAGCGGTCACACAGGGAATACCAAAGCGGGTCATTGGGATAATGACAAGTACGTACCGTGTTGATATTCAGAGACTTCATAAGTCTGATATCCCGCTCCATATCCTCACGGGAAACGACATACCCCCTGGTAGGATGCAGCTCATGCCGGTTCACGCCCTTTATAAGGACGGGCTTGCCGTTCACAAGCAACTGTCCCCCTTCTATGCGGCTGTCGCGGAAGCCGAAATCCAGTTCTGCAAACTGCTCCTCTCCCCTTTCATCCGTCCAAAGGGCTTTCAGCTGATAAAGGTTCGGTGATTCGGCACTCCATAGCACAGGATTTTCAATACAACCGCTTAGTGCAACCTCGCGTTCAGGAAGACCCGGACCGCTCATCAGATAGCGTACATCCTTAACCTTCTCTAAAAACGGCGTTATCGTATAGGCACCGTCCATCCCGGCACGGATATGCAGATCTTCCACCAGCTTGCGGGGCTGCGCCGTAACAAAGGTCTCGCGGGCAATTCCGCTGAAACGCCAGAAGTCCTGGTCTTCCAGATAAGTACCGTCGCACCAGCGGAACACCTCCAGCGCAAGCAGGTTTTCCTTATCGCCGTACGTCACATAGCGGCTGATATCAAAGGAAGCCGCCAGCTTGCTGTCCTCGCTGTATCCCACTTCCTTACCGTTCACCCAAACGCGCACGCAGGAAGTAACTGAGCCCAGGCTGAGCACGATCCGGCGCCCCTTCCATGAGGGATCCAGCGTAAAAGTCCGCCGATACTGCCCCACATGATTATGTTCGGTGGGAGGAAAAGGCGGGTTGTTATCGTAATGACCGCGCCAGGCATAGCCGACATTCACGTACAGCGGATCTCCGTATCCGTTCAATTCCCACATGCCGGGCACCGGCATCGTGCCCCAGGAGGCATCGTCCACCGAAGGTGCAAAAAACTGCGTATCGCGTCCCTCCGGGCTGTCGTACCAGCGGAACTTCCAGATTCCGTCCAGCGGCTGCACCGGATAAGAGGTATCCAGCGTCGCGGTCATCGGCAGGCGGTTGATCTCATTGACCGATGCATCCTGCCACGGCTGCGCCACGGCCGCCAGCAATAGATGGAATAATATGG
>Ga0310696_10008686_pt1 | contig 11826 bp, 6 predicted proteins | sample AusTroGonzalo_MG_4_FD_203885 | JGI IMG/M metagenome (GOLD analysis project Ga0310696, IMG submission 203885) | Bovine rumen microbial communities from tropical cattle in Woodstock, Queensland, Australia - Gonzalo_02 (v2) (version 2) | ecosystem: Host-associated > Mammals > Digestive system >... | reverse complement strand
AATACGTTTCTGCTGCAAAGATACGACGTTGTGAGGCCCATTCCAAACTTTTGGCAGGTTTTTATCTGAGGTAGTAACGACAGGGGGGTGAAAACACGACAAATGTCAGGCAAAAGCTTGTTAGCTGTCGCAAAGACACGGCCCATCTTGTCCAAGACACCACCAAACAGATCAAACCATCACAATTCTGACGTTTTTAATTAGATTAACAATTAAAATCGTGTATTTCGCTCGATTTATATTACCTTTGCAGCAAAGTAACCGTTAAAACCAATTTGATTATGGATCCATTAACAATGTATGCTTTAATTGGCGGCGCCATTCTGCTGCTGGTATTTTTCCTCTTTATTTCATACGTGAAGGCCCCACCCTCGTCAGCTTTCATCATCTCTGGTCTGAGCAAGGAACCACGTGTACTGATTGGCTCGGGTGGCTTCCGTATTCCGTTTTTCGAGCGTCTGGACCGCGTTTACTTGGGACAGATTACCGTTGACATCAAGACAGAGGAGAGCGTACCTACCACCGACTTCATCAACGTTGACGTGGATGCCGTGGCCAAGATTCGCGTCATGCCCACCAACGAAGGAACACGCTTGGCTGCAAAGAACTTCCTGAACATGATGCCGAGCGACATTGCCGAACAGTTGCAGGACTCGCTGCAAGGTAACATGCGTGAGATTATCGGTACACTTGACCTGCGCTCGCTGAATACCGACCGCGACGGTTTCTCTGACCAGGTGATGACCAAGGCCCAGCCCGATATGGCGAAGTTGGGTATCGAGATTATCTCTTGTAACATCCAGAACGTAACGGATAAGGAAGGCCTCATCAAGGACCTGGGTGCTGACAATACCGCTAAGATCAAGAAGGATGCCAGCATCAACCGCGCCATCGCTGAGCGCGACGTGAAGATTGAGGTGTCGAAAGCCGACAAGGATGCCAACGATGCTCGCGTGGATGCCGATACGGCTATTGCTATCAAGAACAATGAATTGGCTCTGAAGCGTGCCGCCCTGAAACAACAGGCCGATACTGCTCAGGCTGATGCCGATGCTGCCTACGCCATCCAGCAACAGGAACAGCAGAAAACCATCAACATCAAGACTGTCGAGGCTGAAATCGAGAAGACTAAGCGCGAACAGATTCTCTCTCGTGAGCAGATTGAGATTCGTCAGAACCAGTTGGCTGCCGAAGTGGAGAAGAAGGCCGATGCCGATAAATATAAGGTGGAGCGCGATGCTGCCGCCGACCTGGAACAGCGCAAACGTGTGGCCGAGGCTCAGAAGTATGAGGCCGAGCAGCGTGCACTGGCTCAGAATGCTGAGTCGGATGCCGTCCGCTACCGCCTGGAACAGGAAGCTGCAGGTATCAAGGCCAAGGGTGAGGCCGAGGCTTACGCTATTCAGAAGAAGGGTGAGGCCGAAGCTCAGGCCATGGACAAGAAGGCCGAGGCTTATAAGAAGTATAACAATGCTGCCGTCATGCAGATGATGATTGAGGTGCTGCCTCAGGTCGTTGAGAATGTCGCTAAGCCCATCTCGGCCATCAAGGACGTCCACGTCTACAGTGGCGGTCAGGACACTGGTGCCGGCGTAGCCGCCATGAGCGGTGGTGTTCCCGTGGCCATCAAGCAGGCTTTCGACGTGCTGAAGTCAGCAACAGGTGTCGACATGGCCGACATCATGCGTGCAGGTACCATCGATGCCAAGGTGAACCGCAACATCAACCTGAACGATGAGGCCCGCGATGCTGTGGACAACATAACAGGAAAGAAGAAGTGAAGATATTAATTACAGGAGCCAGTGGTTTCATTGGCTCCTTTATTGTGGAAGAAGCGCTAAAGCGTGGATTCGAAACGTGGGCAGCTGTGCGAAAGAGCAGTTCACGAGCTTTTTTGCAGGACAAGCGCATCCACTTCATCGAACTGGACTTCTCGTCGGAGACACAGATGACTGAACAGTTGACGGGTCTGCAGTTTGACTACATCGTACATGCTGCAGGCGTCACAAAGTGTCTCGACAAAGCCGACTTCCATCGTATCAATACTGAGGGAACACAACACTTGGTACACGTACTGAAGGCCCTGCAGATGCGCGTCGAACGTTTCGTCTACATCAGCAGCCTCAGCATCATGGGTGCCATTCGTGAACAACAGCCCTACGAAGAGATTCGTGAGAGCGACGAAGCCCAGCCCAATACTGCCTACGGTCGCAGCAAGCTGGACGCTGAACAATGGCTCAGTTCATTCAACATTCAGCATCCAACATTCAACATTCCCTACGTCATCCTCCGTCCTACTGGCGTCTATGGTCCTCGTGAACGCGACTACTTCATGATGGCCAAGAGCATCAAGTCGCATACCGACTTCGCTGTAGGCTACAAGCAGCAGGACATTACGTTCGTCTACGTGACGGATGTGGTACAGGCCGTCTTCCTAGCTTTGGAGAAAGGGGTGACTGGTCGTAAATACTTCTTATCGGACGGCGAGGTCTACCAGTCGTCAACCTTTAGCAACCTGATTCGCAAGGAATTGGGCAACCCCTGGTGGATTCGCATCACAGCACCCTTATGGGTTCTTAAGATAGTCTGTACAGTTGGGGAGTATTATAGCAAACTCTCTGGTAAGGTGACAGCCCTCAACAACGATAAATACAATATTATGCGTCAGCGCAACTGGCGGTGTGACATTGAGCCTGCCCGCAAGGAGTTAGGCTATGAACCGCAAGTGAAACTGGAGGAAGGCGTACGTCGCAGTATCCAATGGTATAAAGATAACAAATGGCTATAAAGATAAAGGACTATTTGATTCGTGAGAAGAAAGCTACGACGGGACTGCTGCCCTTCGAGTGGGTAGCCTTTGCCTATCTGGCCTTCACGGTGGTGATGATGGTGATCCTTTGGGACAAGATAGCCAATCCTGGCGATATGATCAAGGGACGCATCCAATTCACACTAGTCACCTTGGCCATGTGGGGCATCTACCGTCTCTGGCCTTGTCGAGTGGCCCTCTTGCTACGCATCGCAGCACAGATGGCATTCCTCGGCTGGTGGTATCCTGATACCTACGAACTGAACCGTGCCCTACCCAACCTCGACCACATCTTTGCCCAATGGGAACAATCGCTGTTCGGCTGTCAACCATCGCTGCTTTTCTCGCAGAAGGTGCCATACGGCTGGTTTTCTGAATTGATGTGTCTGGGGTACGTCAGCTACTTCCCGCTGATGCTGATTACCTATCTTTACTATTTCGTGAAGCGCTACAAGGAGTTTCAGATGACAGCCTTCGTCATGCTCACCTCCTTCTTCGTCTATTACGTCGTCTTCGTCCTTCTGCCTGTTACTGGACCACAGTTCTATTATCTCGCCGTAGGTACGGAAAAGATTGCTGAAGGCATCTTCCCCAACTTAGGCGACTGGTTCCTGACGCACTCCGAACGTATGGCGGCACCAGGATGGAGCGATGGTTTCTGCTACCATCTGCTCGACATCACCCACGATGCCGGCGAGCGGCCCACTGCCGCCTTCCCCAGTAGCCATGTGGGAGTCACTACGGTCGTAATGTTGTTGGCCTTGCGCACACGCAGTAAGGGCCTCATCTTCACCATCCTACCCTTTTACATCCTGATGTGTCTATCAACTGTCTATATCTATGCCCACTATGCCATCGACGCGATAGCAGGACTCGCGACGGGAGTCCTCCTCTACTTCGCCCTCATAGCCCTCTGGCACCGCCTAAAATGTTAATTTTTGCAGAAAAACCATGTTTTGTTTCGTGTTTATCCGAAAAAATAGTATTTTTGCGGTTAAATTCTAACTAAAACATGACCAATGACAAAAGGAAACACCATCTGGCAAAGGTTTAGAAGTTTCATAAAGGCCAATATTGGTCTAGTCAACATCATTGCTGCAGCATTGTTGGTGGAAGTGGTGTCGGGAGTCATGTATTATTCGGCACAGAACATCATACACAAAACGGTAGAGCGGCTGATTGACCGCGAGATGAACGCCATCTACCTCTGTATACGCAATAAACTGGCTAAGGTCGAAATAACTGTTGACAACATGGCGTGGGTAATGGCCGACGCCCTGGATGAGCCAGAGTGGATGTACGACCTTACCCAGCGAATGGTAAAACACAACCCCTCCTTCTGGGGTAGTGGTATTGCCTTCGTCCCCAACTACTATCCGGACAAGGGAAAGTTTTTCGAACCCTATGCAGTGCGCAGAGGACAAGACTCCATTGTGTCCATGCAATTGGGTAAGTCGGGCGAAGACCATACACAAGACGAGTATTTCCGCGTTCCCGCCACACAAGGTATAGCTCATTGGAGCGAACCGTATCAGGACCTGGTAGGCGCTAAGAAAATCATCACAACCTATGGTGTTCCCATCCGCGACGAGAAGGGGGGCATTGCTGCTGTGGTTTATGCCGACATCCCCCTTGACTGGCTCAACGAAGTCATGGAGGAGTCGAAAGTCTACAAAAGTACCCAGCGTTTTCTTGTGACTGGTAACGGACATCTGTTGGCAGGAAAGGATCATGCTACGTTCCGAACAGTTCTTGAACAGGTGAAAGCCGACAAAGACAAGATTGGCAACTTCACCATGGAAGATGAGCATGGCGACGAGCACCATGTGTTTTACCATCCTGTAGGCGGCAACACAGACTGGATACTGATCAGCATCCAAAACGACAAAGAAGTTTTCAGCAAACTACGAAAGATACGCGCCAACCTGCTGCTGCTGGTACTTTCCGGTCTGATACTGATCGGATTCATCGTTTGGCGTACCACGCGCAACCTAAGGCGCCTGCGCAAGGTGAATGCCGAAAAGGAGCGCATCGGCGGAGAGCTGCGCGTGGCCAGTGAAATACAACAAAGCATGTTGCCCCATAGCCTTATGCAGCACGACGATGTGGATATCTTCGGAGAACTGGTGCCTGCCCGTGAGGTAGGTGGCGACTTGTATGACTATTACATCCGCGACGAGAAGCTGTTCTTCTGTATCGGCGATGTCAGTGGCAAGGGGGCTCCCTCGGCTATGGTGATGAGCGTTATCCATTCTTTGTTCCGTGCCTTCTCGACCCACGAGAACAATCCTGCCCGCATCATGCAAGCCATCAACGAGGCTTCCTGTCAGGGCAACGACTCGAACATCTTTGTCACTATGTTTATCGGTGTACTCGACCTACCAACTGGACGTCTGCGCTACTGCGACGCAGGACACGACGCCCCGATTACCATTGAGAACGGAGGACAGAGAATGGAGGAGTGCATTCCACACCTGCCCGTTGGCGTATTCGACGACGTGAGATATGGTGTACAGGAGACTCAGTTAAAACCCGACAGCACTCTATTCCTCTATACCGACGGACTGACGGAGGCCATGAATATCGAGCACAAGCAGTTTGGCATTAAACGCGTAGAAGAGGTACTGGCTGCCAACCATCAGCTTCATCCCCAGCAACTACTCGAAGCCATTAGTCATCAAGTGCGAGAGTTTGTTGGCGATGCCGAGCAGAGCGACGACCTGACGATGCTGGCCATCCACTATATACCGAAACACTTTGAGAGCACGCTGACGGAAACGCTTCTGATCAAGAACAACGTTCACGAAGTGTCGAAATTCAGCACATTCATCAAGTCGGTGATGGACAAGCTGAACATCGAGAAAACACTGGCCCGACAGCTTCGCCTGGCTATCGAAGAGGCGGTGGTGAATGTCATCGACTATGCCTACCCTGCAGGACAAGAGGGTGACATCGAGGTACGCATCATGTCCGACGGCAAAACACTCAAGACCGTCCTCATTGACTCAGGTGTGGCCTTCGACCCCACAGCAAAGGAGAAAGCCGACACATCACTCTCGGCAGAAGACCGTCAGATTGGTGGATTGGGCATCCTGCTGGTTCGTGAACTCATGGACTCCATCAACTACGAACGTATAGACGGACAAAACATCCTGACACTCATAAAGAAAGTAAAATGAAAAAAGTCGTGTCAAATTCGCGCCTGCCATTTTTGTCTGACAGACTGATAATCTTGTCTGAAAATATATCAATCTTGTCTGAAAACTAAAAAAAATGCTCTCTTCTATTTCGATATAAACCTTTTTTATTATCTTTGCAGGAAATTGAATTATTAACTAACAATAAAACGATTATGAATACAAAAATTGAAGAAATTGACGGCAAGTTCATTGCCACGTTAGAAGGAGAAATGGATACCGCAGCAGCTACAGAAGCTGAAGAAGTGCTGAAACCGCTCTACAACTCAAACGGCAAAGACGTCATCATCGACTGCACAGGACTGGAATACATCGCTTCCAGTGGTCTGCGCATCCTGTTGAGCATCCTGAAGGGCGCCAAGTCCACAGGCAGCAAGGTGGTCATGCGCGGCGTGAACGACGACATTAAGAACGTATTCAAACTGACAGGATTCATCAGCATCTTCGAGTTTGAATGAAAGATTCTTTTTCATCGAAGATTGGCGTCCTATTGGCTGCTGCAGGCAGTGCCGTAGGACTGGGTAGCATATGGAAGTTCCCATACGTCGTAGGAGAAAACGGCGGTGGTGCGTTCATCATTTTGTATATCGCCTGCTCACTGATATTCGGACTGCCGTTGGTGATGAACGAATTCCTCATCGGCAAACTATCGGGCAAGAGCGCTTACGGCGCTTATCGCAGTTTGAGCGGAACAAATAAGTGGCAGTGGCTCTCATGGACAAACCTGCTGTGCGTACTAGTCATCATGAGCTTCTATTTTGTGGTGACAGGATGGTGCCTATACTATATGGCCGAGGCCACATCGAACTCATTCGCCGGTATGGATGCCAATGCACTGGAGGCCCACTTCACTGCGTTTGAGGGGCAGGCTTGGATGATGATCATGTATGCTGTCATAGCCATTGTCCTGACGGCATCGGTGTTGTGGTTTGACGTCAACAAGGGTATCGAGCGACTGAGCAAAATCCTGATGCCGTTGCTGTTCCTCATCTTGGTATTCATGGCTATCCACATGGTTTGCATGGACGGTGCTACCACCGGACTGAAGTATCTGTTCACGCCTGATTTCTCGAAAATCACCTCAAAGGTCATCTTGCAGGCCATGGGACTCAGTTTCTTCACGTTGTCCGTAGGTTTGGGCGCACTCATCACCTATGGTGGCTACATGCCCCAAGACCAGAATGTCCGGTCTACGTCGTTGCAAATGATAGTGCTTGTCCTTATTGTATCGTTGCTGGCCGGTATGATAGTCTTTCCCGCCGTGTTTGCCTACGGCTTCAGTCCATCAGAAGGACCGGAACTGACCTTCGTCACGCTGCCGGCTGTGTTCCAGCGCATGTTCAGTCCAGCGGTGACCTGCACCATTTTCTTTGCCCTGATGAGTGTCGCAGCTATCACGTCGACCATTTCTATGATGGAGGTGATGGTGGCCTTTATCAGTGAAGCAACATCAGACACCAAGCGGCCGCTCAACAGGCATCAGAGCGTCATTACAGTATCCTTGATACTGATACTTGTCAACATACTGTGCGTACTGTCGATGACAGGCCGTGCCAATTGGCTCAGCGTGATGGGTCAGAACCTGTTCGACTCTGCTAACACCTTTGTCAATAACATCCTGATGCCTGTAGGTGCATTGGGAGGAGCATTGTTCACAGGATGGTTCGTACCGAAGACAAGGTATCAGGGCTCACGCGTGGCCTCATTCATTTATCTGGTCATTCTGCGCTGGATAGTACCCATTGTCATCGCCATCATTTTCCTGGAATCACTCAATATTATTTAATAATATCCCCCAATTAGCAAAACTTAAAATTATTTGAAATATGAAAACTACTGCACCATTGTCAAAAGTTCAATATGGCCTCTACGTAGAGTGTGTAGCTCATCAGGGAGAGGCTTGTTATAACCTTCCTTATCTCTATGTGCTGGACGGCACGTTGGACGGGGACAAGCTTTGCCGAGCCATCGAGACCGCTGTAGCAGCACATCCCACGCTGTTCACGCGTATCGAACTGAATAACGAGGGCGACCCCCTTCAGGCCATCGATGATTCAGAGACGTTTACGTTGAACATTGAAAACGGGACATTGAACATTGAAAATGGAGGCACCTTCAATGGTCAGCCACTCATCACGCCTTTCGACATCTTCAAAGACCGTCTGTTCCATATCCGCCTGCTGAAGGATGCGGAACATTTCTACTTCTTCCTCGACATCCACCATATCATCGGCGACGGCACCACACTGAAGGTGATGCTCAGCGACATAGACAAGGTTTACGGTGGCGGTACACTGGAACCAGAGGCGATGACGATGGCAGAAGTGGCAACGGCTGAGGCAGAGTTGCGCAAGACGCCAGCCTTCGACGAAGGCAAACAGTGGTATGCCCAGAACTTCGACTGTGGCGACTGCTTCACCCAGCTGATGCCCGACCTTGAGGAGCCGGAACACAGCGAGGCCAGCATGGTGAGGACGCTTGACGTGGAGATGGCCGAGGTGGACGCATTTTGTAAGGAGAAAGGCATCTTCAAGAGCAATTTCTTCACGACGGCCTACAGTTTCCTGCTGGCCAAATACAATAATGAACAAGAATCGCTCTTCACCACCATCTACAACGGACGTTCCGACAAGCGCTTCCTTCACTCGGTGGGTATGACGGTGAAAACCCTGCCCGTCTATGCCAAGTTTGACAATGAGACCAAGGTGCTTGATTACCTGAAGGCTGGTCAGGATCAGATGGGCGGTGTGCGTAAGCATGAGGCATACGCCTTCAGCGATGCCGTGAATGACTTGGGCATCCAGAGCAACTCGATGTTCGCTTGGCACGGGACGATGTTTGCTGACGAGCAACTGTGCGGCAAGCCGATGAAGACCATCCGATTGTGTAACAGCACGCTGGAGGCTTCACTTTATCTGAAGGCGTTCATCCTCAACGGCAAGTATCAGGTGAAGGCAGAATACAACAGCAACGAGTATTCGGAGGAGATTATCCGTCAGTATCTGGAGAGCTATGAGGCTGTGGTGAAAGGATTCCTCAGTAAGGAGTATCTGCGGGAAGTCAATATTACAACGGCCAATCAGATTGAAGTACTCGACAGCTTTAACCAGACGGATGTGGACTACGATGACACACAGACCATCGTCTCTTTGTTCCGCCGTCAGGCCAAGGCAACACCCGAGAATGTGGCAGTGGTCTATAAGGATAAGAAATTCACTTATGCTGAAGTGGATGCCATCAGTGACCGCATCGCAGGCTATGTGGCTGCCAAGGGACTGGGTGCAGAAGATGTAGTATCTGTCTTGATACCTCGTTGCGAATGGATGGCTATCGCCTCGCTCGGTGTATTGAAAGCTGGCTGTGCCTATCAGCCCCTCGACCCCACCTATCCCAAAGAGCGTCTGAACTTCATGATGCAGGACGCCAATGCCAAACTGCTGATTGCCGACGAGGAGCTGCGAAGCATCGTGGATGAATACCAGGGCGATGTGCTGTTGACTAAGGACTTGATGTCATTGCCAGCTGTCACTGAGCAGCCGACGGAGCCCAAACCCTCTAGCCTCTTCATCCTGCTCTACACCTCCGGCTCTACGGGTGTGCCTAAGGGCTGTCAGCTGATGCACAGTAATCTTGTTTGCTTCTGTCATTGGTATCGAACATTCTATGACCTGAAACCTGAGAACAAGGTGGCAGCTTACGCCAGCTACGGATTTGATGCCTGTATGATGGACATGTATCCTGCTCTGACCTGTGGTGCGACGGTGCATATCGTCCCCGAGGAGTTGCGTCTTGACCTGATTGCCCTCAATGACTATTTTGAGCAGAATCAGATCACGCACTCGTTTATGACGACGCAGGTTGGCTACCAGTTTGCCTCAAACATAGAGAACCACTCGCTGAAGTTCCTCTCTACCGGTGGTGAGAAACTGGCATCGCTGACACCGCCGAAAGATTTCCAGTTCTATAACGTGTATGGTCCTACGGAGACAACCGTTCTGATTACCAGATATCACGTCGACCAGAAGCTGAAGGACATCCCTATTGGCAAGGCGCTTGACAATGTCTATCTTTATGTGGTTGATCCGCAGGGGCATCGTCTGCCCGTGGGTGCAGCAGGTGAGTTATGGGTCAGTGGCCCGCAGGTAAGCCGAGGCTACCTGAACCGTCCTGAGAAGACGGCTGAAGTATATATCGGTAACCCGTTTACGGATAATAAGAAATATGCACGTGTGTATCGCTCTGGCGATATCGTGCGCTATCTGCCCTCTGGCGATATCCAGTTCGTAGGCCGTCGCGACGGACAGGTGAAGATTCGCGGCTTCCGCATCGAGCTCAAAGAGGTGGAGGCTGTGATTCGTGAGTTCCCAGGCATCAAGGACGCTACCGTACAGGCCTTCGATGAGGAGGGAGGCAGTGGAGGTAAGTTCATTGCCGCCTATATCGTCAGCGACCAGCAGATAGACATCGAGGCCCTGAACAACTTCATCATGGATCAGAAGCCACCTTATATGGTACCTGCCGTGACGATGCAGATCGATGCTATTCCGCTGAACCAAAATCAGAAGGTGAATAAGAAAGCATTGCCGAAGCCCGAGAAGAAAGCTGCGGTTGTAGAGGAAAGCAATGTGCCCATGAACGTCCTCGAAGAGGAACTGCATGAGATAATTGCCGGCATTGTGAACAATACAGATTTCGGCATCACCACTATTCTTGGCTATGCAGGTCTGACCTCTATCTCTGCCATCAAGCTCGCTGTCCAGATGAACAAGCGCTTTGGCATCATGCTTGACTCAAAGTCGCTGGTGAAGAGCGGCACCCTGCAGAGTATTGAGAATGAGATTCTGAAGGCTATGATGGCAGGGAATACGGTTACTTCTGAAGCAGCAGCACCGAAGGCTGAGGTTCAATCCTCTGTACCTTTGTCCTATGCCCAGACGGGTGTCTATTTCGAGTGTCTGAAGAATCCGACTTCGACGGTTTACAATATTCCTTATCTGCTCAGCTATCCTGCTGGCATCGAGGCAGACAAATTGGCTGCTGTTGTAAAACAGGTGGTTGAGGCTCATCCGGAACTGAGCATCCACTTCGCCACAGAGGGCGATACGATTGTTCAGACCTTAGCCGACAGCCTGCCTGTGGAGGTACCCATCACAGAGATGAGCAATGAGGCGCTGGCGGCTTATAAGAATGAGTTCGTGCGCCCGTTCAACCTGAATAAAGCACCACTCTATCGTTTTGAGGTCGTGAAGACCGAAAGTGGTGTCCATCTGCTCATGGATGTCCATCACCTGGTGTTCGACGGTGGTTCTGCCGACCTGCTGATTCGTCAGATAGGCTCAGCACTCGAAGGATCGGCTGTCGAGAAAGAGGACTATACCTATCTCGATTTCGTCAGCGACCAGCAGAAGGCTGAGGAGAGTGATACCTTCAAGGCTGCCCAGCAGTTCTTCGCCGAGAAACTGCAGACCTGTGAAGGTGCGAGTGAGATTCCTGCCGACCTGCCCAAGACAGACCAACAGGGCTTTATTGGCGAGGCTGTCTGCCCGGCAGATTATGACAAGGCTGCCGCTTTCTGCCGTCAGCAGGAGATCACACCTGCTCACCTCTTCCTCGCAGCTACGAGCTATGTCATCTCGCGTTACACCAACAATCGTGAGGTGTATCTCAGCACCATCAGCAGCGGACGTTCGAATCTGAAGATTGCCGATACGGTGGGTATGTTCGTCAACACCCTCGCTCTCGGTCTGAAGATCGACGACGTGACAGTCAGCGAATACTTGAAACAGGTGAGTGAGACCTTCGACGAGACGTTGCGTCATG
>Ga0310696_10008684_pt1 | contig 11827 bp, 24 predicted proteins | sample AusTroGonzalo_MG_4_FD_203885 | JGI IMG/M metagenome (GOLD analysis project Ga0310696, IMG submission 203885) | Bovine rumen microbial communities from tropical cattle in Woodstock, Queensland, Australia - Gonzalo_02 (v2) (version 2) | ecosystem: Host-associated > Mammals > Digestive system >... | reverse complement strand
TAAAGCAGATGATGTTTGAACATGGATGATAGAAAGATGAATAAAGGGAAATAAGAATACAGTAATAAATCAATTAGATGATTATGCAAAGAAAGCAAAATCATTAAAAACAGAATTACTTAAGACATCTGATAATTTGTATGATGCTGGTGCAGCAAAGAAAGCATTACAAAATATGTATGATGATATAGCAAAAACTCCATGATTAGAGAGTAAAGCTGATGATATAGCTAATTTACTGAAGAAAGAGAAATATACACTATCTGAATTAGATAATATAAAATCTATGATGGATGATATGTATAATCTATATACAAGTGCTTGAACAGAAACAGCATGATTGAAAGCAGAATGATTAAGAAATATTAGAAAAGAATTGAGAAAATTTATTGAAGATAAAGCTACAGAAGAATGATTATGAAATATTAAAATGATAAATAATGAGATATCAGTAGCAAGATGATTGTGGGATTGAATATCAAAGAAAGATAGTGCAGATGCAGCAAGAGAACTATTATCTATATTTGATAAATGAACTATTTGATGATTATTAGGATGATGAGTATGATATACAGTATGACCATTTGATAGTAATACTACACAATGAAAAATATGAAATATGATAGTTGGTGCTTTAGCTTGAAAATATCTATTTAGTACACAAGCAAAAACAAATCTTGCAGCATGATTGAACAAATTATCATGATGAACTAAAAAAGAGTTGGCAAGATATATTGCAAGTGAGTGAGCAGAAAAATTAAGTGAAAATACACTAAAAGCTATATGAAAAGTAGTAGAAGAAAGTGGTATAGAGTGAGTAACAGAATGAGTAAAAGAGCTATTAAGTAAATCAGATTTAGCAAGAATGTGAATAATAGGACTTGCAACAAACGATGATAAATAGTCTTGAAAAGACATAAAGTATTGTTATTATATATGCGATATTTTATGTCTTTTTTTGATTTTATGAACTCATTTTTACCATTAATACAGTTAATAATTTGCTATATAGTATTTCCACTTATTGCTATTTTGTTTATAATATCAAATATAGAAGAATACAGATATAAGAAATATTGAAATACTAAAGGAGATACTAAATTATATGAAAGTCTGATCTGAAGTAAATTTCTGAAAGAAAAACCAAAAAAGCAACCAAAACCAGATAAAACAGAAAATAGATTAAATATATTTAAAAAAATCTTAATGGTTGGTGTTTGACTTATTGTGGTATCAGTTATTGTAGCGATAATCTATTCAATAGCATAGTAGTTTGTATTATATATTCCAAGAAAGACACAGCAATGTGTCTTTTTTTTGTTAGGTTGATTTTTCAAAAAACTGAATATATTATATACGATTTATATGTTAAGGTGTAAAATGTCTTCACAAGAAGTTTTAGAGCTTGAGTTAGAAAACATGAAAAATGATATTTCTGAAATGAAAGAAGATATTAAAGAAATTAAAAATATGTTTGGAAATTTAGATGAAAGGTATCCTACAAGGAGAGAAGTAAAAGTGATTGTATGAGCTATTTGATTTCTATCTACAGTATTGTGAGTAATAGCAGCTATTTTATGATTTACTAAATAAATATGGAAGCAATTTTATTATCTATGATTTCATGATTAGTTATAAATTTGATTACATGGTTATCATGAAAACTAAACCTATCAAAAACCTATGTAAGTGTAGGTCTATCCATCTTACTTTGAGTGATTTTGTATGTTTGACAGATAGTTGTGAAGAAGTATCCACTTGCACGAGAACAAATCGTAGGATTTGCTGGAGGTGCTTATGCTATGAGCCAGATGTGTTATAACCTATATCAGAAATATATTGAGAAGAAAGGAGAGTAATGCTCCTTTTTAATTTATAAGAAAAGATGAGCCACAAAACGAAATACAGCGATCATCACATGATACCGAGATTTAATGATGATTGAACATGATTTACGAAAAACAAAGGAAATATAGAGAGAATAAAGGATGTTACTCATGTAAATCACCATCGTATTTTTGGCTCTGAAACTCCACAGCAACAATTACTCCATGTATTGAATTTTAATAAAAAAATATTGAATGATGAATTTGTAAGAGAGATATTGAAAGTGCTGGATAAGTACATCTACAATTACTACAAGATAGAAACACATATAACAGAAGAATTAGGAAGTTTATTGGAGTTGGAAAAGGAGTATTTTAGCAGTAAAAAGTAGTATGAAACTATGGCAAGGTAAGAGTAAATTCTATAAAGAGTTTATGAAAGGGCTAATAACAGATATATTAGCAATTATATTGTGAATATTGTTTTTAGTATGATTTGTACGAGCTTTATTTCATATATAAAATACAATGGATAAACAAAAGTTAGAGGCGCACAAACAAGCATTAGTTGCAGAACTTAATAAGGTAATACAGAAAATCGATGACTATTGATTGTTAGATATTGCTTATGATGGTTGACCTTTCAAAGATTTGATTATTAAAAGAGATGTTATCAAAAAAGAGATAGATGTAGTGAACAAAGCTTTATCTGATAACCAATAATAATGGAGTGATTTGAACGATTACCAGAAGAAGAAAAGAGTAGGTATATTGATGAGCAATTATGACTACTTAAACAATTAGAAGATGAATACCAATGGACACAGGATGTAGAAACCAAAGAGAAAATGATGTGAATATGTAGAGATATTAATAGCTTATTAACTAAAAATTTAATTCATAAATAAATTATCATGGATGAACTAATATTACCACAGAATGCTGTGTATGATAATCCAAGTGAGTATGATATACTTCGGTCTGAATATGCAGAATGACTATCTAAATGAAAGATAGCAGATAAGTACAAAATTAAGGTGCGAAACCAAAATGCAAATCAAGACACATTAAAATGATGTAGTGCATATTGATTAACAGGAATATATAACTGATACCAATTAAGAGAATATGATGAGAACTGAATAGAGTTTGAACAAGAAGACCCAAGATGGAAATGGTTAGCTTTTCAAGCAGAGAGATGATATCCTAACTCATGAGCAAGTTTACAAGAGATGATGTCTTTTTTTAAGAAAAGAGGTTTGATAGATGGATACGTTAAGAGTACAACAGTACAAGAGTGTAGAAATGCTATCAATAATTGATGCTTAATTTACACATGAAGTAATAAATGCAATTGGAGCAAAACAAGCAAAGCAAAGAAATTTGTATACGATCCAAATGGAGCTGCACATTGTTTTTTCATAGAGGACTTTAATGATGAGTGATTTATAGCAGTAAATAGCTTTTGAGAAAACCGATGAGATAATGGTAGGTTTACAATACCATTTGATGACTATGGTAATATATATTCTACTTATGCAATTATAGACCATGATGATACTGGTAAATTAGCAGAGTTAGTATTCAATGCACAATATCAAAAAGCTATAGAATTATGAATAACGAATTGAACAAGACCAGATGATAATGTATCAAGAAAAGAGGCAGCAGTGATGGCTTACAGAGTTTATAAGATGCTGAAATAGCATAAATAGGCATGAGAAATAATGAAAGGACACCATGAGGTGTCTTTTTCATATATTGACATTTTCTGTAAAAATGATATAATTGCATGTAATAAAACCAGCCACCTATACTAACCACAGCATACTCACTACAAGATTTTAGTTTTTTATCTACATAATAATGATTATAGATCAAAATCTTGTAAACCAATTTGAGCAGTACATGAAAAACAAAAATCGAAAACAAAACACAATCAGTAAAAACATCAGCTCATTACAGCAATTTATAAAGGTCTTTGATGTGAGAACTGACAAAGATATTACACTAAAATCTATCGAAGATTACAAAACATTTTTATTGAAGCAACCAACACCAAAAACAAGTATCTACTACAAAACACAGCACACACTCTGTACGAGGACAGTAGCACAAAAGGTACAGAATGTAAAGAACTTTGTAAAGTTTTTGAATATGATTTATGAAACATGAATAAGTTATAATCTTATTTCATCTCCAAAATTTCATAGTCAGCACATGGACTTTTTGGAAGAATATGAAATCAAATTATTATTAGATTATGTCTGAAAGATAGAGAAATACGATGTAAATAGATTAAGAAGCCAATTACTAATCCAATTATGATATACTACATGAATGAGATTATGAGAGATGTTGAATTTGGAAGTAGAACAATTTAGAAACGACCATTTTTGTATTTTATGAAAATGAGATGTTGAAAGAGTAGTATTTATTACAGAGAGTACAAAAAAACTTTTGTATGAATATTTATCCATGAGAGAACAACCATTGCCACGAATTTGATTTTCTGCAACGAACACAAGCCAAAAAAACTATGTTTTTATTAGCCATCAGCTTGATACATTCTGACAGCCAATAACTAAACAAACAATATGTGGATTATTTAAGAGATATAATTGTATTCCATGAAAGAAGATTACTTGCCATGTATTAAGACATAGTTTTGCTACACATCTATTGGAGCAGTGAGTAGATTTATATCAGATCCAGAAGATGTTGGGACATAAATATATAACAACTACAGAAAATTATTTACACTGAAATATCAAAAAATTAGAACAAACACACCATAGTGTATTTGGAGAGTTTTAGTACATACTAACTAACAAAACAACAATTTTATAACACATATTATATAATATATTTTATTTTTTGCAAGTACTTTGGACACGAAAAAGTGTATTTTTATTTGCATTTTTAAAAAAAATGATTAATATATAATTGATATAGTTGAATGAGGCGATAATCTTCAAAGAGAGATTTCTGGCTTAATTGTATGGCTCTTTAAAGATTAGGTCGAGGGTTCGAATCCCTCCACACCTAAACTTGAAAGACAGCACAATTATCAAAAATAAACTCTTATGGAGATTAAAGTCCATAGGAGTTTTTTTGTATAGGTCGTATGTAGTGAGTAAAAACTCCAAGCAATTATATCAAGGTCAAGCAAAGTAAAGTATATGGTAATCTAATAATATGAATTAAGGTTATCATTGGAAAGCTTGACCTCCAGTGGTAACCTATTCATATAATTAGATTGCTTGAAGTTACAAACCACAGACATACTCTACTAACAGAAAGCAAATAATTACGAATAGGTATCCGAAAGTTTTTATTTGCTTTTTTTGAAACCATGAAAGAAGAAGAAACAAAAACATTGGAGGTCATTGAAGAAAATGTTGAAACAGTAAGCGATGAAGCTTTGCAACAATTTATCTTTGATGACAGCCAATTATCGTACTACAATGAGTACAACCTTTATATCGATAACCAATATGTATCATGCTAAAAATCACAAATGGTAAAGTATTGTTAGATGGTGTCGATATTACAGACAGACCAGTATTTAATTACATCTGATTATCTCATAATGGAAGTGTTGTATTAAGACCATCTCCTTATGAAGACAGATCAGAATGAACTTTCATCATGCGAGAACAAGATGATGATAGAGTAAGGTATATACCTTATTGGAAATGAGAAGATGTATGATACTGCAACAGCAGAGAAGAAGCTGAAAACATATTAGCAGAATACACACAAAGAGAATATGACATGGAAGAAGCAGCAATGGATATGGATTGAGAATTAGAGTTTTAGATTATAACTAAAACAAAATGAATGAAAATATAATAAGATTGCTTCAAACACTAAAAGATGTTGATAAGGACTATGAAGATGTATCGGATGATGAAATGTACAGATTGTATATCATCCGATATACATCTTGAAAGAAAGGAACATTAAAAGATTTTATTTTATCTAACAGCTATCAATGAGAAAAACAGAAATAAAAACATCATTTCTCATTAAAAAGGAATATCTAAATGTAATTCATAAACGAAAACCAGAACAAAAAGCTGAACTTTTTGATTGTATGTTTGATTATCAAACAACATGAGAATATACAACAAAATCAGAAAGGGTTGAAGATATGATGACTGCTATGATAGATTATCGGAATAAAAACGATGAGAGATATGATGAAGTATGTGAAAAGAATAGACAAATAGCATTAGACAGAGAAAAGAGAAAGAAACAAAAAGACACGAACGTACACGAACGTACACAGTCGTGAGAAATGGATACGAATAGCACCGATAAGAATAGATTAGATAAGATATGATTAGATGAGAATAGATTAGATAAAGAAAAAATAATTGATGATAAATCATCAATTAAAAAAGAAAATCGTCCTACGGACGAATTTGATGATGCTTTGAATGAATTTATAAAAATGAGAAAGCAAATTAGAAAACCAATTACTGAAAAATGAATAGAATTGGTAAAGGATAAACTAAACAAGATGTATCCAAATGAAAAAGACTTGCAGATTAAGTGTTTATACAAGTCGATAGAAAACTCATGGCAATGAGTATTTGCATTGAGTGAAGAAGATATCAAATGATATAAACCACCACAGCAAAAGAAATTTATACCACCAGATCCAAACAAAGTTTTATCTCTTAACGAATTAATATGAAAATCAGAGAACTAACAGAAGAAGAAAAGAAACAAGCAGTAAGTTTTATGGAATGAATAGCACAAATGACTTATGAAGAATTTGAGCAATGGAAAAAAGAAAATACTTGATGGACAGAAATATTGCTTGATTGGTGCAGAATTAGAAAAGATTATCCAGAGCTTAATACAATACGAGAAACGAGATTTGTATTACCAGATAAACAGAAAAAACGAGCAAAAAATAAATCTGCATTGATAGCACAAATGAGCAAAAACAAGGCAATGTTTATATCTACTCATTTGATTGATGAGAATGAAGCAGAAAAGATAAAATTCAAACTAATACATCATGATTATGCTTGATGAGATGAATATATAACACTTGCAATACCATTTACTTGAACAAGTTTACCAGTATGTAAATTTGGTGCATGAATACAGATTTACAAATCACAATGTCCAGAATTATTTGAAGATTTGCTAAAAAATACATGAAGATACGACTGAACTGGAGAATGTAGAAGTAATTTAGAAAAATACAACAAAAATTTATACTAAAATCTAACCACAGCGAACTCTACTTTATATTTTAATTTATATAGCAATGGAAGATAGACAATTAAGGGATAAGGCTATCAAATTCAAGGGTAGCGATTATGTACAAGTAAAGGATAGGATACAGTACCTTGTTGATAATTACGATTGACAGTACAGTATCGAAACAAATTATCAGTATTTTGAAGAAAGTAAGACATGGGTAGTAAGAGCAAGGCTAACTATCTGAACAAGTGTATTTACATGATTAGCACAAGAAGTTGAATGACAATGATATATTAACAAAACATCAGCTTTGGAAAATGCTGAAACATCAGCAGTTGGTAGAGCTTGTGCTTTTGCATGAATTGGAGTAATTGACAGCATTGCAAGTATGGATGAAATAAACAAGGCAAATAACAGATCAGAAACTCCATACACAAAACCAATTTTTTGAGAAAAGAATTTTGAAAAACTAACAAGAGAAAAAACTAAATACACATTTGATGATGTATGGAAGACAATTCATGATAACTACAGTATTGACACAGATATGGAGCATAAAGTAATGGATTTGTACGATAAATGAGCATGAGATTTATTCAATTAAGATTAACCAATGACAAGTTATACAGAACAAGCATTAGCAATAAGCAGAAAATGAAACCAAGCAACAGAAAACGATATGGTAGATTTATCTGTAATCCTAATTGAAATGGCAAGGCTTTATAAAGAAGCTCTAATAACTGCAAGTGAAAGAGAAGCAGAATACAACAGAGATAGAGCAGATTGGACAGACAAAGCAAGGAATGAATGATATAAAATAACTGAAGCAAAGGAGATATGAAAGCTCCATGCAGAAATGGCTTATTGAGATTATTGAGTAATGCAAGATAAATGTAAAGCAATGAAATTAGTAATAGATCAATTTAATACATTTATCTCTGCAAATCAGACAAAGTTTAGAGCGATAAACAATTATATATCACAATGAGCAAAGAGTGAAGAATATAACCAAAAACATGATTTTACATCTTAATTAAAAATAAAATGCAAGATTTACTTTATACACCACCAATTATAATAGAACAGTTTTTTAATTTTGAATTTACTTTACAAGGTTGAGAGTTGATAGAAACAACAATGGATTGAAAAAAAATAAAACCAGCAATTTGAGAAAGTTTGTACATTGTAAAGCAGAAATACGATAAAAAAAACCGAACAGCAAAGCAAAGTAAAAAGACACTTGAGAATAAACAGAAAAAGTATTGTGAAGATTTGGAGAAATGGAGAAAAGATAAAGAGTATTTGCAAGAGCATATTAGGAGAGTTGAAACAAAGCTTTGCGAATACAAGAACACAATATTGGCTTTTGGGAAATTAGCCACTTGTAATTCAATAAGTAAATAAAAAATGTGATATATAGCATCAGTAGTAAAATATAAAGAAATAAACGATTACCGAAGAAATCATGCAGATCCAAAAGTATGTTATGCAACATTTAGAACAAGAATATTGGTTTACAAATATACTGATCGAGAAAAAGCAATCACTGAAAAACTATATACAAGCAGAAGAAAAAGCCATTGAATAGATGAAGATTGAAGAATATGCACAAAATGTAAACAACGAAAACCAAGAGAAATGTTTAGCTATACAAAAGATAGTATATGTTGAATGACAAGTAAATGTAAAGAGTGCAGAAATGCAGAACATAGAGAATTGAGAAAAAGGCAAAATTACAAAGCAGATAGAGATTACAAGGATAGGAGAAGAAAATTAACAATAGGAGAACATATAGCTTTACAAACTCCAAGATACATTAACTGATTACCAAGAGAAGATATATACAAAGTAGTAGATTACAAATACAAGAAATGATATTTACTACAAAGCATAATAGATTGAATATATACATGGATTGATACATGAAACAATCCAAAGAGCAAAAAGTTTTATAGAGTTAAATTTTAACCACTAACCACAGCAACATGGAAAAACAAAAAGTAAAAGAAAAGGTAAAATACTATTTGGAAACCATACCAAAGACAAGAGATGACGATCCACTGCTGTATTGTTATCTCCTAAAAGATTTCTGAATAGAAACCAAACATATTTACTATCAGATGAAAGAGCTATCTCCAGAGAGTGTAACAAGGTGTAGAAGAAAACGACAAGAAGAAATACCAAGATTGAGATGAAAACTATACAACATGAGAAAACATTTAGAAGAAGAAAAGAGAGAAGAATTTAAGCAACCTTTTTTACTATCTAACTAATAAAAATGAAAAAAGATTTAATATTTATGAAACGAGCATATAATTTGTACGATGGATTTATTGCTGAACTACAAAAGCAATGTGAAGAAAATGATATTGTCTGGGACATAAGCTGAATAATAGAAGCTATCCAATACATAGATTGGAATAATTACAACATAGAGCATTATCTATTTATGAGGTATTGAGAGGCTTTTATATCAGAAATACTACAAATTAGCAATGATCCATCTAAATAATTTTACAAAACTATGGAAAACAAAAAAAGCGTTGGAGCAAGTAGAAGATATACAGCTCCGAGAGAGAATACTCAAATATTATCGACCAAAGACACATAAACCAAAAAAGAGTGTAACATGGAAAGATGTGGCAGATAGAGTATTCTCTGAATATATCAGACTAAAAAACTCAAATGATAAATGAGTATGTGAATGCTTTACTTGTTGAAGAAAGCAAAACCGAAAAGAAATCCAAAATGGACATTTCATAAGCAGATGAAATATGAAATATAGATACAGTGAAATAAACTGTAATCCACAATGTCAGATGTGTAATGTGATGTTGAACTGAAACTATATACAATACACTTTGAAAATGATAGAAAAGGTAGGTAAGACCGACACCGAAAATATTATAAACGATAAACAAACAATAGAGCTGAAACAATATCAGTACGAAGAAATGATAGCACAACGATACACATTTATATGTGAAAAAAAGCAAAAGCTATGAGAAAAAGATATGTAAGAGTATATTACAAGGCAGATAACAAAGTAAATACATTTGAAGTATTAGATCAATATGCAAATCGAGATGAAATAGAAAGTTTAATAAAACTCAAAAAATGAGTTTTCCTATATGCAACCTATATAATCAAAGAATAGGCAAAAAGAAAAAGCAAAAAAAAACACATTTTCTCTTGATTTTTAACAAAAAATGATTATACTCCACACTGTCAGATGAAGTTTAGATCATAAAAGATAATGAAAAATGACACCACCAAAAGAGAAAAGGTCTGGAACTTGGGAACTTTGACCTTACACCAAAGCTCATATAATGGTAGAATATATAGAAGCCAATACATGATTGCAAAGGAGTACAATCCAAAGTCAATTCTCAAGGAATAATAAAAAGCTCACAGACTATAAAGAGGTCTATGAGTATGTGCAGAAGAAAAAAACAAACATTTCTAAAAAGTGTAAGAGAAGCCACTAACCACAGCGAACTCTACCTCTTACACTTGTAAGAGCTTATACACTTTTTGGAAATAAAAACAACACTTTTATTTCCTTTTTTAATATAATGCAAACAAAAACCACTAACCACAGCAAAAGTTTAATCGTATTAAGTACGATAGCTTGAATTATTTTAATTATTGTATGTTGTTTATATGGATGAAGAATAAACAGCAACCTTGAAGAAAAGAAAGAACAGAAAAGACTTGATGGAATTTTAGCAGAGATTAATGATTTGTATATTGCTAATGAAGAAATTACAAAACAATGGAATGATTTAGAAGAACAACAACAGCAATTACATGGATCAGCAGAACAAAACAGACAGCAAATCTCTGAATTACGAAATCAGTATTACAAAGACAGTGATACTTGAAATGTAATGAAAACTATATGTGAAAAATCTCCAAACAGTCCAATGTGTAATGATTACAACATGCTTGAAACATTAAAAAGAGTAGCAGACAAAAGATGAGTAGATTACAAATTGTTATTATGAATAATGTATGCTGAAAGCCATATTTGAGCTAATTTTAATGCAGAACAATGTAGAGCAAGTAATAACCGAGCATGATTAAAAGCAAGAAAATATGATGACTGAAATACAAGTGAATGGTTTGACAAACAAGAAAGTAGGATTGATTGATGTCGATTATACAACTTTGATACAGTAGAACAATTTTTTGAAAGTTTAGCAAATACAATATCTATGTGATATGCAAAATGTAATTGAGATGTTTATTGTATTAGCAAGGCTTATGTATGACATGAAAGTTGAGCATGGGTAAATAATGTACATAAATTTTTACTTATTAAATAAAAACAAAAATGAATACAGCATTATTTAGATTGGCAGAATTTTCAAAAACAACATCTATTAAGGCATTGTCTGATTGTATAGATCAAAAGAATTATAATAGTTTAAAATGAAAATTGCAAAGGCAGAGTTTGAAGCTGAATAATGAAGAAAAGAAATTAATAGCAGAATGGTTGGAGAGTAGAATAAGAGAACTTGTTAAAATAAAACTTTTAGTTGATAAAGAAATAGAATGATAGAGATATTATTAAATGGTTTATTAGGATGTATAATGATACCAGACTTTGATGAGTTTAGTATGTGTATAGATAACCTTATTGTTGAGGTCAACGAAATGGTTTTAGATGAATAATATGAGTTTAGAATGAAACAAATAGAAGACTTAATAGAGTTATTAAATGAGTATGAATATGATAAAAGGAGAGAGAAAACTTTACGATGAATGACTAA
>Ga0310696_10008683_pt1 | contig 11828 bp, 5 predicted proteins | sample AusTroGonzalo_MG_4_FD_203885 | JGI IMG/M metagenome (GOLD analysis project Ga0310696, IMG submission 203885) | Bovine rumen microbial communities from tropical cattle in Woodstock, Queensland, Australia - Gonzalo_02 (v2) (version 2) | ecosystem: Host-associated > Mammals > Digestive system >... | reverse complement strand
CGCCAAATCCTGACGGTTGTTGAAATCCTGCTTGTAGATGACGGCCACGCCCTGTGCGTAGGGGTTGTTGTGGGTGGCGTTGCGAAGTTCGTCCTGAGTGGTGACATTGAAAACCTTCACCCGCCAGTTGCCCTGCTCGTTCAGTTTCTGTTCGATGCTGAAGTCGCCAATGAACTGGGTGCTGGTATTGGCCATCTCCTTGTCGTCCACATAGCCGAAATAACCTTCGATGATGGTGCGGTCGTTGAAGAGGGAAGTGGAGGCGGAAACGCTGTACTGCGCCGCCTGATCCTGACTGGCATTCTGATACTTGAAATTCAAATCAACATACTTGAGCTGACGGGAAATGAAATTACTTAAAGTATTGGTTAATAAATTGATACCTGTACTCTCAAGGGAGATGTTGCTGACGTTTTCTGCTGCCGTATTGGAAGAGAATTTGCCAAGCATCACCAATGAGAAAAATTGTTCTGTCCGATTTTGAATGTTGTTGGTGTCAATGGCACTGTAGAAGAGCGTCCTCATATCGGAGGTGGCATTCGGGAGGTCGAAGGAGAAGTCGATGGCGGCGGGGTCGTTCAGCGTGCCGTTGAAGTTCAGGTAGGCTTTGACGGGCATACGGCGCAGGGTCGTGCTCTCGGCGGTGAACAGGTCGGAGAGTGAGGCCGTGGTGGAGTAGGCCGCTTTGACATTGATACGGATGTCGTCAATGGGACCAGGGAAGGTGACGGTGCCGCCTTCCACCAGTTCGAACTTCTTGGATACCAGACTCATGAAGTTCATCATAAACGTGCCGGAATGCAGACGCACATCGCCTGTGAGGTTGATGTCGGACTTGGTGTTGTAGGTGAAATGGAGCCGGCCGTCACCGGAGGTCTTGATGGAGCCGCCAAATGCCGACAGGTCGAGGTCAAGCAGGATGTCGGCCACGGGCGTCACATCAAGGATGAAGTTGAAGTCCATCTCCATTTCCGACTTTTTCTCTGTCTCTGCAAGATCCAGGTCATGGCGTATGGAGGGATCAGCCTTGAAGGTGATGACATCGGAATCCGACACCTTGTCGGCAAAGCTGATGGGGAGTCCGAACCTGGTGCCACGCTCGGTGCGGAGGTTGTTGCCGGCGAAATAGAGCTTGTCCATATTGCCAAAAATGGCGACATCGCCCGAAACGAAGGCGTCTCCGTAGAACGGACTGTCAGTCTTCTGGACGGTGTTCAGCACCAGCAGCCGCCCCGTCTTGATGGCGAGATTCAGGTCGAAATTATTGAATATCTCGTGGTGGATGTAGCCTTTCAGCGTGCCGACATTCCCGAATTTGTCCTTCAGCACCACATCGTTGAACTCAAAGCCCTCTTTGGTGAAGTCAATCGTCTGTCCTTCAATGGAATATACGGTATTGAGCGGCTTGATACCCAATTTTGCCTGCCGCACGAAGGCCTTGCCGTCGAAGTAGAGGGAGTCGGCATTCAGCACGAAGTCGATTTTGCCGGAAGCATCCCCCTCCATCACATGGCTGAACGAGCTGAGGAATGGCGCGAGGAAGCCGAGCTTCAGCGTGTCAATGTCGGCAGTGACACGAAGCTCCTTCTTTTTGATGCCGTAGTTGCCGTTCAGGTGGATATGGACGTGGTCCTGCTTCTGGAAATCGCGGAAGCTGTAGTTGTGGATGGTGGCATCCTCAGGGAAGTGTTCGGGATTTACGAAGCCGCCTTGGAAAAGGACATTGTCGCCGGTCGGGACGGCGGCGGAGGCGAACAGGTTACCGAAATGTTCGTTGTTGAAAGAGAAGTCCCGGATTAGGGTAGCACCAAAGATGACACGGTTGCCGCGGATCGTGCGCATCTGCACATTGGCCGACAAATCACCGAGCACTTCCATCTTCTGCGATTTCAGGAACTGGTTGATGACATCCATATCGACGTTTTCGGCAATGCAGACCAGACTGTCGTTGCCCTCGTGAATTCGCCCGTTGATGGAAATCTGACGCTCACCGTCACCAAGCACGAGGTTGTCGAAGCTGACCTTGTTGCCGTTGATTTCAATGAGGTTCTGGTCGTTGAAATGGAAAAGGTAGTCCTTGAAGTAGATGTCGGAGGTCTTGACCTGTACGGTGATATGCTGGCGCGATGGGAAATCCACGATGCCGCCAATCTGCGACCGCTGGTTGGAAATTCCTTTAGGATTCTGCCACGAAAGCTGAGCCCCAAGTTCATTGTTACCTACCAAAGAATTGAGAGAAATGTCGGTGATGCTCAGCCCGTCCTCCTTGCCAATATGGACATCTTCCACGCTGGCCATCACTTGCATGATGCCTGAATCCTGCTGCTCGCCATCGACCAGGATCTGGTCTATGATCACTTTGTCCTTGACAGAAAGTCGAGGAATGTGGATGTCAATCTTGTCGTTGTCATGGACCGAGGTAGTGGAAATCTTGGCGGTGGTGCCGTTCGCAAGGTTGATGGCAGGGACAAATATTTGTAATATCGGTTGCAATTCATTGACAGACAAATCGATGTCAAGATATTGCAGTCTGTCTCCGTTCGTTTCGGGGATGGTCTCTTTTTTGCGGTCGGGGAGGAGGTTTCCGCAATAGTTGTAGGCGATGTCGATGAGGGCGTTGGGGATGTCCTTGATGTCGTAGTTGGTGGCGAGCCCCGCATTCAGCAGGTCGGACGTAAAACGGTAAATCTGTGAGCTTCCGTCATTCAGCACCACAAGGCGGATGCGCTCAGCCTCAATGGTCCGTTGGTCCTGTGTATAGGCGACATTGTCGATGAAGATGTTGCCCGACAGCTCCTTCAGCGAATTTCCGTACAGGTCGCAGCCGATGGAGTCGGCGTGGAGGGTGAGGTCCGGATGCTGCTGCACAAAATAGACGAACTTGTCAAGCCCTTTCGCCTTCGCGCTGTCAACGGGCGGAAGGTTTCCGAAAATGCGGGTGGCGGAAAGAGTGTCAATACGGGCGGAGAGCCAATATTCGGGCATGGAACGGGACAGGTTCATTTTCGTTTTCGCCTGCATCCGGCATACGGGATCTTTCACCGAAATGCTACCGTTAATGCGCTGGGCGGAATAATCTCCGTTAATATGGATGTTTCGTAATGGATAGCGTTTGAAATCAATACGTTGTATGTCGGCTTTTACTTTCGCATTCAAGGTTTTCTTGAAATTGGACATATCTACGGAACCGTCGGCGGTGGCGGTCATAGCCACTTGCCCGAATAAATCCCGTTGGTTGATGAGCTGTCCAAGATTGATTCCAGAAGAGGCGATTTTGGCCGAGTAGCCGAGCCTTCCGGTAGCCTCGTTCATCTGCGTGACCAGCCGCGCCGCCACATTTTCTTTCCCGCTTTTCAGGGTGATATTCGCGTCAAATCCGTCTTTTACGAAACCGTCGAAGTCAATGCCTACGACGGCCGTTTCCATTTTCTGTAATGCAGCTGGGATGGGAATGGTTTTCCCTTTTGGAAGACGGAATTCGGCCAACTCTTTCATGTCAACCCGATTTTCAGGAAGGTGCATGTGAATCTCTGCATTGAAGAAATCAGGAATATTTTTAAAGGAAATATCTCCAGCAAGCAGTGTGTTTTCCTTGAAATTGGCTTTTAAATCCGTGATGTGCAGGTCGTTGACGGGGCCGTTCACTTTGCAGCTTACCACGAGAGTGTCGTCCATCCCGCGGGTGGCGCTGGCAAAATACTGTATCGTCCCCAAGTCGAAGGTGGAAGGACGGAGGTCTGCACGGAAACGGATGCTGTCCAAAAATTCGCCGTAGTCTTTCCATTCCTCATACTCAAAGGCAAGATCAAGGAAGAGGTGCGATGACGGTGTGACGATGACGGCATCGTTGAGTTCCATACCGTGCGCCCCGATTTTGAAGTCGCCTGTCAGGTTCAGCAGCTGGAAACCGGTGTATTGGTTGTATGACATGCGGTCGAAATGCGCCGAAATGTCGCTTCCGTTCAGCAGAAAGTCGTCCAAATGCCAGCTAATGTCCTTGAATTCAAAGAAAGCGTAGTCAATGTCGGTCTTATTGTTGGGAATTCTTTTTTTGTCATCAATTAGGACAAAATAGGTGTCAGTTAAATCTATGGATTTGATTTTCAGAATGAAAGGCTTTTTTTCCTTTTTGTCACTTTTCAGTTTCTGGGCCCACATGGAGATGTTGATGGAAGCATCACCGAAATATTTGTGCAGAATCACCTTTACATTTTCACCTTTAGTATCATCAAGAGATACGGTCATAGGTTTGGTTTTCAGACCGATAAGTCGCGACTGGAGTTTTCCGGCGGCAATCATCGGCTCGTCGCGGTGGTCGTAGATGGTGAAGCCTTCCGCATTGAGCTTGAGGGTGGGGGAGAGGTAAATCTTGTCCACGCTGATGCGGCTCTGGAGCTTGTCCGACAGCTTTTCGGTGACGATATCGACGACTTTCTGCTGTATGGGCGGCACGAAGACGAGCGCAACCACCAAGAGGTCAAGGGCGATGAGGGCGCCGATGACAATCAAGGCGATTCGTAATATTTTTTTCGTAATTTTGCGGCTCAAAATTCTTCGATTATGTCAGTCTATATTCTTGGTGTAGAGTCCTCCTGTGATGATACCTCCGCGTCGGTCATCGAAGACACGACGATTCTCTCCAATGTCATTGCCTCTCAGAAAGTTCACGCCGAATATGGGGGCGTGGTTCCGGAGCTGGCATCCCGTGCTCACCAGCAGAATATCATCCCGGTTATCGACACTGCACTAAAGCGTGCAAAAATACATAAAAATCAGTTATCTGCAATCGCTTATACAAACGGTCCCGGATTGTTGGGCTCTTTGTTAGTAGGAAGTTCATTTGCAAAGGCTATGGCCTTCAGTCTGGACCTTCCGCTCATTGAAGTTGACCATCTTCAGGCGCACGTATTGGCCAATTTTTTGCAGAAACAGGAAGAAAAAAAGGAAGTTCCGGGCTTCCCGTTCCTCTGCCTGACAGTCTCCGGAGGCCACACGTTGCTGCTGAAAGTCAACGACTATTTCGACATGCAGATCCTCGGACGCACCATTGACGATGCCGCCGGTGAGGCCTTCGACAAAACCGCAAAGATTCTCGGGCTTCAGTATCCTGGCGGCCCCGTCATCGACAAGCTGGCCAAGGAGGGCGACCCGAAGCGTTTCGCCTTCTCCATCGCCCACATTCCCGGCCTCGACTACAGCTTCAGCGGCCTGAAAACGTCGTTTCTCTATTTTGTGCGTGACCAGCTTAAAACCAACGAGAATTTCATTGAGGAGAATAAGGCCGACCTTGCCGCCTCCATGCAGTATGCCATCATCAAGTCGCTGTCTGTCAAGGTGGAACGAGCAATGAAGGAGTGCGACTGCAAGGACTTTGTGATTGCGGGCGGCGTTTCTGCCAACAGCGGCCTGCGGGCCGAGGCGCAACGGCTGGCCACCAAGTACCACCGCCGCCTGTTCGTCCCCACCATCGACCTGACCACCGACAACGCCGCCATGATTGCCGTCTGTGGTTATTTCAAGTACCGGAAGGGCGACTTCTCCACCATCCATGCAGCTCCGTATTCCGCTGCAAGAAATTGATAACCTGAAATTTAAAGAAAGATGAAGACCTATAAGGAAGTGATGACACAGTTGCAGAAGCGGAACTTCGACCCCGTCTATCTGCTTTGTGGCGAAGAACCGCTTTATATCGACCGTATTGCCGACTATATCGAGGAAAATGTGATGGACGAGGCCGACCGCGACTTCAACCAAGTGCTCTATTACGCCAAGGACACGCAGCCGGCGGATGTGGTCGCCAGCGCGCGGCAGTATCCGTTCGGCGTGGATTACCGTGTGGTGATCGTCAAGGAGGCGCAGGACTGGCCTTCGCTTGAAGCGTTCCGCAACTACATCGAAGCCCCGTCACCCGCCACCATCCTGGTGATTTGCTACAAGTACGGTAAGCTGAAAGCCGCCGACAGCAAGGCTTTCGACAAGTACACCACCGTGATGGAGTCCAAGAAAGTGCCCGACTACAAACTGTCGGAATGGGTAACGACCTGTGCCACCGAACACGGCTTCACCATCGACCCGCGTGGCTCCGCCCTCATCGCTGAACACATCGGCAACGACCTCTCCCGCATCGACAATGAGTTCCTGAAAATGAAACTGGTGCTTCCCGCCGGCAGTGCCGTCACCCCGGAAATCATTGAAAAATACATCGGTATCAGCAAGCAGTATAACGTTTACGAGCTCCGCGACGCCCTCGTAAACCGTGACGAGGCAAAGGCGTACCGCATCGTCAACGCTTTCTGCCAGAACCTGAAAACCAACCCGCTTTTAGTGACCGTTGCAAACCTCTTCTACTACTATAACAGCCTGTTACTCTTCTTGTTATCACCCGACAAGTCGGCGATGTCGCAGAAAGCCATCTTCGGGTACAACAAGTCGGAGGCGCAGCTGCGGCGCGAAGCCGGCATCGCCTCCCAATACAGTCAGGCATCGCTTATTAAAATAATAGGAATCCTTCGTGAATTTGATGCCCGTTCCAAAGGAATTGATAACGAAGCCTCCGAGGAGGATTTGTACAAAGAAATGGTTTACAGAATTTTACACTGATATAAATCCCCAATTTGATAAAAAAAAAAAAGCGGAAGGACAACTTCCGCTTTTTTATTAGGGATATTTCAGAATTATGCGTAAAGTTCTTCGAAGATCTTGCGGAGTTCGGGGCTTTCGCGGAGTTCCTGGAGGGTAAATTCGGCGTGGCCTTTGGTGTAGCCGTTACCCATGATCATGTTCACGTCGCTGCCGATACCTTCCGCACCGAGGGAAGCCTTCGTGAAGCTGGTGGCCATGCTGAAGAAATAGACGATACCGTCGTCCTTCGTGCAGAGCACGGCGGTCATTTCCTGATCCGGAACATTGACGCAGTTGATGGTCACATCGGCCATCTTGCCGTCGGTGAGTCTTTCCACCATTTCGTAAACCTGAACGGGAGTCATGCCAGCGGCAGATTCCACAACGTCGCAGAAACCGAGATCCTTGATACGCTGGGTGCTCTTCGGACTGTTGGCAATACCGATGACCTTACCGGTCACGCCGACGCGCTTTTTGGCTTCGTAGCAGCAGAGCATGCCGCTCTTACCACCAGCGCCGAGGATGAGGACAGTCTGGCCATACTGGCACAATTTGGCGGTCTGTGCGGGAGCACCGGCCACGTCGAGGGCGCTCAGAGCGAGCTTTTCGGGCATATCGGTCGGAATCTTGGCGTAGATGCCGCTCTCGAACAGGATAGCCTTACCTTTGATGTCCACCTGATCCACTTCGGGACGGATTTCGAGAATCTCGTCAATGCGGAGCGGGGTGAGGGAGAGGGAGACGAGGGTAGCGATACGGTCACCTTCTTTGAGGTCGATTTTGCCTTTCAGAGCGTCACCGATCTTTTCCACCTTACCGAGGAGCATACCGCCGGAACCGGTACGACGGTTACGGTGCTTGCCCTGCAGTTCCACATTCAGGAGCATCTCCTTCTTGACCTCTTCCATAACTTTTTCAACGGAAGCGCCTTCGCCAGCCTGCTGCTTGGCATAGTTGTGAATATCAGTAAAGGATGCGGAGTCGATGTTCAGGGTCTGGACGTCAATGAGGATTTCATTGTCGTAGATCTCGTCCATGTTGTTGTCCAACTTGTTGGCCGGCTGCGGAAGAACTCCCTTCGGCTCGATGACACGGTGGGTACCGTATTTGTTACCTTTTTTCTGCATAATTTGTTTATTTTAAAATGGTTATAAATAATTTTAGCCTTTTTCAAAAGCGAGCGCAAAAGTACAAAAAAATTTTTAGTTTATCAAGATAAGAAACTAAGAAGTTAAGGAGTTAAGATGTGAAAATGTGAAAATGTGAAAATGTGAAGGAGTCCCATTATGTAGGGCCGTCATATTATGGCGGCCAATCGGCAGTTTCGGATAAGGTAATAGGTAATAGGTGATAGGTAAAAGGTGACAGGTGATAGGTAGGTTTGAAGATGGGTGTGTGTGTAGGCAACTTTTCACTTTTAACTTTTCACTTTTAACTTTTCACTTTTAACTTTTCACTTTTAACTTGCTTCACCATTCCAGCAGGTATCTTGCCACTTTGCACAGCAGTTCGTGAACGGTGAGTTTATCTCGGGTAATCATTTTTTCGGGCATCAGCGTGGAGACGAACTCCATAAACGGTACATAACTGATATAGAATGTTTTGCCATCATATACGATTTTTCCTGGCAGCATGTAGGGGACAGTGCCAGTGCTGCAATAGTCATCCTCACACCTGATAGTCAGTTTCTCGTTTTGGCTGTTGGTGAAACAGATGGTTAGCATGTTGAAGGTGGTGCAGCCGCCGCTGTATTCTGGCAAGACAATGGCGGTGAGCAGGCTGTCACTCAGCTGGAGCAGGGTGTCGCCTGCCCACTGTAGCGAGGCGCTGTCCTTGCGTATGCGGTATGTCCAGAACTCAGGGCCGCCAATGGTCGCCCGCATCGAGTCAATGTCGGCGGGGGTGATGTCAAACATTTTCCAGGAAAGTCCCATGTCATAATGTTCGTCAAGATTGTTCAACAGGGAGTCCAGCTTTGCCGCGGGAAATGTTTTCGAGAACTCTTTGAAACACTTGTCCGCAATGGAATCCTCGGCATTCCACTCTTCTCGTAATTTATTGTCTTGTGATACAAAAAAATCACCGTTTCTGCTGTATTCAATGCTTTCCAAGATGGCGTGAAAACAACCTTGGGATGTGGCGGTTATGCGGATGGAGTCGATAGGATGCTTCAGAAAATCTTTTATGGGATGCTCGTAACGGAACGGAGTGTAGGTCTGCTTATTGATGTCAAACAGATAATTATGGTAACCGTCGGACAGCATAACTGTGTCACTGCTTTTTTTGTATGTAAGAATGTCAGCAATGGTTTTCAAGGGTGTTTTTATCCGATACCATTGGTTACGTTTTTTGTCAAAGTGATAGAGGGTCCTAAAATCTCTGTAAAAAAGATGTCCGCTCACGGTGTCCTTGCATCCGTATTCGGAAATATGGATGGGTTCGTCCGAGTAAAATTCGCAAGTGCGTACTTCGTCTCGTGACACGATGGACAGCTGGCTTTCATTCCGTATGTAGTATTGGTTGTCCGTTACGGCAATGAGTTTTCCTCCGTCCGCGTCGGAAAACCGTCGTAGAGTGTCGAACTTGCGCAGGTCGGCAGTCTGGAGCAGATAGCCGTCTTTTGTGGTGATGGCAAGCAGATTGCGGGCAGTATCCTCCATAAAACTCTCCGTAGCCACCGGAAGCGCACGCCACCGTGCCGTATCTCCGACTTCCGTATAGAAGCAGCAATCGTTCTGTTTGATCAACAGGAAATTGCGCCAATAGAGCAAGTCGTTGATGTGCGTGTCGCTATAATCGGGGTCGTTCGGCAGCAAACCAAGGTCAAACGGCGATTTCAGTTTAAGGGCCGTCTGCCAGTTATCATCCGTAAGAAAGATGTGGCTGTGCCCTCCGCTGGTTACGCCGTGCTGCCCGTCCGCCAGCATGCTGATGATGCTCATGTCGAAACAGTGGCGGGGAATGACAACAGCCGAAGGAACACTTCTGAATGTCAATCCATTGTCATCCGAATAAAAGAGCTGCCCACAGGATTGCGACAGCCAGATCCTGCCATTGCGGGCATAAACACATTCTACAAATTTCTCGTCGGGATTGGGGAAAGAGTGTTGCACCCATGTCTTTCCGTTATCAGTGGAGCGGTAATAATTCACCGTCTCATGACGATTGGTATTGAACAGGAGGATGGTCGAATCGCCAAAGAAAAACATCTGATTGCGATCGTTCCAACCATCGGGCCAGTTGATGGCGGTGGAACCATCGATATAAAAGCGATGACTGCGCCATAGGGAATCGTCAGGGGCGAGTTTATGAATCTCGATGCGTTGGGACGCATTCCAGACCGTGCCATCGGGTGCTACATGGAAGACACCGTATGGAATTGTTTTGCGGTAATCGTTCTCGCTGGGCTGGGCGGCAAGCGTGACTGCCAACAACATCAGCAACGTAAAAAACAGGGGGCGGAAAAGGGTTGGGGATTTCATGGTTATAAGTTAAGAGTTAAAAGTCAAGAGTGAAGAGTTGAAGGTAAAAGGTATAAGGTAGGAGGTTTGAAGAGGGGCGGCATACATTCCCCTTCTTCATAAAGAAGGGGTGCGCGTAGCGCGGGGTAGATGTATAGATATTGAAAAGTCATATTGAAAAATGTTTTTCATTTTTTACCTTTTACTTGACTCGCTGCGTCCCCGCAGCGAGTTCTTTCTATTTTCAGTTCTTCACGAATTTCGCCGTTTCCGTGCCGTTGTCGGTGACGACCTTCAGGAGGTAGATACCGGCAGGGATGGAGGAAATATTGATGGTTTGCTGGGGCGAATTTACATTCACCGTCATCATCGTACGGCCGGTCAGGTCATAGACGGTGATTTCGCGGACGGGGCTGTCGGATTCCACGGTGAGGATGCTGTGTGCAGGGTTGGGGTAGAGGTTCACCGAGAGGTCGTTTTCGGTGATGGCCTCGGTGTTTTCCTGGATGGGACGGATGTGCGCCACCGCGCCATGCGTGCTGTTGAAATTGTATTGGGCGTTCAGATTGTCAATGGCATAATAGCCGTTGTAGCTGCCGCCCCAGCCCATGTTGAAGTGGAAGTAGTCGTTGTTGTTATAGCCGTCGCAGACGAACTCGTGGCCGCCTTCAGTGGCGTAAGCGCAATAGATGATGGGACGGCCGAGGTCGAGGTCGCTTTTCAGGAGCGTCGTCCAGTCGCCGCTGTAGCTGTTCTTCCATACGGTGAGGCATTCGTCGTACTTGAAGTAGGTCTCCAAGGCGTCGGCGATGTCATCGTGGAAGCCCATGCTGCCATGGTCCCCGTACCACATTTCGATGGATACGCCGCAGTGGTACAGCAGTTTGGCGATAGCCAGAATCTGGTTGCTCGGGGTGGAGGAGTTGAGGTTGTTGGGCATCAGGGAGAAGTTGTAGGTGGTACTGCCGAAATTGGCCGACAGTGTGCCGTAGTCGCCGTACTGGCCGGAGCCCCAAGAGGAGTGGTTGCATTCGTAGCTGTGCGAGCCAACACCTTGTGCCGGATGCTGCCAGTAGTGCATCACCTGTCCCATGGAGAGGGCGCAGCAGCCCACGTAGCATTTGCCGGCAGGGCCGTCCGGGTCAGCGGGGCAGTAGTAGTTGTAGCCGTTGTTCTGCTGCCAGTTGTTAATGCCGGTCTCGTCGTCCAGCAGTGCGGACACCGCCCGTCCGTCACGGCGAGGCTCGTAGCTGCCGTCCGTCAGCGACTGCCATTCGCTGCGGAGCTGCTCGTCGGGTTCGGCTACGTGCTGGCGGATGGCGGCGATCTCGTCGCAGTATCCGTTCAGCAGCTCCTGAATCCCTTCGGGAACATTCTGCGGGTCGAACGTGCCTTCGGTGGAGTAACCGAGGATGGGTTTCGCGCGGTTGTCGGCGCTGACGATGACAAAGCCGTTGTAGATGTTATAGACATAAATGCAGGCTTCCCCGTCGCGGGTGGCGTTTCCGGTGAACACCAGCTGCGGGTTGCCTGCGGAGGCATTCACCATGGTTTTGTAAAAATTGAAGGCGGCGGCTTGCGCCTGTTCCGGTGTTGTCGGTTGTGCCTTGATAATCGTTAATGCAATGAGTACAAAGAAGATAGTTAATAAAGCTTTTTTCATATTTTTCAGTTTTCAATTTTCAAATCATCGGAGATTAAGCACGTTCGCTGTCGTGACTTCCGCCACGTGTTCGATGGGACATT
>Ga0310696_10008681_pt1 | contig 11829 bp, 11 predicted proteins | sample AusTroGonzalo_MG_4_FD_203885 | JGI IMG/M metagenome (GOLD analysis project Ga0310696, IMG submission 203885) | Bovine rumen microbial communities from tropical cattle in Woodstock, Queensland, Australia - Gonzalo_02 (v2) (version 2) | ecosystem: Host-associated > Mammals > Digestive system >... | reverse complement strand
TCGGCGGCAACACACTTTTCGGCTCTCAGCTGCGCCACCTCCTTGTTGAAGCGTTCCTTGGCAATCCCCGACTTATAGTCGCGGTACTGGCGGTCGTGCATGGCCAGTTCGAAGAGCTCCTCGTCATCCTCGCCACGGTCCCAGCCGTTCTCCTCCATCTCCTTGATATACTCGGGCAAGGCATCGGGATAGGCATCCTGCGGGTTACCTTCGTAGAACTCGAAGCCGTTCTTCTTGGCCAGCTCGACAATCTCGGGAGCCAAGGGGCCGGGCAGTTTGCCGGCGCGACCCAGAATCATGTTCCAGCTGTCCTTGTCAATCTGGCTGAAGCGGGGCTTGCCCTGAGCCAGGGCCATGATGTTCATCAGGGCGATGTTCTTGGTATACTGGCTGAAGGGGGTCACCAGCGGGGGATAACCCAGCATGGGCCAGATATAGGCCACCTCCTGGAACAGCTGCACGGTAAGCTCGTCGAAGGTCACCTCGGGCTTCCCGTTCTTCTTGAGGGCCATATTGATGGCGTTGTGCACGCCCTTGAGGTCGCTCATCATGCTGCCCATCATGCCGCCGGGCAGACCGCAACCCACCAGCATAGAGGTGCAGATTCGGTTGGCGGGGTTGACATACAGGCCCAGGAAGTCGTCGAGGAACGACTGTGTCAGGGCGCGGGCCTCCATATATGCCTTCATGTTGATGTCCTTCACCAGGAAACCGTCTTCCTTGAGCATGGCCTGCACACCGATGATGCCCGGGTGCACCATGCCCCATGCCAGGGGCTCCATGGCACAGTCGATGACGTCGGCGCCCGCGCGAGCAACCTCCAGCACCGAAGCCATAGCGAAACCGGGACCCGAATGGCCGTGGTACTGCACGACGATGTGGGGATATTTGGTCTTAATCTGATGCACCAGCTTGCCCAGCATCGTGGGACGGCCGATGCCGGCCATATCCTTCAGGGCAATCTCGTCGGCGCCGAACTCCACCAGCTTGTCCACAATGCCCATGTAATACTCCACCGTATGGATAGGCGAATAGGTGATGCTGAGGGCTGCCTGGCTGATCATGCCGGCCTCCTTGGCATATTTCACCGACAACTCGAGGTTGCGGACATCGTTCAGTCCACAGAACGAGCGCATGATGTCCACGCCCTGGGCCTTCTTCACCTTGGGCATCAGCTGGCGCACATCCTTAGGCACGCCGTACATGCGCAGGCCGTTCAGGGCGCGTTCCAGCATGTGGGTCTGTATCCCGGCCTTGTTGAAGGCTTTGGTCCAGGCACGGACCGACTTATTGGGGTTCTCGCCGTACATCAGGTTCACCTGCTCGAAGGCGCCTCCGTTGGTCTCCACGCGGTCGAAACAGCCCATGTCGACAATCACGGGCGCTATCTGCTCCAGTTGGTCTTTTCTCGGCTGATATTTGCCCGACGACTGCCACATATCGCGGTACACCAGGCTGAATTTTATCTCTCTTGCCATTTTCTTGTTGGGTATGTATTGTTGTATCTGTTTATTGTTTAATGCTTTGAGGAGAAGACAACCTTCTCCCCCAAGATGCAAAAGTACGAAAAATATCCCATTTTTCATTGTTTTTCTCTTTCTTGTTGACAAAAAGCAGGCACCCGTCCCAGGATTACCAGGCGGGTGCTGCCTTGAAATTTTAACTTCAACTTTATGTCTAAATCTTCAGAACAGTGAAATGGGTGTTGCTCTTCAGAACAGTGAAGCGATGTTGCAGGCTTCGGCGGTTCCGTAGCCTGCCATCAGCAGGCCCGCGGCGTACACCAGCACCTTGGCTATGAACTTCAGCCATCCTGTTGGGCTGTCTGGAATCACTTTATTACTCATGGTCTCTGTGTGTTAAAGTGTTTACTATTCCGTTCAGGGGTTGGTCTGCTCCGCCTCCGTCTCTTCGTCGTAGGGGGTCACGTAGTCCTGCTTGTTCACCCCGCCGTAGCTCTCGATGGCGGCCGTGCGGGCCGAGGAACTCGTGTAGGAAGAGAGGATGTTGTTGTTCACCGTCAGCTGTTGGGTGCTGACCTGCGTCTTGCCCTTCTCGATGCGGCTGTGGATCCAGGCCATGCCGCCGTTCACCGACGCCTTGGTGGCGAGGAAGCCGTCCACCGTCGAGAAGAGGGACTCGTCGACGACATCCATGAGTTTATACGTCGCGTTGGTTCTCAGCCGCACGCGGCTGGCCGTGATGTGGACCTTGGGGGTGCCGTTTGCGCCCACCGCCACCTGCTGGACGAGGAAGCCGACAATCTGGTCGCCCTCGATGAAGTCGGGGTTGTTGTCAATCACGGCCTTCGAGAAATTGCCCACCGTGGTCTCCGCGTCGATGGTGAGGTCGCCCAGGGCGATGTCGCTCTTCATCTTTCCGCCGCTCACCAGGGTAATCTCGATGGAAGGCAGCGAACCTTCCGACATGGTGTAGGGGGCGGCCACGCAGACTCCGTGGCGGACATCCTCGCGCTTCAGGTAGACATTGTTGATGTCCAGATTGGCTGCCATGAAGGCGTTGAAGTCGCTGTGGCGGTAACCCTTTCTCTCAAAGGTGGGTTTGAGGTCCCCCTTGAAGCTGCGCCACATGGCGACGATGTTTGCCCAGCCCATGCGGCGGATCATCTGCTTGGTCGACCTCACGGGGACGGCCTTTTTCTCCACCTTCTGCATGGCAATGGTGGTGTTCTTGTTGCGGGAGAATGTCCAGCTGCCAGCGCTGTTGCGCAAGCCAGTGTTGATACCGGTTAAAATAGCCATAATGTTTTCTTTGTCCGAAGTCCGCCCGTTCCTTAGGCGGGTGTTTTGTGGACCTCGCATCCCCGGGGGGAGAGGGCCGGCGCCGTTTGCCCTGTTTTTCCCCCCGGAAGACGATGCAAAGATACAACCTCCCATACCCCACAGAAGGGCCTTTTGGGCGTTTACGTTCCAATAAAGTCGAATAAAGACGTTCCGGTGTCGCCCGGACCCCTTTTTTGGCCCTTTTCCGGGATGCCCTTTTTTGCAAAAGACCCCTTCGGCGACCTCTTTTTTCCATTTTTGGGGGTTCTCCCCTGCCCTTAAATGGCGAAAAGGCGGCGGGCGGTGGCGGTGGTCGTCTCGGCCACCTCGGCGGGGGCGATGCCGCGCAGGGCGGCGATATGGGCGGCCACGAAGGGCAGGTAGGCGCTCTCGTTGCGTCTGCCGCGGTAAGGGACAGGAGCGAGGTAAGGGGCGTCGGTCTCCAGCACGAGGCTCTCCAGCGGGACGGTGGCGGCGATGGCGCCGAGGGTGGCGTTCTTGAAGGTGGCCACGCCTCCCACTCCGAGGCAGAACCCCATCTCTATGGCCTTGTTGGCCTCCTGCAGGCTGCCGCCGAAGCAATGCATCACCCCGCGGTAGCGGGGCTTGTTCAGCCGCTTCAGCAGTCCGAACAGTTCATTATAGGCTTTGCGCACGTGCAGGCATACGGGCAAGCCCAGCTCGTCGGCCCACTGCATCTGGCGCAGCAGGGCATCGCGCTGTTGCTCCAGGCGGGTGGTGTCCCAATAAAGGTCGAGGCCCACCTCGCCCACGGCCACATACTGCGTGGCGCCCCCGAACAGTTTGGCACGGACAATCTCCAGCTCGGCCTCGTAGTTGTCGTCCACCGAGGTGGGATGCAGCCCCATCATCTGGCGGAACCGCTCAGGATATTGCGCCGCCAGCAGCTCCTGGCGCTCATGGCTCTTGCTGTCGATGGCAGGCAGCACCATGAGGTCGACACCCGCCGCCACGGCGCGCTGCACCGCGGCATCGCGGTCGCCGTCGAAGGCTTCGTCGTAGAGATGGGTGTGGGTGTCTATCACGGCTGCGGGAGAGTGCTCTTGAGGTGTTTGAGGATTTCCGACATCATGTCATACACGGCCAGCAGCTCCTTGTCGTCGCCCAGCATCCTGCGGTGGGTGGCGAGGGTGCGGCTGTCGTTGCGCACGGCGGGGCCCGTCAGCTGGTAGCGCACGTCGCCGAAAAAGGCCCGCTGCGTGGTAGTGAGCATGATGGGATGCAGCACCTCGAAGGGGACCTCATGTTCGCGGCATAGTTTCTGCGCTATGGCCGTCAGCCCGTTCTGGAAATTGTTGACGAACACCGCCGAGAGGTGGAGCCATTGGCGCTGTTCCTGCGTGGTGCGGAACACGTGGGTCGACACCCTCCCGATGAAGGCGGCGATGTCGTTGCACACCCGCGGGGTGTTGCCCTCGATGCAGAAAGGCAGCTCGTCGTATTCCACTGCCGCGTCGCGGACAAACGACTGGGGCGACCACAGCACCCCGTAGCGCGTGCTGGTATCCTTCAGCACCTCCATTGCCGTGGCTCCCGAAGTGTGCAGCACCAGCGCGTCGTCCGTCCTGAAGTCCAAGACCACGTCGTACAGGGCGTTGTCGGGAATGGCGAGAATATAGACGTCGGCATCGCGACGCATCAACTGCAGGCTGCCGACGGCCTCGGCCTCCACACGTCCCGCCAGCAGCGCGGCATGGGCGGGATTGGGCGAATAGACCTGGTCGATAACGTCGCCGCGCCTGTACAGGGCCAGTGCCAGGTGGGTGGCCACGTTGCCCGACCCGATAAAAGAGACGTTCATTATGTAGTTATTGTTAGTTGGGTTAGTTGCACGAGTGGTATGGGCAGTTTAGTATTCGTCTTCCTGGAAAAAGAAATCTTCCTTTGTCGGGTAGTCGGGCCAGAGGTCTTCAATGTTCTCGTAGGGGTCACCCTCATCTTCTATTTCCATGAGGTTTTCGATAACCTCCATCGGTGCACCGGTGCGCTGCGCGTAGTCTATCAACTCGTCTTTGGTGGCGGGCCACGGTGCGTCTTCTAACTTAGTTGCCAATTCTAGAGTCCAATACATAACTATTGTGTCCTGTCTTTTTTTTGCAAAAGTACACTTTTTTCTTCTATATGCAAGTGTCCTCTCTGTTTTTTTCTTTTTTTTCAGTTCGTGTACAGCGACTCCTCGGCCCCTGCCGCCACCACCAGGTGGCGCGAGAGGACGAAGAGGAAGTCCGAAAGCCGGTTGATGTAGCGGCTGATTTCGGCCGCCACAGGGGCCGTCTCGGCCATCTCCACGATGCGCCGCTCGGCGCGGCGGCATACGGTGCGTGCCACATGGCACTGCGCTCCCGCCAGCGTGCCTCCGGGGATGACGAAGTACTTCAGCTTGGGCACCCGCTCCTGCAGGCGGTCTATCTCGCCCTCCACCTTCGCCACGGCGTCGCCGGGCAGTGGCGGCAGCTCATACTTGCAGTCGGCCTCGGTGGCCAGCAGGGTCTGCACGATGAACAGGTTGTTCTGCACCTCCTTCAGGAGGCCGTAATACTCCGCCTGCTCCGTGCGTATCATCTCGGCCAGCAGTCCCACCTGGGCGTTCAGCTCGTCCACGGTGCCGTATGCCTCCACCCTCGGGTCGCATTTCTTCACCCGTGTGCCGCCCACCAGCGAGGTGGTGCCGCCGTCGCCTGTCTTGGTGTAGATCATATCCGTTCCACTGATTTCACTTCGGGGATGACCTTCTTGATGGCCGTCTCGATGCCCTGCTTCAGGGTCTGCATGGCATGGGGGCACGAGCCGCAATGGCCTTTCAGGCGCACGATGACGACGCCCTCGTTGGTCATGTCCACATATTCCACATCGCCGCCGTCCTGCTGCAGGTAGGGGCGGATCTGCTCCAGCGCGTTCTTCACGCGGGGCTCCACAATCATTTTTTCCTGGTCTGTCATATCTTGATAGTTTAGAGTTTTGAGTTTTAAGTTTTGAGTGGAAAGGCCACTTACAGCTTAAAACTTACAGCTTAAAACTTAATTTCCCAATCTCTTCGATGGTCTTCTCGGCCACCTCCATGAAGGCTCTGCTCTCGGGGGTCTCCTCCTCGGCCCAGAGCGACACGGGCTTGCCGTTGTCGCCGCTCTCGGCGATGCTCTGCACCAGCGGTATCTGTCCCAGCAGGGGCACCCCGGTCTCCTTGGCCAGACGGCTGCAGCCCTCCTTGCCGAAGATGTAATACTTGTTGTCGGGCAACTCGGCGGGGGTGAAGTAGGCCATGTTCTCCACGAATCCCAGCACGGGGATGTTCAGGGTCTCGAAGAGCTGCACGCCCCTCACCACGTCGGCCAGCGCCACCTGCTGCGGGGTGCTCACGATGATGGCGCCCGTCACGGGGAGCGTCTGCGCCAGCGTCAGCTGCACGTCGCCCGTTCCCGGCGGCATGTCCACCACCAGGTAGTCTATCTCGCCCCACCAGGTCTCGGTGGCCAGCTGTTTCAGCGCCCCCGAAGCCATCGGGCCGCGCCATGCCAACGCCTTGTCAGGGTCCACCAGGAACCCTATCGACATCAGCTTCACGCCGTAGCGCTCCACGGGCTGCATGTAGGTCTTGCCGTCATGATTCTCGCCGTAGATGTCGTTCTCCCCGATGTTGAACATGATGGGTATCGAGGGGCCGTAGATGTCGGCGTCGATGAGGCCCACCGAGGCGCCCGTCTTGGCCAGCGACACGGCCAGGTTCACCGCCACGGTGCTCTTGCCCACGCCGCCTTTGCCGGAGGCCACCACGATGACGTTCTTCACGCCGGGCATCAGCTCGTGCGGGTCGGGCTGCTTCACCTCGCGCGAGGTCAGGTTCACAGTCACCTCCGCGTTGCGGTCCACATATTCGTGGATGGCCGCCACGCAGTCGTCGCTCATCTTTTTCTTCATCGGGCATGCCGGGGTGGTGAGCACCAGGTCAAACGAGACCTTCTGCCCCTCCACCTTGATGTTCTCTATCATGCCCAGTTCTGTCAGGCTACGCCCCAAGTCGGGGTCGTCCACATGGCTCAACGCCATTTCTATCTGTGTTGTCGTAATCATATTTTCAATTCTCAATTTTCAATTCTCAATTTCCCAGCGCCTTGGCGATGGCATTCTCCAGCTCAATGCCGCGGAGGTTGCGGGCGATGATCTTGCCCTCGCGGTCAATCAGGACGGTGGCGGGAATCGACATGATGCCGTAGGTCTTGCCGCCCGACGAGGTCCACCCGTTCAGGTCGCTCACGTGGTTGGGCCACAGGAGGCCGTCGTCCTTGATGGCCTTGAGCCATGCATCGCGCTGCTTGTCCAGCGACACGCTGTAGATCTCCAGCCCCTGGTCGTGGTATTGCTTGTAGATATTAACCACGTTGGGGTTCTCCCTCCTGCAGGGTCCGCACCACGAGGCCCAGAAGTCCACCAGCACCACCTTCCCCCGCAGGTCGCTGAGTCTGCGGACCACGCCGTCCTTGTCCTTCATGGCGATGTCGGGGGCGTCCATGCCCGGAAGCAGCAGCCCCTTGAGGCGGCTGTCGATGTGTGCCACAAACGGGTCGTTGGGGTATTTCTTGATGAGGCCGTCGCGCACCGCCATATAGAGCGTGGCATACTGTTCGAACTGCCGCTCGAAGTAGGTCACCAGGAAGGCACTCACCAGCACGTCGCTGTTGTCCTTCAGCAGCTGCTCCACCTGGCCGGGCACCAGTGCCTGCGTCGTGGGGTTCGTCGCGCCCATGATGATGTCGTTGAACTGGCGGTACACCTCCATGTTCTTCGACCCCTTGCAGGACGTTATCTTGAACTGGCTCTGGTTGTTCTCCTGCTCCACATAGGCGACGTCGGCCTGCACCTTGTCGCCGGGCTCTATCATGAAATGGAGCATGGCACCCGACTGCAGGGTCGTGGTGAGGATATAAAGGGTCGGCTCCTTGATGTCGAGGGGGATTTTCTGCGTTGTCTTCGTGCCGGAGGTGTTCTGCAGGGTGTCTATCGGCTTCAGGTTCTCGCCCGCCACGATGTTGAGCACGGGTCTGCCCTCTTCGGGAAGGCCCTCGAAATGGAGGGTGATGGAACTCTTCTGCGCCGTGGCGGTGCCCGCCAGCAGCAGGAGGGACATCCAAAGTGTCAGTGTCTTTCTCATATCGGTCAATCTTCTTGGGGTTATTTGTTGTGGTTGATTATCTTTCTTGTCCTTTGCAGGTCTCTGTCGTCACGGAGCATGACCCTGTAGAAGGCGTCGCCGCCGTAGAGGCTCTGTGCCAGGTGGGCCTTGAACAGCTGCACCATCTCCTGTCCGTGCTGGGCAATGCCTTGGGGGTCGCGGGCGATGCCCTTGTCGTCGGCGCGTTTCAGGAGGGTCTGCAGGCAGTCGCCCGCGGGGGTGTATCCCTTGACGAAGGCTTCTGCATCGCCGTATCGCGCCTTCAGCGTGGCGCCGTGGCGGTGCAGGTAGTCCATGGCGCACTCCGTCACCACCTGGGCCCTCACCACTTCGTTGTAGTATCTCCAGTTGCCGCCCCCTTCGTAGGACAGCACCGTGTCGGGCTGGATGCCGCCGCCGCCGAACACCTTGCGGCCCTGTTTGGTGTAGAATACCTGCGTCGTGTCTGTCGTGTTCAGCTTCAGCCGCTCGGCCACGCTGTCGACCACCAGCATCCGCAGCAGGTAGTCCGAATAGTACTCTTCCATGCCTTTCTTGTAGGGGCGCTGGATGCAGCGTCCCGACGGGGTATAGTAGCGTGCCGTGGTGAGCGACAGCCTGGCGCCTCCCGGCATGTCCAGCAGCGTCTGCACCAGTCCTTTGCCGAAGCTGCGCCGTCCCGCCACCAGGCCGCGGTCGTTGTCCTGCACGGCTCCCGCCACAATCTCGCTGGCGCTGGCCGACTCTTCGTTTATCAGCACCGTCATGCGGCCCTTCACAAAGAGACCTCTGCCGTCGGCATAGAAGTCCCTGCGGGCCTGGTGTGCCCCTTGGGTGAAGAGGATGATGTCGCCCGCTGACAGGAATTCATCTGCCACCTCGATGGCGCTCTCCAGCGATCCTCCGCCGTTGTCGCGCAGGTCCAGGATGAGGCTCCTCATCCCTTTCCTGAGCAGTGCGGCGAGGGCTTTGTGCATCTCATAGCCCGTGGTGACGCTGAAACTGCCGATGCGTATGTATCCCGTCGTGTCGTCCAGCATCTGGCTGGCCGTCACCGTGGGACGGAAGATGACGTCGCGCAACACGCGGAAATGCTTCTCCTCGTCGCCTGCGCCGCGTTGCACGCCGATGTCCACGTAGGTGCCGCGGGGGCCCCGGATGTAGGTGGCCAGCCCGTGCTCCTGCTTGGTGATACCCCTGCCGGTCACCTCCAGGGTGTCAACCTTCACGATGCGGTCGCCCGGCAGCAGTCCGGCCCGCTCCGCGGGCCCGTCGGCAAACACTTCGTCCACATACACCGTGTCGCCATAATAGAACATCGCGATGCCTATGCCTTCGAAGTTGCTCTTCATCTTCTCCTCACTCTCCGCGGCGTCATGGGCGGTGATGTAGTAGGTGTGGGGGTCCAGCTGGCCCAGCATGGCCGCAATCATCCTGGAGGCCACCGTGTCGTTGTCCACGTCGAGGCTGTCGACATATTTCTCCCTCACCTCGCGGGCAAGGGCATCCACCGTCTCGGCAAGCGTCGACTCCCGGGAGGTGCTGCCCACCCCCAGCCACGTCAGGTTCGGCGCGGTCATCAGCCCTATCACCACACCCAAAAGCATGGCCAGGAGGACTATAGCGTATGTCGACTTCTTCTGTTCCATCGTCGTTACAGATAGGGAAACGCCACTCCCCTCTTTTTATTGTCATAAAAGGTCATAAAAATCCCGCCCGCCAAAAAAAATCCCCCGCCACACACTTTTTCCCCCGTTTCCGCGTTGTTATCAGCATGAATGCTATAGAAATCGTTATCGAGAATTCCCACGAGCGCCGCATGGTGCCCCAGGGCATCGCACTCGCCGACCTGGCACGCGAATACTATGCCGAACCCGGCCGTCCCCAACTCAAGTACCCCATCCTCGGGGCACTGGTCAACAACGAGGTCCGCAACCTCAACCACAACATCTACAAGCCCAAGACCATCCGCTTCTTCGATGTCACCCACACCCAGGGCTGGCGCATGTACCAGTCGTCGCTCATCTTCATGCTCTACAAAGCCGTGCGCGACACCTACCCCAACCTGCACCTCTCTGTCAAGCATTCCATGCAGGGCGGCTTCTACTGCACCCTCGTCCCCTCGGCAGCCTCGACGGCACAACCCGCCGACCGCTACGCCATCGCCACCGCCGTGCGCAACCGCATGGTGGAGCTCCAGGAGGCCGACCTCCCCTTCGGCCGCCGCACCATGCTCATCGACGATGCCGTGGAGCTGATGCGCAAGGAGGATGCCCCACAGACCGTCAAACTCATCGAGGGCCTCAACCAGATGTACATCGAGATGCAGTTCCTCGACGGCACCGTCCACAAGCTCAACTCCACCCTGGTGCCCTCCACGGGATGCCTCCGCTTCTGGCATTTCTGCCCCTACGGCGAGGAAGGCTACCTCCTCCAGATGCCTGACCCCCAGCACTTCGACCGCCTCCCCATCCTCCCCGACACCCCCAAGCTCTTCTCCATCTTCCGCGAGCACCACCGCTGGGTCGACCTGCTCCATCTCCCCACTGTCACCGACCTCAACCGCATCGTCCGCGCCGGCGGCGCCAACACCCTCATCAATGTCTCCGAAGCCCTCCACGAGAAGAAGTACGCCGAGATTGCCGACATGATCTACCAGCGGCGCGACGCCGTCCGCATGGTGCTCCTCGCAGGCCCCTCGTCGTCGGGCAAGACCACCTCCTGCCGCCGCCTCAGCGTCCAGCTCGCCGTCCTCGGCTTCGACGTCAAGCAGCTCTCCCTCGACGACTATTTCATGTCACGCGACCGCACCCCGCGGCTCCCCAACGGCGAATACGACTTCGAGTCCATCAACGCCCTCGACCTGCCGCTCCTCAACGACCACCTCAACCGCCTCATGCAGGGCGAGGAGGTCGAGATACCCACCTTCGACTTCATCAAGGGGGAACCCTCCTACACCGGCAGGACCCTCCAGCTGCAGGACAACAGCGTCCTCGTCATCGAAGGCATCCATGCCCTCAACCCGCAACTCACCGCCCAGGTCCCCGACGAGGTCAAGTTCAAGGTCTACGTCTCCGCCCTCACCCAGATAGCCATCGACGACATCAACAGCATCCGCAGCAGCGAGAACCGCATGCTGCGGCGCATCGTGCGCGACAACAACTTCCGCGGATGGGATGCCTACAACACCCTCCACCGCTGGGCCGAGGTGCGTGCCGGCGAGGAGAAGCACATCTTCCCCTTCCAGGAGCAGGCCGACGTGATGTTCAATTCCGCCCTCCTCTACGAGCTGGGAGTCCTCCGTGTCTATGCCGAACCGCAGCTCAAGCGCGTTCCCATGGACTGCGAGGAATACGCCGAGGCGCGCCGCCTCCTCAATTTCCTCGAACTCGTCGACCCCATCGACCCCAAGTTCATCCCCCCCACCAGCATCATGCGCGAATTCCTCGGCGGCAGCAGTTTTGTGTATTAGTTAGGACCTATAGGACCTATAGGGCTTATAGGGCTTATAGCTCCAACAAACACCCCGGGGGCGGCCGATGGCCGCCCCCGGGGCTTGTTATTAGGGAGATAACCTCAGGTTATCTGACGATCAGTTTCTTCACCATCGGGGCGGTCTGCTCCGAGGTGATGCGCACGAAGTAGGCACCTTCCGCGAGACCCTCGATGTCGAGGCTCTTCTCGCAGTCGGCACTGCACTCCAGCGTCTCGGCAAGCACCTCGCGGCCACTCAGGTCGAGCACTGCGATGCGCACCTTGCCGCTGATGCCCGTCACGGACACCGTCGTGGCACCCTTGGCGGGGTTCGGGTAGAGCGTGCAGCTCGCCGTGGCCACGGCGTCGATGCCGACGCTGCCGAAGGTGGCCGTCAGGGTCGCG
>Ga0310696_10008680_pt1 | contig 11829 bp, 9 predicted proteins | sample AusTroGonzalo_MG_4_FD_203885 | JGI IMG/M metagenome (GOLD analysis project Ga0310696, IMG submission 203885) | Bovine rumen microbial communities from tropical cattle in Woodstock, Queensland, Australia - Gonzalo_02 (v2) (version 2) | ecosystem: Host-associated > Mammals > Digestive system >... | reverse complement strand
CAAGACCATATCTTTTGTAGTACAAGACCATAGCTTTTGTAGTACAAAACCATAGCTTTTGTTGAACAAAACCAGCGCTTTTCTACTACAAACCCACCCACTTACTACCATTAGACTGGCTGGTTGGCTCCAAAAAGGCCGCAACGGACGTCTTGAACACCCTTTTTCGGGGTATTTCTCAACCACGAAAAACACCAATTTTAAGCGAAATAGGGGTAAACAAGTGTTAAGTTTATGTAATTTTAGGTCGCTTTCTGCACAAAATAGGTGTGTTTGTGCAGAGTTATGAAGCGCGATTCCTGCAAAAAACAGTCGTTTTGGGCAGGTTCTTACGCTAGATGGTCATCTTTAAGGAACACTTTTTTCTGCACTTTTTCTTTACATTTCAGCAATGCAACCACCTAAACATTTTCGTACTCTGCACTATTGGGTCTTCTTATTTAATTGAACGCCTTACTTGCGAAAGCTGAATAAGCATTTTCCCGTCCCCTCCAAATTTTTCCTCAACTTTCTTTGCCGCTTCCAATCTTTTTTGTAATTTTGCAGCCGTCTTCATACCGAAGCTCCGCTTGTGGGCGGGACTGTTTGACGGTGGAGACCTATATATAGGAAAAAGCGTTACTTGCGCTTTGTGCTTGACACATGGGAATCTGGCAGTTTCCAACTAACAGTCAAGAACAAGGCAACAAAGAACGCTCATGGGTATGTAATACCATTCTCAATTAGCAGACTGCCATCGTTGGCTTTATGCTTTTGACGATTTCGTATATACATACTGGCGTGGGCTTCGGCGTTGCTCGTTCAACTGTTAGGGCGATGCCAGAGCCTCCATGTGTGGGACGAGTAACAGGTAGAACTCCCACGCTTCTTTTTTGTATATCAGTTAAGTAAAAATCTCGTTGTCGCAGGGAGAGACATAACTGATAAAGGCAAGCAAATGGAAAACAATACTGAGAGTTGTGAAAGACGCATTTATTATGTTTATTCTCATTTTGCCCCAGATACAAAAATATGCATGTATCTGCCTTGCCGCTATTTTCTTAGTGATTTGGATAAAGGCGGGTTGTATTTTACGAAGAGAAAAGGATTTATTGATATTAGGGAAAATGAATTGCCAATAGGAATTCTTTTCCCTATTTCGGCAGTAGGAGAAAATGTTCCACCACAGCAAGTGGACAACAAAGAAACACAGCGTAGAATAGAACTATTTAGGAAATATTCATCTTGTGGTGAATTGTTGACTTCTTGTTGGACACTGCGTGAAGAGGAAAACTATTTCATGTGGTATGTTTATGCTCATAAGTTTGGGGTACGCATCATGACGACAATAGAGAGATTGGTTACTTCCATTCGAACAAATGATTATGAAGTTTATTGTGGAAAAATAATGTATAGCAACAGGTTTGATTTAAATCATTTGGAACCAAATCTTTTTACGAAGCAAACATATTACTCAGACGAACGAGAGTTTCGCTTTTTCCTTTTACCAACTAATGATATGGTAAAAGAAGAAGATGAAGATGGTTTGTCAATTCCTTTTGACTGGAATGCACTTGAACCAGAAGTGTTATTGTCCCCTTTTTTAGCCAAATCCTGTCTTTCTGAAAAGCTTCAAGAACTTGAAAGCAGATATAACTTTTTAAAGAATGTCAAACCATCAAAAATTAAAATCAAATTATGAAAAAGTTAATGTGTTTAGTTGTAATGCTGCAAATCTGCATTACGATGTTCGGACAGGCAACGGATTTAGTCGTTACCACCGAAAGAGTTGGTCAATTGCCCCAACTAATTTCAGAGACAGATCAAGCCACTGTTAAGAATCTGAAAGTTATTGGTAAAATTAATTCTAATGATTTGAGTTTTATAGGTTCTCTAATAAACAAAAAACTGAAGGGAACTATAGATTTATCTGATGCTATTATTAAGGAGATAAATGGAAGCAGTCCTTTTGGTTTGACAACTCCAGCTGATGGAATATGTCCAATTATCAAAAAAGTTGTACTACCAAAATCATTGGAGAAGATCACTGGAGGCTATGATTGGTTTAGTGGTAATTATCATCAACTTGACACTTTGGAATTTGACTCCCAAGTAAAAACCGTCTTGCAACCAATAACAGGTGTCAGACATCTTGTGCTTGGGGAAAAAGTTGATAGTATAATGCTACCAATTGGTGGTTTGATTGAATCTATCGAGATAAAGTCGTATCCAAGGTATCTTAGAGGTTTTGTAAATGACTATCATAATCGCTTTATACTATCAGAGGAGAATTTAAAGCATCTGGTTAATGTGGAGTATATAGGTGAACGTGCTTTTGGAGGAGGTTCAGAATGCTTAGGAAAAAGAGTCCTTTCAGAAATAGACACTTTGTGTTTCCCAAACATTCGTTCCTTTCATTTCAATTCATTCACATATCATTCCGGTCTTCATGTATATTTAGGACCTAATTTGCAGGAGCTGTATTCAAATAGTAATCCATATCAATATAGCGCAGATGGTGTTACATTTCATATAGCAGCAAAGAAAGCTCCAAAATGTGATTATGGAGATTATTGGATGAAAGGTGACTATAAAATTATGGTACCCAAAGAGTCTGTTGACGAGTATATAGAAAGTGGATGGCCAAATATCTATGCTGAACCTGTTCCTTTGACAGCAATTGATATAAAACCTACGAATGTTGTGATGGAGGTTGGGGAAACAATACAATTGATTGCTACGCCTATTCCTGCAAATGCAGATGATGTTGATTTTGTCTGGGAAAGTAGTAATGAAGAGGAGGTTAAGGTCTCCGATACCGGAGTAATAACAGCCATAAAGTCTGGTGAAGTCCAAATAACTGTGTCTTCGAGAGATGGGCTGATAAAAAGTACAGTCAAGATTGTCGTAGCTACACATGTTACTGGTATCATGTTGTCGCAAGAGAATTGTCAATTGAATGAATTAGGCGATAGTATACAATTGGAGGCAACTGTATTACCTGAGAATGCGACTAACAAGGATGTGATCTGGACAAGCTCTAATGAGGCTGTATGTGTAGTAGCTAGTGGAAAGGTTATTGCGACAGGATTTGGAGCCGCAGTAGTAAAGGCAACAACTTTGGATGGTAATTATTCGGCCCTTTGTTTCGTGAGAGTTTATCAACATGTTGAGACAGTCTGGCTTAACAAGCCATCGATTTCTCTAAAGGTTGGTGAGAAAGAGCAGCTAATAGCAACGGTTATACCTGATAATGTGGCGAACAGAACTATAGTCTGGTCATCTTCTGACAATGAGATTGCTACTGTGGATGACAAAGGTAATGTTACCGCTGTAAAGGTAGGAGAGACATGGATATTTGCTACATCAGAAGATAATCCTCAGGCAAAGGATTCTTGTAATGTTATTGTTCCCGACATTCCCGCCCCTGCTCCCAATGGTGAGTGCGCCACCCCAACCATCAACGTCTCTGGCAACAAGATGACATTTGAGTGTGAGACACCTGATGCGGAGTTTACCAGTTACCTTACAATATCTGAGGAGTTCTCTGGTGGCGAAGTGGTGATAGAAAACAGGGACATCACCTTCACACTCACCGTCTATGCCATCGCTCCGGGCTACGACCGTTCCAAGCCCGCCACGATGAAGTTCACCGTGAAGAAGAGCGATGTGAATGGCGACGGCCACATCGATGTGGCCGACATCGCCACTATCATCAGCGAGATGGCGGCACGGGCGAGGATGCAGGAAGAAACGGAAGAGTAAGCTTAGCCGTCATCATTTTTCATACATAGCACCGCGCCAGTAGCTTTCGGGCATTGGTACGGTGCTATGTGTTAGAAATCATTGTGAAATCCTAAGATTTCTGCCCCGTTTTTTTGTCAAGTAAGAAATATTGTGTAATTTTGTCGGCAGAAACGAGAAATGATAATGAGTATGGAGGAAAATGACGTAATGACAGCAGGCGAACCTGCGTTAGCTGCTTATCCGATGACCTCGTATGCGGACGTGATGTACTATCTGCATACGATTGACATATCGCGGGAGGACAAAGAGAGGGTTGCTAACAGGCTAAAACTGGAAGTGACGGGCGTAAACCTGTCGCGTATATTCGACAGGTTGAACCATTTGCGCACATTACAGGCCGACTGGGACGGAAGAGGTGCACTACCCATCTCACGCAAGGTTATCAACAACGTCAGGCAAGTGTTGGCCATTTCGGACGATGCAGATTGGAAAGACTGGATGCTTTCCCCCAACGTGAATGCCACGGTTATGCTTCAGTCGAAGAAACGGAGGGCAAGCATCAGTCTTGGCGGCGAGGAATATTCGTACTATGCAAGGATTGACGGGAAGGACATCGGCGAGAATCATATCGACTTCAATCCCGCAGGATTTCTTTCGTTCATGCAAAACCTTGACAGATAATGAACCAGACACAGACAATAGTGGCTGACGAGGAACAGGTGGCTGAAGATTCCTATATGCGAGCATTGCTTGATGTGGCAGAAATAAGAGCTATTTCTGTTGAGGTGGACGGGCTGAAAGTGGATGCCAACGTTGAAGTGGAACCTCGCGATGTACATACACGGTCTCATGCAGGAATCTTTGTTCGTGTAAAAGGCAGAAACGTCGTTCCAGGGAGGCAATTGCCAAGCGATCAGCTGCCTTATAACGTTTCCGAGGAGATGCTCTTGCAAAGGGTTCAGTGGGAACTGCATGATCTTGCTGAACTGCAACGGCAGACACTTCATTAAACGAACAACGGCACTGACATCAACGGATTCTATTTAAACTTGACGCTGCCCAAGGGCATCACCGTGGCTAAACGTTTTATTGTATGCTGACTGGTTGATGCGCATTTGTTTGCAGTGCTGAAATGCGAGCAAAATATACTAAATCTCACTTTTTTTATTAGATTTAGTTAATTTTGCTCACACTTTTTTCTTGTCGCCGTCGCGTCGGCAAGACATTTTTTGTAGACCATTTCTTTGACCGTCACTACGATTTCTCGTTCGTTGGCGGCCACAGGCTCCCGAAGGCCAAGCAGTTGCGCAATTTTGCCAAGTCGCTCAAGAAATATGCCCACCTGCAACGACAGCCGCTGTTTGACGGGTGGGATGATGCCTTTGATTATCCGCCTGCACCCTACATTGGCAGCATACAGACAATTGCCCGCCTCCTGCATATCTGCATGGAGGCGGGCGAATCAGTGACAGAATACCGTACTATGCGCTATTCTTTGACGGCTCCGACGATGTCGTCGATGGTGGCTACGGTGTGACCGTCGCGGTGACGGAACAGGTTCAGGATGTCGCGCACGGTTTTCTCCTCCTCCACCTGCTCGTCGATGAACTGGTCCACGAAATTGATGGAGGCACGGTCGTGCTCGGCATCGGCCACGTCGGCCAGCTCGTTAATCTTCTCTGTCACCCACATCTCGTGCTTCAGCGTGTACTCGAAGACGCTCATCGGGTCCTGATAGTCCTGTTCGGGGGCATCTATGGCGGTCACCACGGCCTCGCCGCCACGGTCGAGCACGAAGTTGGCCATCTTCAGGGCGTGCTCCTTCTCCTCGTTTGAATGGTCGAACATCCAGGCGGCAAAGCCCTTCCAGCCTTCCTTGCGGAACCAGAAGGCCATCTGGAGGTAGAGGTTCGACGAATACAGTTCGGCTGTGATTTGTGCGTTAAACGCATCCTGCATTTTCTTTGAAATGTTCATAATTGTAGGTTTTTTGTTTGGTGAATAATAAAGTGAGTGCAAAGATACAGATAATAATCGAACTGACCAAAGATGCGAACTGCCTAAATAGTTAAATGAATTAAAAAGAGGAAAAATCCCCCCATTAACTACGTTGATTGTAAAAAAATGTGTACCTTTGCACCCCAATTTGAGAAGGGGCTGCAAATCCCCTTAAAAAGATTGTTTTTAAACTGATATGTTCAAGAGTTTTAACGGTTTCCATCTCATCGATGCCTATCACAAAATGCATCATGAGAAGAAGAACCACCCCAAAAGGGTATTCAAGAAAACGGTAGAGGCCATTGTGGTAGTGCTGATTACGTTGCTGCTGTGGAACCTGCCAAGTGATTCATTCGGTATCGACGGGTTGAACGTCGTCCAGCAGCGCATCATCGCCATCTTCGCCTTCGCCACGCTGATGTGGGTGTTGGAGGTGGTGCCGTCATGGGCCACCAGCGTCGCCATCATGGGCCTGATGCTGCTCTTCTGCAGCGACTCGGGCGTGAAGTGGCTGTGCGACCCCGACGAGGTGGGCGCGCTATTGAGCTACAAGGGCGTGATGGCCTGTTTCGCCGACCCCGTCATCATGCTCTTCATCGGCGGCTTCATCCTGGCCATCGCTGCGACGAAGACCGGCCTTGACGCGCAGTTGGCGAAGGTGCTGCTGAAGCCTTTTGGCACGCGGAGCGAAATGGTGCTCTTAGGCTTCCTGCTCATCACCGGCCTGTTCTCGATGTTCGTGTCGAACACGGCCACGGCAGCTATGATGCTGACGTTCCTCACGCCTGTGTTCAAGCAGCTGCCGCCGGAGGGCAAGGGGCGCATCGCCCTCGCGCTCAGCATTCCCGTGGCAGCAAACCTCGGTGGCATGGGTACGCCCATCGGCACACCGCCGAACACCATCGCCCTGAAATACCTGAACGACCCTGAGGGTCTGAACCTCAACCTGGGCTTCGGCGAGTGGATGATGTTCATGGTGCCTCTGGTGGCCGTGCTGCTCTTCATCGGCTGGATGCTGCTCAAGACCATGTTCCCCTTCACGCAGAAGCGCATTGAGCTGACCATCGAGGGCGGCATGAAGCCCGGCATACATTCTAAGATTGTCATCGTGACGTTCATCGCCACCGTGGCCCTTTGGCTGCTCGACTCGGTGACGGGCATCAACAGCTACACCGTGGCGCTCATCCCCTTCGTGGTCTTTGCCATGACGGGTGTCATCAGCCGTCAGGACTTGGAGGAAATCAACTGGAGCGTCATCTGGATGGTGGCCGGTGGCTTCGCCTTGGGCTACGGCCTGAACCAGTCGGGACTGGCCGAGCTGGCCGTCAAGAGCATCCCCTTCGGCGAGTTCTCGCCGCTGCTCATCCTCATCCTCTCAGGCGTTATTTGCTATCTACTGTCGAACTTCATCAGCAACTCGGCCACAGCGGCCCTGCTCATGCCCATCCTCGTGGTGGTCTGCTCGGCCATGGGCGACAAGCTCGACGCCATTGGTGGCACCTCAACGGTTCTCATCGGCGTGGCCATCGCCTCCTCTTCGGCCATGATCCTGCCCATCTCCACGCCGCCCAATGCCCTGGCCTACGCCACCAACCTGGTGCAGCAGAAGGACATGGCACGCATCGGCATCATCACCGGCATCGTCTCTATGGTGCTCGGCTACTGCCTGCTCTATGCCATGGGAATCATGCACGTCATCTAAACAACGAATTGACACACCTGTAATAGCCGTTGAGACATCCAACAGGATATCTCAACGGCTTTTCTATATGTCTCATTCCCCGCTTTGACTTTCAAAATATGCAATAATTGTTACAAAATATGCAAAACTTTCGATATAAGGCGGTTTGGGCTTGCGAGATTGGGGAATTAAGTGTAACTTTGTGGCCAATATTTAACTTTAGAGAAAATGATGAAAAAATGGATGATTGCCGTAGCCCTGGCCTTGGTAAGTATGGCCGGCTCGGCACAGAGCTTGAAAGCGAACATGGATCCGAGTGTGAAACCTGGTGACGACTTCTGGCAGTATGCCGTAGGCTCGTGGCTGAAGAACAACCCATTAGACAAGGAGCACTCTTCGAACGGGGCTTTCGTCGATTTGGAGGAGCTGAACAAGAAGCGCATCAATGCGCTGATTATGAAGTATGCCGACCAGAAAGACCTGCCACAGGGCAGCGACGGACAGAAAATCGGTGCGCTCTATCGCCTCTACATGGACAGCGTGAGCCGCAACAAGATGGGCTACGAGCCAATCCTGCCCTACCTGAAACAGGTACGTGCCCTGAATAACCGTGAGGAACTGCTGAAACTGATGTATGAGCTGGACGCCAAGGGTTTTGGCACAGCCCCCTTCGGCCTGAGCCTTGGGCTGAACCCCCACAACTCGTCGGAGTATCTGATTGATGCCGACCATGGTGGTGCATCATTGCCGCAGGAGTATTATGCTGAGCCCAACGAGCAGCAGCAGATTGTCGTGGATGCCCTCAAAAGCCTGAACAAGGATTTCCTGAAGATGGTGGGCAACAGCGATGCCGATGCCGAGCGCATGATGCAGGCAGCATGGGCCATTGAGCACAGGATTGGCATTAAGCAACTGAACCAAGTGGATCGGCGCGACCTGCAGAAGGTCATCCATGTGATGTCGTGGGAGCAGTTGTTGCAGGACTTCAAGGGCATAGACTGGATAGCCTATCGCGACGCCCTGAATCTGCCAAAGGATATAGACAAGGTGGACGTGAGTCAGCTTGAGCCGCTGCATGAGGTGGAAAAGGTGTTGGCCGAGACAAGTGTCGAGGATTTGAAGGCCTTTATGGAGATAAAGGTTGTCAGGAGTTACGGTCGCCGTTACCTTAGCGATGCTTTTGAAGACCGTGCTTTCGAAGCCATGAAGGCCATCAGCGGTGTGCAGGAACAGGAACCCCGCTGGAAACGTGCCGTCAGAGTGATCAGCAACAATCTGAGCGAGACCATCGGCAAGCTCTATGTGGCAGAGTACTTCCCCGAGACCAGCAAGCAGCGTGTCTATCGTCTGGTGAAAGACCTGCAGCAGGCCTTCGAGGACCGTCTGAAGGAAAACACCTGGATGAGCGACTCCACCAAGGCAAAGGCATTGGAGAAGCTGCACGCCATGTATATCAACATAGGCTATCCCGACAAGTGGGAGGATCTGGAGAAGTTCATCGACATCCGTGAGGACGAGAACCTCGTGGAGAATTTCATCCGCATCGAACAAGAGGCGCGTCAGGCACAAATCCGCAAATACTGGCACAAGCCCGTAGATAAGACCAAGATGGATTGTCCACCTCAGACCGTGAACGCTTTCTATGACCCACTGCGCAACAGCATCAACTTCCCTGCTGCTATCCTCCAGCCCCCATTCTTCGATCCAGAGTCCGATTATGTCTGCAACTACGGTGCCGTCGGTACTGTCATCGGCCATGAGATGAGCCACGGCTTCGACGACCAGGGGTGCATGTTCGACAAGGACGGCAATATGGTCAACTGGTGGGCGGAGGCTGACAAGGCTAAATATGATGAGCGCACGAAGGTGCTTGCCGACTGGTTCTCAGAGCAGGAGGCTATGCCCGGCCTGAAGGTGAACGGACAGAAGACCCTGGGCGAGAACATCGGTGACAATGGTGGACTGCAGATTGCCTACCGTGCCTTCGAGAACCGCATGAAGCAGGAGACACTGTCGTCAAAAGAAGGTTTTTCGCCGGCCCAGCGTTTCTATCTGGCCTACGCCCGCGTATGGGCGAGCAACTCTACGCCTGAGTTCCTCGATGCCCAGGTCAACAGCGATGTCCACTCACCCGACATCTTCCGTGTGAATGCTGCCCTGCCGATGATTGACAGCTGGTATGATGCCTTCAACATCAAGCCCACCGACAAGATGTTCATCCCCAAGGAGAAAAGGACCTTGGTGTGGTGAACAAACCATAGTATATGGGCTTGTTCAGCAAAGGTGCTGGTCACTGCTCAGCTACCCCACGCACTTAGCTCAGCCTCGTCAGCTGGTTAGCACTTTGGAATGGATGGCCGCCACGCTGATGACTAATCTGCGCTCAAGCTCAAATTCCAACCGCAGGTCGAAAAAATTTAGGGAAAAAGATTAGATTCTCGGAAAATTGTCGTACCTTTGCAACCACTGTATAATTAATGTATATGGAAATGAAGAGAAAATACCCCGTAGGAATCCAGACCTTCTCGCGGCTTAGGCGAGAGGGCTACGTGTATGTGGATAAGACAGACTTAGTGTGGCTCCTGGCGCAGGAGAACAACCCTTTCCTCTTCTTTGGTCGTCCACGCCGCTTCGGTAAGTCGCTACTGGCCTCCACGCTCCACTCGTTCTTCGCCGGCGAGCGCGAATTGTTCAAGGGCTTGAAAGTTGACGAGCTGGAATGGGACTGGAAGCAGTACCCCGTGCTGCATTTCGACCTGAGTGGCGCCAAGCACCTGCCGCCTCAAGGAGTCAGGGATGAGCTGGGGCTTCAGTTAGAAAATATGGAGAACCTTTATGGACGAAATCCCAATGAGACTTCGCCGGGCATGCGCATGGCAGGAGTGGTGCGTAGAGCATATGAGCAGACCGGCCTTCAGGTGGCTATCATCATCGACGAGTACGACGCGCCATTGCTCGACGTGCTCCATGAGGAGGAGCGGCTCCACGAAATGCGCGAGGTGTTGCAGGAGTTCTACCAGCGGCTGAAGATGCTGGAGCCGATGATCAAGTTTTGCTTCATCACCGGCATCACGAAATTCTCGCAGCTGAGCATTTTTTCTACCATCAACAACATCTCCGTCATTTCGATGTGGCCAAAATATGCTACGCTCTGCGGCATCACCGAGGAGGAGCTGACCACGACATTGGCTCCCGACATTGCCCTGCTGGCCGAGGCCAACGACTGTACGCCAGAGGAGATGCACCAGAAACTGAAGACGCGCTACGACGGCTACAAGTTCTCGCGCAAGTCGCCGGAAATCTACAATCCCTTCAGTCTGTTCAAGGCCTTTAACAGTCAAGAGGTGGGCGACTATTGGTTCGACAGTGGCACGCCATCCTACCTCATCCGACAGATGAAGAAGTTCCAGACCGACATCACATCGCTCGACCGCTTAGAGTCCTCGGCAACCTCCTTCGACAAGCCAACGGAGGCCATGACCAATGCCCTGCCGCTGCTCTACCAGAGCGGCTACCTCACCATCAAGGACTACGACCGCGAGGCAGAGATATACACGCTCGCCATCCCCAACCAGGAGGTGCAGGTGGGATATACCGAGGGCTTGCTGCCCACGTATCTCGGATTGGAGACCGACGACGTGCAGATGGGCTTTGCCCTGAAGTTCTGGCGCGCCCTGAAAAAGGACGACCTCGAACTGGCCTTGCAGGAGATGCATGCCTATCTCGCTGGGCTGCCATACGTGGAAGGTTTCAAGAAGAAATTAGAGGAGATGGCCAACGTGGAGGGCTTCTACGAGTACACCTTCTACCTCATCTTCTCCATGCTCAACGTCTATGCCCGCACACAAGTCAAGTGCCACGGAGGACGTATCGACATGGTGGTGCTGATGCCCACGACGACCTACGTCTTCGAGTTGAAGATGCACGAGACGGCACAGAAAGCCCTGGAGCAGATTGACACGAAGGGCTACGCTCTGCCCTACGACACCGAGGGCCGTCGCGTCATCAAGTGCGGCCTGCACTTCGACCTCGACAGCCGCACCCTCGACGAATGGGTGATAGGATGAGACTTTAATAACAAATACAACTTTCGCATGTATAAAACAACCACAGATTTCACGGATTTCACGGATTATTTTGCTTATTACAGCGGCTAAAGCTGCGATTATGTCGGATTTCACAGATTGCTTCGCGCAGTTAATCGCAACTTTAGTTGCTGTAATCGAAATAAAATCCAATTATAACGCGCAGCCAAAATCTGTGAAATCTGCGAAATCTGTGGTAAAATAATACTTGAGAAACTTTAATAACAAATAAATTATTAACTTGGATTATTCATACTCTTTTCAACAACGGATTTTACGGATTACACGGATTTTACGGATTAAATGGATTTCACGGATTTCTTCCAGATTCGATGGCGA
>Ga0310696_10008675_pt1 | contig 11835 bp, 9 predicted proteins | sample AusTroGonzalo_MG_4_FD_203885 | JGI IMG/M metagenome (GOLD analysis project Ga0310696, IMG submission 203885) | Bovine rumen microbial communities from tropical cattle in Woodstock, Queensland, Australia - Gonzalo_02 (v2) (version 2) | ecosystem: Host-associated > Mammals > Digestive system >... | reverse complement strand
GGAGGTGATGAAAGCCCCCGGCCAAGTCATGCTGTTGCTGTAGAAACGCCAGTAGGCGGGCATCACGTCGGGCAGCGAGCCGCTTTCGAGCTGACTGTCGTCGGCGTCGGTAATCCATTTGGAATACAGATGGTGGTTGTCGAAAATGTACGACTCGCCGTAGCATCCGGTGGTGCGGTCGCCGTTCCAGCCCATGCGCTCGTCGCGTTGCGGACAGTCGGTGGGCATGCTGCGGTAGTTGCCGCGAATACCCCAGTAGGAGTTGCGGTAAACGCTGTTGATTATCTCGTTGGACGTCGCGAAAGTGCCTGTAACGGACATTTTGTCGTAGAACACGCGCCCTTCGAAATCGGAGAGCGAAGGCTTCCCGCGCAGGCCGCTCACCTCCACATAGCGGAATCCGTGTGTTGCAAACATCGGATGCCATTTGGCAGGTTTGCCGTCGGAGACGTAGCGGTCGGTGCATTCGGCGGCACGCATGGTGGCCATGCACATATTGCTGTCGGGCAAGAGGATTTCGGCAAAACGCAGGGTAACGGTGTCGCCCCGTTTCTGATTCCTTAATTCGATTTGCACATTGCCGACCATGTTCTGCCCCATGTCGATAATCCATTTGCCGTCCTTCTGGAACATCGCCACAGGTTTTAGGCGGTCCTGCACCATAATGTTGGGGTTAGGCTGAGGCTCAAGGGCACCTGAGGGAGCCTCCATAAGTTCGACGTTTTGCCACTCGCTGTCGTCGTACTTGGGCATTGTCCAATCGCCGAGGTCCATATTGGCGTTGTGCGTCTCGCCGTCGAACTCGTTGGAGGTGCGTATGGGGCCGCGGTTGGTTACTTTCCAGCTGGTGTCGCTCATAACGATGGTGCTTCCGCCTAAAAGGATGCTACAGGTTATTTCCAGTTGCATTTTAAGACGTGGCGTGCCGAAATGCAGTATATTTTTGGTGCCGTCGCGGTCGGGATTGTCGGGATTGTAGCGCATGGCGGTGAAACGTCCGCCCTCAAGCACCACGCCAATGGCATTGTCGCCTTTCCTTACAAAGTTGGTAACATCGTAAGTGTTGAAATACACACGCTTGCGGTAGTCGCTGAGTGCCGGTTTCAGAATCTCCTCGGCGGCCACCTCCTTGCCGTTTATATATACGCTATATTGTCCCAATCCGCTGATATACAGCTTGGCAGAGATTACTTTATTGTTGATGTTGAATTCCTTGCGCAAGTAACTTGCGGCAAGACGGGTTTTGCCTGTTAGCACGTCGTCGCTATAGTCGCGGCCTATCCATTTGGCATTCCAATCGTCGGGAAAATATAAACAGTAAGGAAGATTAAGTGTGCGATAGAAAACCCATGGACCCCAGTCTTCGGGCGAAAGCAGACTGATGGTAAAATTCTGCACATCGCTTTTGACAGACATTGTTTTTTGTCTTTTGCGTTTGATTATGTAAACCTTACCTATTACTTTCTGTTTGAGGGGTTCTTCATAAATCACGTTGGTATGCACCGCCCAATATACTTTCTGACGACTATGCAGAGTTTCCCCTTTGTAGGGGATATACAGCATGTCGGACGAGGCCACGGTTGTGTCCCACAAATCGCCTATCCCTCGCTTGGCTTTTTTGTAGGTGGATGACACTATGATACGATACGTCGATTGTACCACATTAGGCATATCGGCCGTGTACTGCCAGCTGAAACGAGGCTGTGCCGTGTGCAGTGCCTGCGGATTGGACTGCATCTCCACTGTCGGGTTCACAATGCTGGTTTTCTGTGCGTTGCACATAATACAAAATGGTAAAACTATCAGCGAAAGGATGACTTTTCTCATAAAAAACTGTCTTGGTCTTATTTTTTTAGTTATGGTTTATTTGTGCAAAATTACTATTTTTCGGCGACATTTGAAAAAATATATTTACAGGTATGGAAAAAAAACGTACTTTTGCAAAAAAAAATGTAACACCAAATGGCTGACAAACTATCGTGGATAAAAGGGAAATGGCGCAGAATTATGTATCTTTTTTGCGTGTGCGCCGTGCTTACCGACATTTGCTACAGTTTTGTACAACATTACAACGAAACACTGGACGGCGACATGGGCGAGAGTGTTCTGCCGTTGGATTACATTAAGCCGTTATATCAGGATCCGGTTGGAGTTAAGATGCTTGTTAGCGGAGAGCCGCACGCCGCCCCCAACCGTTTCTTCTCACATTATCTGATGTATGGCACCTACCGTTCGCTGCCTTTCTTTATACAGAATTTCACCGACCCCATCCACAGTCTTTACTACAGCAATGCAATTTGTAAAACAGCTATGCAGATAATGCTTGTGTTGCTGTTGAGCTGTATTGTCTGCGGAGGATTCCAGTTTAGGAGGTTGAAATTTGTGTTTTCGTGCCTGTTTTTCAGCGCGCTTATGCAGACCTGCGGTTTCACACGTAGCATAGGCCTTATCGACCCGAGCATAACCTACTCGTTTTTTTACGCCTTGCCGTTGGTTTTTCTGCTTCTGTACCTCTTACCGTTCATTTTCAGGGAGTTTTATAACAAAATACTGATACGCAACAAGGTGCTGGCGGTAATATATAGTATTGTTTTTCTGGTGCTTACATGTTTATCTGGAGCTATAAACCCAGCCGTTGCCCTTGTATTGATACTTGTTTTGCTGATAAGGTATTTTGTAACTTTTCTCCGCAAAGGTTCGTGTTCTATTATTAATGCCGTGCGACAGATGCCGTCGCATTACTACCTTTTTCTGCTCCCTTTGGGGCTGCTGTCGCTCTATTCGCTGTACTTGGGCACGTACAACACCATGTGGCAGGATACCAGCCAAAGTCTTGCCGAACGATATGCCCTACTGCCAAGTGGCTTTTTGCAGATGTTTGTAGCCGAAAATGGGGGATTCGGGTTGCTGTGTGCATTATGTATTATAAATTACTTTGTTATACTTTTTACCCACAACGAAAAAAGCAAGGTCTTTCGTAGCCTTTTCCTTTGGATTGTATGTTTTTCGGTAATTTACATACTGTTGCTGCCTTTTGGCGGATACCGTCCCTACCGTCCGCTTATCATACGCTACGACTCGGTGCTGCCCATCTCATGCTTGTTCATCTTTTATTTGGTGTGTTCCTCTCTGTTCTTGTTGTCGGGCGAGAGGCTTCGTAGGGGGCGTAGGACGGTGTTCGGGGTGTGGACTGCTGTTGTGATGACGATATTTTTCCTTGTTGACACCCCTCGCACCTATCGCAACGACTGGGAGATGGCCGCCATGCGCGAGATACGGGATTCGTCGCTGGATACTGTCCTGCTCAAATGCCACGTAACCTGCATAGTTTCTTGGAAAGAACCCGAAAACGAAGCGGAGTCGGAAGTTGCGGGAAAGCTGTTGTATCTGTGGAAAGTTACGGACACCGAAAAACGTTTCTATTTTCCGCCACAGAATCAATAAACAACTGTTCGCTTTAGTAGCGACTCCCAATCTGTTCTATTATTCCGAAGTTTTTCCGAAACGTTTCTGGTTCTGCCGCTGCAGCTCGTCGAAATCGATGTTGCTTCGTATCTGCTTGATGATGGATTCCACAATGCGGTACATCTCGCCGTTGAGCGAATAGTCGGCGGCGCAGGCGAAATTCACACGGTTTTCGCCCACCAGCTGTTCGGCCATGGCGCGTTTGGCGGCGTTTCGCGGACGGTACACGGCTATGGAGTTGCCGCCTTTCTGTTTCACCAGCCTCATACATGGCACGTCGGTTTCGCCGTCGCCGAAATAAATCATGTGGCTAAAAGGCACGGGACGGTCTTTGTCGGCCACATAGCGGTTTACCTTGTAGTTCTCGCTGATTTTGCTGATGCCTTTGTTTATCATGAAAAGGAACTGCGTTTTGGCGGTGAAATCCACGGCCACGGCGGGCCACACCGCCACCCCATCCTCGTACATAAACGAGCAGGCGTATATCTCCTTGAAATGCTTGGCTATGGGCGTCCCCTCTATCATCTCCTTCAGTCCCGAAGAGTTGATGTAGTGTTCGATTTTGATGTTGTACTTGTTGCCAAGAGCGTTGACAAGCTCGAACCACTGTTCCACACCCTTGTACAGCTGCACGCTCTTGCCGAACTCCACAAACTGTTCGCGTTTGACGCTGACATGCGCCGCACGGGCTTTTTCGAGCATCAGCCGCATGTAGCACAGCACGTTGCTGGCGTTGTGCTTGGCTTTGAGACGGTCGTTCTCGGCCCAGAACTGCTTGCGGTCCTTGATACCTATGGCTTTCAGGAAGTCGTACTCCTGCATGTTGAGCGGCGAGAGGGTGCCGTCGAAATCGTAGATAAGTGCCACTACGGGCTTTTTTGCGGGCATAATTATCGATGTTTGTTTCTGCAAAGATACGTTTTTTTTGGAAAACAATGTAAAAAAACATCCGTCAGTTCTTTTTTTGCATAGCAGAACCAACGGATGTGAGTGGAAATGATGTGGCGTTTTGTTATTCCGTGGGGACAAAACTGCCGTCGTCTTCTATTTTCAGATGTGCGTTTTTGAAATCCGACTTGGTGAGGTTGCGGATAAACTGAGCCACTTTGTTTTCCAGATCGGGTTGCGGACCTTTACCGTAGGTTTGTATAAAGGAGTGGATACGTCCGTCGATGAGCTGGCCTTTGCGGTTGATACGTGCCACAAGCACAGGCGAATAGCCCGAAATTCCCGACACGCTGATGCCGGCAGGGGTGCAGAAATTGCCAAGACTGTAGGCTATCAGATGTCCTTTGTACACTTCCATTGCACGGCACACGTGGGGTCCGTGACCGAAAACGATGTCGGCGCCCTCGTCGATGCACATGTGGGCAAATGAACGCAGGTTACCACGGTCTTCGCCGAGGAAAATCTCCGTGCCTTCGGGCAGATGGGTCTTGTCCTTGCCTTCGGCACCGCCGTGGAACGACACTATAAGTATGTCGCACGAGTCGCGCAGCTCGTGAAGTATCTCTTTGGCTGTCTCCACATTCTGGTGACAGTAGGTGTAGCCGTTGTGGCCAAAGGCGCAGAAACCGTAGGTGATGCCTTTTTGTTTAAGAAACGCCTTGCGGCAGAGGCCTTTAACGCCGGCGTATTTGATATGAAGACTGTCGAGCAGACGCATTGTTTCCTTTATGCCTTCGGTGCCGAAGTCGTTGCTGTGGTTGTTGGCAAGACTCAGGAAATCGAACCCGGCATCCTTGAAAAGGCGGGCATACGACGATGGCATACGGAAAGCGTAGCTGTATTTCCCAGTGCCTTTGGTACATTTGCCTTTTTCGCCCATAGCGCCTTCGCAGTTACCCACGGCTATGGTAGCGGTACGGAGCAATTCGCCCACATGGTCGAACAGATTTTTGCCGTCGTTGGCGGGCAGCTGACGTGTGGGGTAGTTGGTGCCGAGCATCATATCGCCTACCATGGCAATGGTTATGGCACCGGTGGTATCTACAGATATTTCATTGCTTTTTGTCGTGGCAGAAGTGTCTGCAACAGGATTCTGGGCATTGGCTACAAGGCTTGCCACAAGCATCAGCGCAACGCATAGTGTTGTCTTTATTTTCATGATGTTTCTGTTTTTATTGTTTTACAAATTTGTAATATGATTTTTGATTGTTTTTCGATGTTGCCACAACGACATACAACCCTTTGGGGAGTTCGGAAGTGTCGATGCGGGTTATCGTGGCATTGGCGGCTTTTTGTTGCAAAACAGTTACTCCCAAAGCGTTTACAATACTGTATTCGGCATTTTCGCCGCCCGAAATCTCCACATAATCGTTGCAGGGATTGGGGTAAACCTTGATTTCCTGTTTCGACACATCGCCAATGGATTCCTGCGAGCCGTCGCGCACAAGTTCGATGATTATGTGAGTGGCGGCGGTGTCGGACACCGAGATGTTTTCTATAGTCTTTTGTCGGTAGCCGGGAGCTGTTGCCACAAGGGTGTAATCGCCTTCGAGAAGCAGACGGTAGAAATCGCCGTGACCGGAACGGCTGAACACATCGGAGCTGTCGCAGTCGTAGTTGCGGACTGTTATCAATGCCTGCAAAGGCTGTCGTGTTACGGAGTCCACCACAAAGCCGTGAATGCCGTAGTGCACTTGGTCGATATAGTCGAGCAGGGCTCGGCGGTGGAAGTTCCAATAGGTAGGCAAGTCGCTGCTGGAGAGGGTTTTATCTTCCGACACCTCTATTGTGCATTCTTTGATGTGGTGGTAGTAGTTCATATAGTCCTGCCGTCCGTTGTTTATCACGTACCAGTCGCCGCCTACAACTATCCCGCTGCGGTTTTCGGAAGTGTAAGCGCCGCTATGAGCAGCACGACAGCTGTCCACAAACTTGCGTCCCACAGCCCTCCACCATTGGTAGTCGGCGGAACTTTTGTCGCTCGATGTATATCCGTCCCACGGGAAATTAACGACTTCGGCGCCGCCGTGCAGGTTGGCCGACATCACAAAATGGTGGGCGGCGGCATAGTTTATCATGGCGGTGTTCTCCTGCTGTATGGTGTTTAGTGGTGCCGTGGACCACGGGTCGGGATAGTTGCGGTTTAGGTCAACAGAGTTGGCGTTGTAGCGACGAGCACGCGACACGGTGTTGTTACCGCCGTTGTAGGTGCCGTCGGGATTGGAGAGCGGGTTGATAAAGATACGTGTGTTGTTTACAAGACGTGTAATATATGCATCGGTGCCGTAGTTGCTCAAAAGGTGGTCTATCAGTCTGAGCATCAGTATAAAACCCGTAACCTCGTCGCCGTGCATTGTGGATGTGTAGAAAAACTGCGGCTCGTTTTGGTCGATGTTGAGGCTGTCGGAGATGACGGCACACAGTATCAGCCTGCCTCGCACCGATGTGCCGATGGTGTCGATACGGCAGAGAGCGGGGTATTTCACGGCAAAGCTGTCCATCATCTGCAGATATACATCGTAGGTGGGATAACGGTCCCAGCTGGACATCTGCGCCACTGTGGTGGCCATTGTTACTGCCTTGTCGGATGATTTAGGGATGATTGTGTAGGGGTAGCCTTTTTGCAGAAAGGCCTCGAACTCCTGCCTGTTGGCGTAGGCCGTAACGGTGGAACCCTTGCGATTGTCGATGGAGACAATACGGCCGAGCTCGCGCAGCTTGGCGTTGTCGTTTTCCTCGAAAGTGAACACCACTTCGGGATGCCTTGCAAAAAGTTCGTCCAAAGAGTTCTGTGCCACAGCGCCAAGACAAAAAACTGTGGCTATGAAAGTCAGAATGAAGTGCTTTTTCATTGGATTGTTATTTTATATTACGCACCAACACCAGCAAAAGTGAAATAGTGGTTGGCGAGGAAGTTCCAAACCATCACCACGCCAGTGGCAAAGACTTTGGAAATCCAGAAATTAAGCTTCAGTTTTTCGTGGAGCAGATACAGAATTAAAGTATTGAGTCCCAAACCTATAAGCGAAACGCCGAAAAATTTGACGTATTCCACGCCCACCTGCTCGTTGGTGCTGCCCCACGTCCATACGCGGTTGAGGATGTAGTTGCTTGTGGCAGCCACCACAAAACCTATGGCGTTGGCTACGAATTTGTGGATTTTGAGTTTTTCCTTGCAAATCCAAGTAAGGCCAAAATCTATTATCGTTCCTGTAACTCCGACCACGCAGAATTTCAGGAATTTGTACAGCATGGCTTGTGTAAGCAGCTCTTTCACTACAGGAATCATTTAGGTTTGCTTACACGACGGTATTTGCGTTTCATGACGGGTTTGGTGTAAACCACTTCGCCCGGGTCGTTCACTTCGAGACCGTAGAGATAGTGATGGTCGATGTTCACCTTGACGTGGAAGAAATTACTGCAACCACCTGTGATGTTAGGAACTTCGTAAAGCAGCAGCTTGTCGAAACGACGGTCGCGGAGGAAATTAACCCAAACCACTTTGTCGCCCTCTTCGTTGATAAAGCCTATGTACTGGCGTTTGTATTTGTCGAGGTGCTCGTCGATGAGCTGGCACTCCTTGTCGGGCTGGTGCTCGTGGGTGTGGTTCATTTTGGCAATTTTTTTCTTGATGAGCCTCTCCACAGTGTCAATCTCCGCGGCGGTGAGGGTAAAACGACCGGCCTGGTTTTCCACGGTGATGTCTGTTTCAAAATCCTCGTTGAAGGCGTAGCCCTCGTAGTTAACGCCCTGCACAACGGCGGCGTATTTTGCCGAAGGCTGTTGTTGTGGTCTTTTTTGTCCTTGCGCCGAAAGGCTTATCAGCATTAGGGCCAAAGCCGCTATTTTGATGTAATTAGCCATAATTATTGTTTTTTTATGGTTATTATTTCTGATGGTTATAATTATATAGTAACTTTGCTTTGCGAAATATTATTGTTTGTAGAGTCGGTGGCAACTCCGGTTTCGGAAGCCTGCGGACGGAAGTATCTGTCGTGCAGCGGGAACTCGTCGCTCAGCTCGCCGGAGAAGAAGAAGTCGAAGCCTATTGCGCCGAAGGTGTAAACCTTACCGGCTATGCTGATGTGCGAACCGCCGCATCTGGGGTCGGGCTTGGGCTGCGACTGCGAGAAACCGACGTTGAAGAGGGTGAACAGGATGTCGGGACGGTTTGAGATGTCGTATCCGGCACGTTTCCACTGCATCATGGTCTGGTGCAGTATGCAACCTGTGTAGATGTAGGAGTAGAGGTGGTTGTGGTAGTCCACAAGGCGGTTGATACGTTCGTTGGTGTGGTCGGCGGTGTGGAAATCGAGGATATGCTCGTACTCGGGACCCATGTAGTATTCGCTGTTGGGGTCCTTGAGGTTGCGTTCCACTTTCATGGCGGTGAAATCCTTGATGCCGTTAACGCCGAGCGAGAACTGCGACTGCACCGAAAGTATGGCCCTTGGCGCAAGGTAGGTCTTGTAAATCTCGCGTTTGGAGTTGAACAGACGCATCTGCTCGCCCACAAGGCATCCCACTATCAGACGCGGGTCCACGCCAGTGATTTTGCCGGCGCTGTCGATAAGCACCTTGTCCTTTAGGATAGCAGGTTTCAGAGCCGCCCATTCTTCGGTGGCCATCCACGGAATGACGTTGGGGTTCTGCTGCTGTTTTTCCGACTCGAAGGCTTTCAACATCTTGTCCAAGAATTTGTTGTAGTCCTCGTTTTTCTCGGCGTAAAGCGATGCGGCGGCTATCATCTGCGAAATTACAGCAGGATTGTCGCATGTGCGCAGTGTCTGTCCCATCAGACGGGCATTTTCGGGATAGAAACGTCCGAAGGAGGCCAGTTTGATGTACTGTTGCAGTTCCATCTGCTGACGGGCATGTGCCGATGTGTCGGATTTGGAGAGGTCGTTCATCTCCGAAACTTCCATCAAATAACGGGAGTTCTTGTCGATGGTGCCGCTGTTGTTGGTAAGTCCGAGTTTGAAAATTATCAATCCTCCGATTTGTATGGCACCATAAATGGCGAACAAATGTACTAAAACAAGGTAGGTAACGCGTACCCATTTGCGTTTGAAAAAGGATTTTTTTCCGGAAACTTGTGCGTTTCCGAGTTTGTTTTCTGTTTCTTTCATTTTATACTAATAAAAGTGATTGATTTGACACAGGTGTTGCTAATACCAAGTCGCGCAGCCAAGGTATGTTCTCGAACAAAGTAAGGTCCATAAGCACGAACACTATGGCACCGGCGATATATCCGAGCAATGCCAGCCACGATATTTTTTTCAGATACCAGATAAAGTCTATTTTCTCCATGCCCATCACGGCCACACCGGCAGCCGAGCCGATGATAAGGAGGCTTCCGCCTGTACCGGCGCAGTATGCGAGGAATTCCCAGAACGGGTGGTTGGTGGCAAAAATAGCGGTGTCGGGGTCGATGGGGTACATGCCCATAACGGCGGCAACCAGCGGCACGTTATCAACGATGGACGACAGCACACCGATAATAAGGTCGATGAAGAAGAAACCTGGGGCTTCGGTGCCGAAAGCGGTGTTGAGGCCGCCGGCCAAATCGCCGAGGATGCCTACCACTTTCAGGCAGCTAACGGCCATAAGTATGCCGAGGAAGAAAAGTATTGTCGGGGTGTCGATATGTTCGAGTGTGCTAACGGCTGTAGGCAGCTTGTGTCCCTCTTTTTCGTACTTGCGGCTGATAATCTCTGTGGTTATCCACAAAATGCCCAGTCCGAACAGCATTCCGAGGTATGGGGGCAGGTGTGTGATGGTTTTGAAGACAGGCACGAAGATAAGGGCTGCAATACCCATTATGAGTACCAGACGACGCAGGTGTGCGGGCACTTCGAGACCGGCGGATTCTTCCTGCGGACGTTCAATATCGCCTTTGAGGGTGGCACCGACAACGAGCACCGGAACAACCATACATACAAAGCTGGCAATCAAAGTCTTAACTATGATGTTGATAGTGGTAACCTGTCCGCCTATCCACAGCATGATGGTAGTAACGTCACCGATGGGCGACCATGCACCGCCGGCGTTGGCGGCAAGTATCACCATACCTGCATACAGCCAGCGTTCCTTGCGGTCGGCGATGAGCTTGCGCAGCAGGGCTATCATCACAATAGCGGTGGTCATATTGTCGAGCAGGGCACTGAGGAAGAAAGTGAGAATCGACAACACCCACAGCAGTTTTTTCTTGTTGGTGGTGGTAATTTTGTCGGTTATCACCCTAAAGCCCTGATAGTCTTCTATTAGGGTAACTATCGTCATTGCACCCAGCAGGAAAAACACGATTTCGGCCGTTTCGCCGAGGTTTTCCACAAGCTCCGCGCTGATGATATTGCCGGGCAAGGCATGCGAGAGGGCAAGGATTGTCCATACCAGCACGCCGAGGAGCAGTGCGGTGGCGGTTTTGTTTATTTTTAAGGGATGCTCAAGAGCTATGCAGGCATACCCTATAACGAAAATGACAATGATTAATAGTTCCATGTTGTTTTTTTTAGTGGACAGTTGCCAGTTGTCAGTTGCCAGTTACCCGACAAGTCTGACTTTGGCCTAATGTCCGGTTTTTATTATTATTAGTTTGTATTCGGTATATATCCCCCACACTGCGTTCCTTGTGTGGGGTTATTAGGAGGGCAGTGCCTCTGGCACTTATAGGAAACTCCTTAGCTAATGCCCGTTCTTTCTTGTATTCCCCACACTGCGTTCCTTGTGTGGGGTTATTAGTGGTTAAGTGCCTTTGGCACATAAAGGAAACTCCTTCGCCAAAGCCTGTTCTTTTAATATAATATACTATCATAATTACCACTAACTTTCAATTATAAACTTTCAACTATAAACTGCCAAATTACTTCTTACCTCCATTTTTCTGCATCTGCTCTGCTTGTTTCTGCATCTCTTCGAGGCGTTTCATAAAACGCGATTTTTTCTGCGGTTTGTTCTTGTTTTTGAGGTTGGCCAGCTCAATACGTTTGCGAATCTTGTCCTCGTTGATGGTGTGACGTATTACTATCATCTGCAACATGGTGATACACAGCGACAAGAAGTAGTAGAAGTTAAGGGCGGCCGACAAACCATTCAGCATAAACAGCATCATGAAAGGCATAAAGTACATCATAAATTTCATGCCGGGTATGCTTTGCTGCGATGCCTGCTGACGCATGGTGTACCAAGTGTAGACAAACTGCACCGCGAACATCAGCAAACAGAACAGGCTTATGTGGTCGCCGTAGAGGGGTATGTTGAACGGCAGGTCGAGTATGGAGTCGAAAGTGGAGAGGTCTTCGGCCCAGAGGAACGGCTGCTGGCGCAACTCGATGGATGCGGGGAAGAAACGGTACATGGCAAAGAGTATGGGCATTTGCAGAAGCATTGGCAGACAGCCCGCCATGGGACTTGCCCCCGCTT
>Ga0310696_10008672_pt1 | contig 11837 bp, 9 predicted proteins | sample AusTroGonzalo_MG_4_FD_203885 | JGI IMG/M metagenome (GOLD analysis project Ga0310696, IMG submission 203885) | Bovine rumen microbial communities from tropical cattle in Woodstock, Queensland, Australia - Gonzalo_02 (v2) (version 2) | ecosystem: Host-associated > Mammals > Digestive system >... | reverse complement strand
TATCTCTCCGTACCTATCCTTTAAAGACATAATCATCTTAGCCGCCTGTAGTTCTGTAAGATGATCCCAGTCGGTTTTATTTGCTTCAAGCCACATAGGTATATTTAAGTGGAATCTCTTAGCATAGCCTTCGATAAGTTCTTTTTTAATCTTTAAGGCAACCGGGTTGTCAAACTCAGGTATGTCATTGTCAAAGTTCCTTTGGTCTTCCTCTTTAAGCCATAAGTCAAAGCCAAGACCTGTATTTATAGCGACGCATTTTACAAAAGCCCTGCACATGGAAGTCCATACTCTGTTTTGGTTCATGGAGTTATCTTTAACCGGGTTAGCGCCGTTCATAACAGGTGTCTGCATAAAGTACTCATTATCGTCAATGACTACCTTTATCCTTGTCTCATAGCACCTGTTAGTATTACCGTTCTTGTCTGCAAAAGCGTTTTCAGTCATTCTAAGACTGTTACCCGTCTTTTCGTCGGGTATAGGCTCAAAGTATACCTTTTCGGCTCCGTTTTCCCTTAACAGGTCAATACATTTTGCCCAGTTAAGGTACTTAAAGCCGTCTCTAGTGTCGGTAAACTTTGAAACATCAATGCTTCGCAGTTCATCATATGATTTAAGCAAAGGGTACAACCTCCTTTTTCTCAAAAAGCCCCTCTACGTCAAATCCTGCAACATACAAAACTTCCTCAACATCCTCTTCGTCAATAAAACAATGCAGATTTTCTTCTCTTAGCCTTTTAGCTTTAAGCGCAAGCAGTTCAAGTGCTGCCTTCATTCTCTCAAGTGACCCGGTTGTGATCTCAAGCATATCATTTCCCATCCTTTACCTCGTGCTTTCTGTGGAGCTCTTCAAGTTCATAGCTCTTATCAAGTATCACGTTTGCATAGTTACATAAAACGCCGCTTTTTTCGTACTCTTTCGCAGCGCTAAAGTTACCTGAGTAAATAGCAAGTACAGCCCCGCTATCTTCGTACTTTTCGTACAATTCCTCTAACAAGTCAGCCGCAACTATGATGTTTTTTAAAGGATCAAACATATCGTTTTCAGTCCATCCGTATTTTTGGATGCGCTTTTTATGGACGTTTACGTTTATCTGCATTACTCCGTAGCAATGTCCATTTTTCGATTCAGGATAAAATCGCGATTCATGATAAGCAATCGCCTCAAGAACTTCCGGGCAGATATCAAAAGCATTTCCTGCAAGCTCAAAGTAGTTAATCATATCTGCTGGTACATCTTCCGACATATTTATACTCTCGTCGGTTTCATAAGCGTAGATTGGTTGGCAGAAAGCCAAAATTAAGAACACGATAGAAAAAAATTTTTTCAATAGATTGGCCCGTCAAGTACATCTGACTGGCTTTTTTCAGGCGTATACTCATAGAGCTTGTCCATTGGGCACTCAAGTATATGCGCTAATGCGGCAAGTGTAGAAACCCTGATATCTCTTGCAGCCCCGTTTTCAATTTGCGAAATAACAGTTCTGCTAACGCCGCTTTTCTTCACAAGTGTGCTCTGCTTCATCCCCTTTTTCAGTCTGAGCTCCTTGACCTTGAATTCAAACATACTTTTGCCTTTCTTAAAGCCCTTTTTTAGATACGTACAAATTATCCAAATTTAGTGTACAAAAAAAAAAAAAAACCGTCAATAATCACAAACAGATAACATAAAAAAGCTGTCGGATTTCCGGCAGCACTTTTCATGTTATTTTTATTTCGTTATCCTCGGACTGATAATCAATTAAGCTTATTTGTCCTTCAAGCTCGTTTTTGATTTTTATAGTCCTAAAATTATTGTTTACTCTATTTCGTTCAGATATATAGAATTTTATCTGAATTATCTTGCGTCCTTTTGTTATTGGCTCCCAAGATATCTCTAAATCGGTATATAGATTTATCTCTTTTGTAGCCACATCTAAAACACGCTTTTTAAAATCCCTATAATCTTTATAATGAGTTGCTCCTACTTTACTTTTTAAATCATCCAACCCAAAAGTATATTGTTTTAAATTTGCATAGCTTTTTAACAACTCAAACAGCAAAAAACTATATCTGCTCTGCATTGGCAATATCTGACATAGAGAATATTGCGTGTATTGCTCAAACCATCCAACTATATAATTTTGGATATCCTCATCGAGCTTTACGGTGACTTTTCCGCTACGTCTATCAACTTTGGCCTTGCTAAGCCATCCCAAAGTAATCTCTGCTCCATTTTCATCTGTTATCCAAAAAGATTTATCACGCAAACTCTTCAAGGCTTTTTTTGCATTTGCATAATTTTTACCATTTTTATCGTCAATGCCACACACTTTGCAATATTCCTGTATGCTAAAAGTGTATGTCTGATCCTTACGATCATTCGGAGTCACTTTTGAAAGAATATAAGCAAAAGTTTTTAATTCCAGTATACCTAATTCTATTCGGGCGCGTTGAATTATCTCGTTAGCTTTTACGATTTTATAATCTTGTTGTTCAATTATTTCAAGTTCTGCGTTATACTCTCTCATGTTCTAAGCCCCTTTGCGCCTACGATTATACCTTATTGTGGACATTATTACAACTATATGTCCACAATACATTAAATCGTACCAAACGTCCACAATAGATTTAGTAATTAAAAAGTTATCCACAGTACCAAACGTCCACAATAGATCGTACCAAACGTCCACAATTAATCGTACCAAATGTCCACAATAGAATCTCGAATCCCGCTATAGCTCTAGTTTCTGAGAACCTATAAACAATATAAACAAATATAAACAATATATAGGTTCCTTGTGAGTAAAAGCCCTCGTAAAAATCGTACCAAACGTCCACAATAGAAATCGTACTAAAAGTCCACAATATTTTTTTTGGTTTTTATTTACAATGTCTTTCAAAAGTAATATAGTGTTGTTAACAGAGAAATGATGTGATATGTCTTATATCAAGTAAACACAAAAAAGCTAGGAGCGGCAACTCCTAGCTTTTTCTATGCCATTTTAAAGGTGGCTTAAACCTCCGGCTGATTGTCGTTATCGTTACTGTCCAACCATTTGCAAATATAGTATGCTGCTATACTTGCCATAACAGAAACTAGAAATGATATTATAATGTCTTTCAAGTAAACACCCCCTTCCTATGTCGGTATTGGGGCGACAACAAGACGTATTATATTACAACTCTGAAAAAATCGCACTTACTTATCTTTTTCTCTTTTGGTCTTTCTCGATCAGGTAATTTATATAGGCGTTCATGCCTCCATATCTCCAACCTTCATTTTTCGCAAAGATGTAGTTCTCCATTTTAAGCCTAGCTGAAATAGCCTTATATGTCCCTTCTAGCTTCTTTGGTCTTCCAACGTGCGATTTATCTATTACTTTAATAAAATCTGTTCTAGGGGGTAATTCTTGCGATTTCGCAGGGGTATTTTGAACAACAGGTTTATCCTCGCTCTTCCCGTTCTCATAATTTGACAAAAGTTCATCAACAATATTATTCGGCTCTTCTGCTTCTTTTGCGATTTCCGGATTATTCATTCCGCGCATCTTCTGCGCAAGAAGTTCTCTTTTACTTGGCATTTTTATTTCTCTCCTATCTTCTCTAAGAATAAATCAACAGCTTTTCTGTAGTCTCGTGAAACTTGGTTTTTAGTAGCATATACGCCTATAGGCTGCTCAAAATCTTTAGCTTCAGAGCTTGCGACACTATTTCTTATGCAGAATACTTCAGGGCTTCCCTCAAGATTTTTTGCAAGATTATTAAGTGAGTCTAAAGCAAGCTGATACATAACTGCACGCTTTGTAAATCTCGTAAGAAGGATAAGTGCGATTGAAGCATTAGAAACGCTTGTCCTTCCACCTTTAAGCTTTTTAAGGTCGTTGTTTAGTTCCTCGATTCCTTCCATAGAGTTTTTATCTACTTCAGTCGGGGCTATTATATAATCAGCCGCTATATACGTCATTGTGTTTTTGATTGATTTTGCAGGTGTCGTGTCGATAAAGATAAAATCATAATCATCTTTAATGCTGTCTGTAATGTCTTTTAATATAAACATTGCGTCAAAGTCAAGATATAGTGCATCGACTTTGGATAGATCAGAAGACGAAGTTATTATGTCGCAGTATTCAGAGTGTTGTATCGCTTCAGTTACGGTGTTTTTTGCTTCCATGACGTCAAATATCGTAGGCTTTTTATGATCGCACGGAAGACTACTTGATGTGTTTCCTTGGGGGTCAAAATCAATTACCAATACTTTTTTCCCTTTGCCGGAAAGAATACTCGCAAACTCGATTGTAGTTGTAGTCTTTCCAACGCCGCCTTTTTGATTTGAAACAGATATTACCTTGCCCATACTTTGTTCTCCTATATTTCTAATATTGATATTTAAAATACTAATATTAAAAATATGAATATTAAAAATATTAATATTTAAAATATGGATATTATAAATACTAATATCTAAAATACTAATATTTTAAATATTGATATTTATAATATGAGAAATACTAGTATTAAAAATATGAGTATTTAAAATATGAATATAATAAATATGAATATTAAAAATATTGATATTTATAATACTAATATTAAAAATACTAATATTTTAAATATTCATATCAGAAATACTCATATTTTAAATATGAATATTTAAAATATGAGAAATATTAGTATTTAAAATACTAATATAAAAAATACTCATATTAGAAATATTGATATTTATAATATTAAAAATATGAAAAATATAAATATTTAAAATATTGATATTTAAAATATAACTAATTAAGTTGAAAAATACAAGAGCAAAATAAAAAAGCCCCTACCCACGCGGGATAGGAGCTTTTTCTTAGTATGACAAGTCGTACTTGCCGCCTTTTTGAACAACATGTTTTGTAACGCCTTTTTTGTTGGTTCCGGGGTTTCCATATGCTGCGTAAATGCTTTGTGCTTCAGCAAGATTTTTAGCATTTGCGTTAAGATAAGGAATCATTTCATCCTCAGAAATAATATTATTTCCGTAGCTCTTTCCTCGGCTTTCGTCGCCCCATTTATCAATAGCGTCTCTAGTTTCATAAAACTTTTCGGGTGTAAGATTAGGTATTACACCTTTTGCTTTTTGATATGTCGTGTCTTTTTCGGGCTTATAATTTACACCTGCAACATAACCAAAAGGATTTCCTCCGGGACTTACATCTGACTCAAAATAGGTGTAATAAAGTGCTTTTTCACTCTTACTAAGTGTAGGTAAAGTTGAGTTGATAGCACTTTTTATATCGTCTCGCTTTTCTGATCCGCGAAGCGCTTTCTTAACTCTTGAGTAATTCTTTACCCCCTTTTCACCGTACTTTTCATACAAAGCATTTGCACCATCAGACTCAGATACGTCATACTTACCAAATATATGCTTATGTTGATAGTAGTCTATAAGGGCCTGCGTTCCCTTCTTTCCTCCACCTGCATTTAGGTAAGTATTTAACGCTTTGTCCTCTTTATCAAGGTGCCCTGTTGCGTTCTTTCTCGCAACCTTTTTCATGGTTTTATACATATCACCAAGATATTTGACTTTATCCTCATCTGAAAGACCTTTATAAAACTTTGAATCTGTAAGCGCATTTCCTGCACTTGCGTTGAGCTTTCCAAGGTCTTCTTTGTATCGTCTAAACTGCTCTTCAGAATACCTTGAATGATCTGCTTCGTCCCAGTTCCTTAAGTCAGAACGTTTTGCTTTTGGAGCAAAGCCGCTATTTTCTCCCGTTGCCTGCTTAAGTCTTGAAGCTTCAGTATTAAGAGGTGAAGGCTTGTACTCGCTGACATTCATAGGAAGCACATAGTTTTCAAGTATCTTTGCACCAAGTCCGCGTCCCTGATTTTGAAGTACCTTTTCGCCTTCAACATTTGTCTTAACAGGAAGCGTCTGTCTTACGCCAGGGATATTGTTTTTCATAAGATTTACGTAATATTCAGGTGTCCCGTATTCTCCAAGGTCACGCTTATAAGGATCTATAGTCTGTGCTGTCTGTCTAAGGAGCGAAGGTACGAGCTGTGAACCTGAAGACAAAACAGTATTAGCAAGGTTATCTACCATAGAGTTCTGGCTACTGTAAGAAGCGGTATCGGCACCAAACGCTCTTCTAAATCCCTGTGTCGCAGAACTTCCAAGTACAGCTTCAGCAGCTTGCATCCCTGCTTTTGGTGTAATTCCTTCTTCAGCTATAACAGAACCCGCCTGCATAAATGGACCAACAACAGGGATATCGCTTGTGTCCCAAGTCTTGCCTCCGTAATAAGGGACTTCTTCAGGAACATTAAATCCATACTCGATAAATCCGTCTTCTTGCTGTGCGGCTTTTTCATCCGGATCTGTGCTATAGCCTCCGTTTATCATTCCGTTTTTAGACATTGCATATGTAGCGCCAAGAATAGGAAGACCTGCTATCGACCTTGAAGCTTCGTCAACAAAACGTCTCTGATTAAAGCCTTTTTTACCAAGGACTTCTGTTCCTGTCTCAACAGCATTTTTTACAAAGCCAAGCGGCGTATATTCAATAGCTCTTTCTATCATGTTGCCGGGTGTCATTGTAAATGCTCCGGCAGCCGTACTTAAGATATCTGTTCCCAAAATACCTTGAGACATTTCGCCAAGACCGTTTCTTATGTCAGTAAGACCTTTTGACATTTTGCCGTGCTTTTGGAATACAGAGTCAGACGCACGCACTGAAGAAATTATATCAACCATTGCGGGTATATCTTCGTCTTTTATTCCTTCAAGACCTGCAACACCGTCTTTTCCGTATCGGTCTAAAAGTTGCATAAGTTCAGTGTAGCTTTGGTTATAAACGCTTTCATAAAATGGTCTATCACCTAGCTCCATAGCATTGCGGACATAGTATTCAACACCGTTTAAAAACTTTCCAATAGGCTTAGTATCGTTAAAAGTCGTAGCGTTATTTTTAAGAGCGATTTCCCATCCCATCTGCCCGCTTCTGCCTGTGTCGATATGCTTTGCCATATCAAGCACCTGATCTTTAAGACCTTTTTTAAATCCCTTTGCGTAAGCAACAGCCTTTTCTTTATTCCATCCAAGTGTAGAGTGCTTACCCGTAACCTTTGAAGTCAAATAGTCAACACCCGCTGCAATCGGCTGTCTTGCCTGTTCAAGTGTCTGATAGCCAAGGTTTCCAAAAGCGTTACGTGATAGAGCGGTCTTAAAGTTACCAAGCATATTGTTGTAAAGAAATGACCTTGCCATCTGTCCCCATGTTGCGGGGCTCCTAGCAGTTACAATTTTAGCAGCTTTTGATAAAAGCTCTTCCTGTTCTCTACTATCTTTTGGATAGCGCGCAGCTTCTTTAAGATAATCATAGACTTTCTTTTGCTCTTCAATCGTAAGCTTTACGCCGCCGTTTTTCTTATATACCTGTTCGGCAATATCTTCCATTGATGCGCCTTTAGAAATCATATCAAGGATGTAATTCTTTCCATGAATTGCTTTAGTACTCATCTTTATAGCTTTTTTGCCGCCTACGTGCTGTCTTAAAGTGCCGCTTAAAATCTCTTCAGCCTTCTTAGCAAAAAGGTCTTTATCGCCGTTGCTATCCTCATAAGCTTTGTATAGTTTACTTACGATATTATCAAGAGCTTCAGAAGTTCCTTTGCCCCTGTATTTATCGACAACATCATCTATCGCTTGCTGTGCAACTCTAACCTGTCCCGCAGGCGTGTTTCTAGTAAATTCTTGAAGTGCCTGATCTACACGGCCTGCGTCTCGCACTTCTTTATCAATTTTATATGAGAGCAGATTTGCACGTTTAAGAGCTTTGGTATCGTTTGAGTCCATAAAGCGTTGCCATTCATTCATTGCAGCCTTTATATCAACCTCATCGAACCTATCTTGTCTCATAAGATCGGCTGCGATATCCTTACTAGCTTTATATCTTTCTTTGGCAACTTGGTTTTGTTCTTCTTCAGTAAATACACGATAAGCATAATTTCTTATCGGCACATCGTCGGGGTTTTTGATGCGTCCTGTCTTTTCGGCGGTGTTTATTCTCCATTTGCCTATCTTCCATGTACCGTTATTCCCGTCTTTTCCAAAGAACTGTAATTTATTTGCGCCCGGAACTTTTTTTTGTGTTACATTGTCTATAGCTTGCTCTATAAGATCCTCTTCTTCGTCAACAAGACCGTTCTCTTCTGCCCATCTATTAATCTCTTCAGCCGTATTTTTGATAAGGGGTTTTTCTTCCTGGTTGATAGCATAGGGGCGCGGGCCGCTTGTATCAATATTTTCTCTTGGTACTGGTTCAAGATTATCAAGCCATGATCCTTTGGTGCTTGGTGCGTTTTCCGGCACGCTGTTTTCAAGCTCGTTTATTAAATCAGCGGTTTCCTGTGAAGAATCCTCAACAGCCTTTACATTTCTATCATATATAGGTCTTCCTATCTGGTTGCCAAAGCTACCACTATTAAACTCTCTTGAAATTTCGGGATCAATGTCTTTCATAGCGCGTGAATATCTTTTACGTGCAGCATCAAGCGTTTTTTTAGCGGCGTTTGCTTCGTCTATGCTTCCGCTAAACATTGCCTTATCAAGATAGTCAGAATAAGCTTCATTAACGGCTGCCCATTCCTTAAGTGCCTTTTCATCCGTAACGCTTTCCATTATTCCGGATCTCTCAACCTTATTAAGAGGCTCCGCTATCTCAACAAAGCGAGAATCGAGTTTATCCCATACTTCATCGGGAAGGTCAAGGGTTGAAGGCGTGGGGTTGATTGCTTCTGCGGTTTCTCCTATAGCTTCCCTTGTAAATGGCGCTCTTTCTCCAAGAATAGGATTTAATGTGTCTATGTCTTCATTCATTGTAGGAAGCCTTCTGTTTAAGTCTTCTCTTACAAAAGAATTTCTTGCGTTTAAATCCTGTCTTACAAAAGGCTCAGTAGGTTTTCTGAGCTCCGGGATAGTAGCCTGCTTTATAGGTTCGTCAATATTTTGAGTAAGCTCATCAACGGCACTTTTAGCCCTGTATTCGTCCATAAGCGCTGCAAGCTGATTGTTTTGTGAAGCGTCAAGGTCTTCAGGCGTAAAGATATTCTTCATAGCCGACTCATCTTTAAACTTGCCGTTAAATTCATTCATAAGCTTTGTAAACTGCTTATTGTCAGCTTCAAGCGGATTTGTATTAAGTTGTGCTATCTCGTCAGCGTCAAGCGTCTTAAAGGCAGTGCCACCGCTTGCAGGGTCAGGGATGTTTTTCATAGCCCTGCCTAATGAAATTGCGTCCCCGATTGTATTAAAGCCGTAATTGATACCTGTATTAAGAAGCGTATCTCTTATAATCTCACCTTTTGTCTTCTCGCCTTCAGCAATATCATTCGCAAGGGTAGGGATCACATCAACCGCAAAGTCAGTAGGCATATTACTAGCCGCATTTGCTGCAAGCGTAGGAAACGCCCCTTTAAGCGCCTGTGCAGTTGCTACTTTTTTGGAAGCTCCATTCAAAAGAGCTTCATCTTTAAGAGCATTAAAGACCTGTCCCGCATTTGCTGTTCCTTCTGTAGCCTTTGTACCAACGCTACCACCACCTAGTGCGTAAGCAGCAAAAGCCATTCCGCTTAAATCGCCCAACGTTGAAGCTACCGGGTGCTGTTCTTTAGCATCCTTAAATTCTTGTTTTATTGCATCGTTGTAAATGCTCCAGTCCTTGCCCGCAAGCTTTCCGGCAATAGCTACCGGGGCATTTACAATATCTGTTGTTGCCTTTGCAAATCTTCCTGTAAATGCTTCCCAAGGATTATATTTTTTTTGAGCTCTCTTTCTTGCATCTTCGGAAGCCCTAGCCTGTAACTGTGCAGTTGCTTCTTTATCTATCTTCTTTGCGTCATAGGAGTTAAGTTCTTCTTTTGGCGCAGTCATTCTCTGTTTTACTTCGTCTTCAGATATTCCGAGTTGTTTCGCAATTCTGCTTATACTCTTAGCCTCATTTGAACGCTTTGTAAGCTTTGGCATTACGTCTTTATGTGTAAGGTACCTTTTTTGTTCCTTTTCCTTTGTCTCTTGTTTTGTTTCAGGTACCCTTTTTAGTCCCGCTAAAACGTCAGCATGGGTCTTGTATATTTCGTTTTCCTTTTTAACAGGTGCTTTTACTTTTTTCTTTTCTGTTTTAGTTTCTGCTTTGGGCGTAGTTGTAGCCTCTATAGGCTGTGAAGGCTCCTGGGGCTCTTTAGTTTTATTTTTCTCAGCAAGCCAGGCGTCGTACCTTTCCTGAATACGTGCAGTAGTGTCCTTATTAGCCTTCCATTCGTCATAGCTTTTTTGTATCTTTTCTTCCTGCGTAGGCTGATCGCCATAAAGCTGACTTGTAAGCATTGATTCATATACTTGCTGCTTCCAAGGTATCTGTTTTTCTTTTTTCTTAGCCATCTAAAAAGCCTCCCAAAAAAAAGAGGGCATTTTCAGCCCTCTTTAAATGCTTATACCAAGACTTGCGAAGAGATTAGCTACATCTGCGATTCCAAGCTCGCCTCTTTCCATTGCTTCATAAGCCCGCTCTTCGATATCTTTTACTGTTGCGCCCTTCTGAACATCAAGCTTAAGCTGTTCAAGCCACTTGCTGTAGTTCGGGCCAGTAGATGCACTCTGCGCCTGCTGTGCGTTTCCTGCTACAAAGTCATTTGTTGCCTTTGTCGGGTCAAAAGTAAACTGTCCCTGTCTTGCAACAACATTCTTAAGAGCATTGACGTAGTTCTGATCCATAGCAAGGTTTTGTGTTGAAGGCTGATAACTTGCGATAAGGTTGTTTCTTGCGTTCTCTGCCGCATTTTCAAGCTGCATCCTCTGAAGTCCAAGATTAGACATAGCGGAATTATAGCTCTGTAAAGCACCTGCAAGGTTATCGCCGTATGTCTGATCTAAGTTAGCGATACTCTTATTAAGAGCTTCATTGATTCCGGCACGGGATGCACCATACTGATTTTCAAGGCTTCCCATTGTTGTTTCTGTTGCGCCGCCGTTATAACCCATAGCCGCAAGCCTCTGATTAAGGTTTCTACGTGTGAGCATATTGTTGATGTATGCTTCCTGTAATGACTTCTCAGCATCCGTATTAACGTCGCCCATTGACTTATCACGCGCAGCGTTAAGCCTGTCAACAGTGCTATCGTAGTTGCTTCTAAGGTTCCCGGATGCGGCGTTGTAAGAGTCTGCTATTCTTGCCATATTTCTTTCATATGCTTCATTTGCAGCTTCCCTTAGTGCGGCAAGTCTTGCAGCTTCAGCTTCAGCCTGTGCGCGTGCGATAGCTTCATAATCTATATAGTTTGTATCTATGCCCTGTGCAGAAACGCTACCGCTACTACCGCCGCTACCGCCTTTACTTCCGCTACTATTACTATTTCCGACCTTACTCTGATAAGCTTTTGATTTAGTAAGATCCTCAACAGTCTTTCTAGCAAGGTTATTAAGCGTAGCTGCGTTATTAACCTTTGTCAAAGCCTGATTTATGCTTCCTGTAAGACCGCCTACAATTGCGCTTGCGTTGGGTAACTGATTCGTTACCGCTCCGCTCGAATTTCTTTTCACGTTATCGTAATATCGGTTATCGTACATAATCTCTACTCCTTTTTAATAAAAGGGCTATACAAAAAATGTATAGCCCTTTAGCTGCTTTGCTCTTATCTTAGTCGCCCACTTTATCTGCCGCTCGTGAAGATACTCGTAAAGTATCTGCATTGTTTCGGGAACCGTGTTACGCCTCTTATAATCGTCGATAATGTTCTTTGCATTATCATGAAGCATTGTAACGTGTTCCATTTCGGCAAGCGATAACTTATAGTAAGTATCTGCAAGCTGCGGATAG
>Ga0310696_10008670_pt1 | contig 11839 bp, 12 predicted proteins | sample AusTroGonzalo_MG_4_FD_203885 | JGI IMG/M metagenome (GOLD analysis project Ga0310696, IMG submission 203885) | Bovine rumen microbial communities from tropical cattle in Woodstock, Queensland, Australia - Gonzalo_02 (v2) (version 2) | ecosystem: Host-associated > Mammals > Digestive system >... | reverse complement strand
TCATCCCCGTGAGCGATAAGGAGATACCCCCAACGAGCATCATGCGAGAATTTGTCGGCGGCAGCAGCTTCAAGTATTAGTAGGAATTAGACGAGTCTGATTCTCTATTCATGAGGATTTGCAATCACCGCCTACCACGATGACAATCTCACCCTTGGGTGGCTTTGCGGTAAAGTGCTCCACAAGTTCTTGAAGAGTCCCGCGTACCGCCTCCTCGTGTACCTTCGAAATCTCGCGGCACACACAGGCAGGACGGTCAGGCCCGAAGACTTCAGCAAACTGCTGAAGTGCCTTCACCAGACGGAAGGGTGACTCATAGAACACCATCGTACGCTGCTCATCACGCAGAGCCTCCAAGCGTGTCTGTCGCCCCTTCTTCTGCGGCAGAAAGCCCTCAAACACAAAACGGTCGCAGGGAAGACCGCTGCTCACCAGTGCCGGAACGAAGGCGGTCGCACCAGGTAGGGTCTGCACCTCAATGCCTACACGGACAGCCTCACGGACGAGGAAGAAGCCAGGGTCGCTGATTCCTGGTGTACCCGCATCACTGATAAGGGCTACCGTCTGGCCAGCAAGCAGCCGTTCAACAACAGCAGCACTGGTTCCGTGCTCGTTAAACTTATGGTGCGACATCAGCCGCGTCTTAATGTCGAAATGCTTCAGCAGGATGCCCGACGTGCGCGTGTCCTCGGCAAGGACGAGGTCAGCCTCCCGCAACAGGCGGATGGCCCGCAACGTCATATCCTCAAGGTTTCCCACGGGCGTGGGTATAACATACAAAATGCCCATTCTCAGAAAGTGCCCCGACCGGGAATTGATCTTTGATTATCAGTGTAGTACGTATTATTATTATCTCTCAGGGTATAGGAAAGGTGTAGGATTTGACAAACTCACTTGTCATTGTAGTGGCCTTCAGCTTCGATGACCAACACCACCAATACTTCATCATAGATGTCGTAGATGATACGGTCGTGAGCAGTGATGTGGCGAGACCATGTTATGTCTTTTCCTCCTACGAGTGGTTCAGGATGTCCAAGTCCTGTACGAGGGTGATCCATCAGTTCATGATAGATTTTCTGATACTTCTTCCAGAGCTGTGGATTAGACTTCTTCCACTTCCTGACAACCTTGTCGGCCCCCGTTGATACCTTTACCTCGTACATGACTACATGGATTCAAAGTAGCGGTCAATATCCTCGTGGGTCTTCAGACTGATTGTTTTACCTTTGCGATACTCCTGGCGGGCCTTTTCAATCTTAGCTGCCAGTTCCGGTGTGATAGTCAGGTCATCCTCTGAGACTGGCACGATGGTATAGAGCTGGTTCTTCCTGCGAATGAACACATGCTCCCCAGCATCTACACGGTCAAATGAGCTTGCCATCTGACTCCTGAAATCTCTTACTGTTAAATGTGTCATAACTCAATTCTTTTTCAATCTGGGTGCAAATATAGTGCTTTTATTTCATACTGCCAAATATTTGCGTACTTTTTTGTGTACATCGAAGAACACACTACAATAGTGCATTTTCCTTGAAATTTTGCACTACTTTAGTACATTCCCACAGTGGGAATGATGGATTCCCATTATGGGAACAATTTGTTCCCACAGTGGGAATGAAACGTTCCCACCGTGGGAATCTATCCGATAACTATTGTCATGCTGCCGTTTAGCAAATTGTTGTAAACGGCTCATTTAGCGTGAAGGTTTTCTCGTATCCTTTTGTCTTTACCGTGTAGGTATTGCCCCGTTTGAAGGCTGGACTGGTGACGAGGCTGGCACTGCGACGCAACGAGAACGGAATGGTGATGGTGTCAATGCACTTGCCGTTGGCATCGCAAATCGTGATGGGCTCATCTTTCGTGATGTTGAGACCGATGAGCAGTACGGTGGGTTGCTTGGCTGTGGCATTGGTGGGCACAGAGGGCATCTCGCCCATACCGCCACCCACAGAGAAGATGGAGCCGCCCTCGATAACGAGGGGGGAGAAGTCGCAGTCGAGCCCTTCTTCTGGCGAGCCCACCTGACTCCAGGCATAGACCGTGCCGCCACGAATCACGATAGCCGTATCAGCCTCCTGGCTGTTGGTATTGTTGTTGCCGCCAAAGGGCGTAAAGAATCCACCTTTGGGGTTGGAGTCAACGGCATCGTTGGTAGTGCTGCGAGCCGTGACATGAGCGCCATTGAAGGCGATAGTGGCGTTGGCATTGACGGCATCATCAGTAGCCAGCACATCCACCTGTCCTCCGTTAAACACCACGCCTTGCTTACCCTCGATGCCCTCGGCACCAGGTGTGGAGGTACGGACGGTGACCACACCACCATTGATTGTGATCTTGCCTTTCGAAGCGATACCCTTGGTTGAGGCTACATATTTGTGCTTGCCCATGAAGCCGCCCATGCCTTCTTGCATTGTACTGTCGTTACCGAAGGGAGGGAATCCGCCACCAAAATCAGGCATCTGTCCGCCGAAGTCCGGCATCTGTCCGCCGAAGTTGGGCATTTGTCCTCCAAAGTTAGGCATCTGTCCTCCGAAATTCGGCATGGGGAAATTGCCAAGCTTGATGCTGTCGTTGCCAAAGGGAGGCATTGGAAAACCTCCTTGCATCGTGCTGTCATTGCCGAAACCAGGGAAATCGCCGAATCCAAATGGCTTCTCGCCGAGGTTATTGCCTGATGTCATCACGTTGAGCGTCAGTTCCTCGATGGTGATGTCTTTCTTGCTCTTGATGCCCCTGCAGCCGTCGCCAGTAGCAATCACATTGAGCGTTCCCTTGCCAGAAAGCAGCAACTTATCCTTAGCCCAGATAGTGGCCGCCTTATGATTGGCCGTATCGTTGCAAGCGGTGATGGTCAGCGTGTTCTTCGTGCCTTTCGCGGCCACGACCTCCACCTTTTTCTTGTTCTTCAGCCACAGCGGAGCACCCTCCTGACTGGTCAGCGTCAGGTTGTCGAGCTTCACCTTAGCCTTGCCGGCAGTCTTCAGCACCAGTTGTCCGTCATCGCTCTTACCCGTCAGTAGGAGTGTGAGCCTGTGGCTTTTATACAGACTCTCTATTTCCACGTTAGCACCACTGACCGTTACGTTTACGCTATCTTTCACTTTCTGGTCAACCTTTGCCGTTGTACCTTTATAACGGATGGTGATATCCTCTGCATGACACACGCTACCCATCACCAGAAGTAGCGACATAATTATCAATTTATTCATTTCGTTTAGGTATGTTAAAACTCCTTATTCCGTTACGTCTTCAAGGATGATGTCGGGGCGTTCGTCAGGCTGCATCAGTTCGAACTTCACGTTCTGCAGGTGCAGACCATCGACATGACGGGCGAAGAGGCCGTATGCAGGTGTGGGACCGGCCCATCGTGGCTCGGGATAGTTCGTACCCTGCTCGCGATAGGGCGTCGTTACCTTCTTGCCACCGCCACGATACTGTATGCGGATGTTCGACAGCGAGACGTTGCGGATGGGCTCGCCCTCCATGCCGGTGATGATGATGCCGGCTAAAGAGTCGCAATCATCGGCCACCACATTATTAATATATATGTCACGGGCCGACGACATACGCGTCACCTCTTTTGGCCCACGGTTGCGACAACCCGTCGTGATGTAGATGGGGTAATGGTGAACGTGGCTCAACGAGATGTTCGAGACTGTGATGTTTTCCATCCGCCCCTGATCCACCTCCTCGAAGGCCAGGCCGCTGCTCCACATACAGGTGCAGTTGGAGATGGTGATGTTGCGATAACCACCGTTAGACTCTGTGCCGAGCTTGATGCGCCCGCACACCCAGTTCACTTCCTCAGGGATATACTCGCCACTCAGGAATGTGCCCAGCTTATAGCCCGTCACGATGCAGTTGGTGATAAGGATATGCTCGCAAAGCACGGGCCGCTTTAGCGCATACGAACTCTTCAACACGATGGCATCGTCGTTGGGCGTGTTCACCTTCGTGTTGCTCACGGTGAAGTACTTGCAGCAGTCGATGTCTATGCCGTCGCGGTTGGTGTCGATGGTCACGTTGTCAATAGTTCCGATGTCACATCCGGTGGCAATGATGGCGAAGTGTCCGCCACGATAGATGGTGATGTCGCGGATGGTGACGTTGCGACAAAGCTTCAGGGCAATGGCCTTGTCGCCCGTGCCGATGCTGCCTCCCTGCACGTTGCCCGCCTTCTCGGTATCGCGCTTTGTCAAACCTTCACCGTCAATCATCCCGTGCCCAGTGATACTGACGTTCTGCTGACCCTCGGCCCATATCAGACTATTATGAAAATAGGTGTGACCGCCGTCCTGGTATTCAGGGAAACCACCGAACGACTCGCTCTCGTCGTAAGCCTTCATCGAGGCAGGGGCAGCCAGTATCTTTGCCCCAGCCATCAGATGCAAATCGACATTGCTCTTCAGCCGGATGCTGCCGCAGAGATACGTGCCTGCCGACAGCACCACCTGTCCGCCACCGTCCACCGTTGCAGCCTCTATTGCCTTGTTGATAGCTCCGTGGTCGAGCGTCGTTCCGTCGCCCTTGGCTCCAAAATCGCGCACGTCATACACTCCTGATGCAGCCGTCATCCTGCAGCAGAAAGACAGGGCAAACAATATGTAAAACAAAGTTGTTTTCTTCATACTTAATTGTAGTAGTTTGTTTTGGCCACAAATATATGAATAATCTAATGTTGCTTCTTCCACTCTGCTGTCAATAGTTGATAGTAAATAATCGATAATTTGGATGCAAATTTACGAAAAATATTGCATACCCACTTTATTTTTCCTCATTTTTTTATTTAAAGTAGTAAAAGATAAGGGTAACATCTGTAGTCCCGCTACAGCTCACCCAGGTACTCAACTGTTGATTTTCATATCGTTGCAGTTTCATAACTATATTGTTTTTGGTTGCTAAGTATCATATTTACGTGTGCTAAGTATCATACTTACCTGTGACAAGTGCCATACTTACGAGGACTAAATACCATACTTTTCTCTTCGTCGGCCATAATTCAAGTTGATTATTTCCTTGGATTTTGTCAACTTCCGACGAATTATTTCCTTGGATTTTGTCATTATTCGCCAAATTATTTGTTTGGATAATACCTATCGAAGTGAAAGCCGAAAAGCAAGGTGGTATGAAGAGTCTCTGTGTTTTCGTTCCACCCAAAAAGGGAGCAACACCGCGAAGGATGCTGCTCCCAACTGTTTTAGATGTTTCAATCCCTCTTAGACAAAGCCCTGCGAGGCTTATGACTACATCGATACGGTAACCATCACGCCCGACGCAAAGCCCAGTAGCGATTTTTGCAGCCGAGCAGACATTTCGTCCTGCATAAAGAACTTTAAATTACGTAGTGATGACCTTTATGCCTGATTAAACTTCTCCTTCGACTGCTTGCAACGGGGACAACGCCAGTCGTCGGGCAGATCTTCAAAGGCAACGCCGTCGTGCTCTGCGGGGTCATAGACATAGCCGCAAATGGAGCAGACATACTTACCGGAGGCTTGCTGCTTGGAGAAATCGACTTCGGCCAGAACGGTCGGTACGGGATTGTCAAGGTCCATAACGCGCTTAGCCTCCAGGTTCTCATAGCCCTGCGGTGTGTGGGTGCCACAATAGACGGTGGGGTGGTTGCGGACGAACTCACGAACGCGGTTCAGCGTCTCACGGGCTGCCGGCAGGTCATCGAAGACTACCGAAAGCTTGTCCTGGTAAAGTGCTTCGTCCACGTATGTGATGTCGCCGTGAATCATGTAGAAAAGGCCGTCCATCTCTACCACGATGATGCTATTGCCCTTGGTGTGGCCCTTGGCCTTGATGTAGTAGATGCCGTCGGCTATCTTTTGACTTTCGGGGAAGTTGTAGTAGGCACCGTCGGTATAACTGACTGGCACGAGGTTCGTGAGTCCCTGAAGCTCCGCAGCGTCCATCTCTTCCTGGTTCACATAGATCTTCGCATTGGGGAAACTCTTCAGTTCGCCGGTATGGTCAGCATGCTTGTGGGTAACCAGAATTTTCGTCACCTGCTCAGGCTGGTAGCCGAGGGCCTTGAAGGCATCCATATAGCTACTGATGTCCTTGCCGGTGTAGATGAGTGAATCTTCATTGGGAACTTCCTCGGGGAAGCCTGCAGGCAGACCGGTATCTACCAGTATCACCTCGCTGCCCGTATCAATCAGATAGTTCTGAAGAGTGCCACGATAGCGGACGTTTTTGTCAAACTTGTCTGGCCCTTCCTCGCCTCCGAACACGAAGGGCTGGGTATAGAATCCGTCTCTGCGGAATTTTACTGCTTTGATTTCCATAGTTCTTGATTTATTCTTCTACTGGTACGAATTTCTCTTTCTTACGCTTGCAGCGGGGGCAGCGCCATGTGTCGGGCAATTCCTCAAAGGGAGTGCCAGGAGGGATGTTCTGCTTGGGATCGCCCTTTTCGGGGTCGTAGGTGTATTTGCAGGGGCATTTGAACTTAGTCATAATCGTTCTATAGTTTTAGGATTAGAAAGGGGAGAGCCGAGGCCCTCCCCCGTGAAAAAAAGTTTATTTGCGTCGCGGTGCGGATGCACCTATCGATGCCGTGAGAGAAAATCAAGCGGGCTGCCACTTGCAACGGACGGGCGACACGATGGCTCCCTCCTTCTTCAACTCGGCAAAAGCCTTGTCCACTTCCTTGCGGTCGATGCCTGTGATCTCCGCAATCTTGCCAGCGTTCACGGGAGCTCCGAATTCACGCATGGCCTGTAATACCTTCTCCTTCATAATTCTTATTAGCCCCCTAAGTTAGGGGGATGGGGGTCTGAACAAGCGTTCATTGCCCCGATTAAATGTTAATACTATTGTTCATTGATTATTGCTCGTCTGTTCAGACCCCAGCTTGGGGACTCAGGTTCGTCTGTTCAGACCCCCAACCCCCTAACTTAGGGGGCTAAGATTACATCTGCTTTATCAGCCAGTTCTGTGCACCAATCTTCTCAATCATCTCGACTGCGCCCTGACTCCAGAAGAGGTCTTCTTCCTCGTCGGCCAGATAGGCCTTCAGAATGTCGAAAGTGAGATAGTCCTCGCATACCGAACCCATGCACTTGCGCAGCAGCTCCACGCCCGGCTCCTGAATCTTCAGGTCCTCCTTGATGTACTCAATGGGGTCGTAGCACAGTGCGCGAGCCTCGTGCTTCTCCACCTTCACCTCGCCGCCCAGGTCGAGGATGCGGTCGATGAACTTCTCCACCCATTCCATCTCCTCCGTGTAGTGGCCAATGTACTTATCGCCCAGCTTTGTGAAGCCCTGAGCCTTGAAAATCTGTCCCTGTACCTTGTGTACGAATGCGCCCTCTGAGAGGCCTGTTACGAAGAACTGCAATGCTTCGATTGATTTCTGCTTGTCCATAATTCTAATTTTCAATTTAAAGATTTAACTTCGTTGACTTTTCTCACGACTCGGCCATTCATGCGAGCATGATGGCGCTCGCTGCTCGAAAAGTTTCCAATTTACGATTTATTACTCAATTTGCCAATTTTTGCTATTTACGCTGCAAAGGTACGATGATTTTTTCATACGATTGCAAACCGAAACGAAACAAAAACCGACCGAAACGAACCAAATACAAAAATTATTCGTACCTTTGCAGCGTGTAATTGTAAAATAGTAAATAGTCAAATAGTAAATTACTGAGGTGTATAGCTTAAAGGAATTTTGGAAACTGAGAGACCTGCCCGAGCCTGAAGGGGAATGGGACGGGAATGTTATTTGTTTAGAGACTAACGCGGAGTGGTCATTCGGCGCGAACGAGACGCACGGCTTCTTGTCTTGCTATATCTATACGATTGTCACGCGAGGCTGGCTTACCATATTATATAATAATAGCGAACTGACGCTGCACAAGGGCGACCTCTATACCTATTCGCCCGGATTCGAGATAACCATCCTCTCGTCCTCCAGCGACTACAGCGGCATCTGCCTACTGGGCGACGAGCACTTCACGCTCTCGCTGCCCACCGTTCGCGACGCCATCCGCACGGCCTACTTCACGGTGGTGGAACTCACCTCGCCCGTGCTGCCGCTGAAGGCTGATGACTTTCGCCGTCTGCGCGAACTGATGCAGATGATGATTCACTATCAGCAGATGGGACTTCCGCTGGCCAACGACAGCCTGCGCATGCTCTACAACCTCTTCCTCACCGACCTCTCCACCGTCCAGCAGCACAGCATCCGCGAGCACCGCTTCCCCATACGCATCGAAGAAATCTTCCTCGGCTTCCTCGGCCTGCTGCCCCAGCACTTCGCTGAGCACCACGACATCGGTTTCTACGCCGACCGCCTATGCATCACCACCACCTATCTCTCGCGCGTCGTCCGTCAGGTATCAGGAGGCCGCACCGTCGTCGACTACATCAACCAGATGCTGCTGATGGAGGCCACCTTCCTGCTGCGCCAGACCTCGCTGAGCATCACCCAGATCTCCGACCGTCTCCATTTCGCCGAAGTCGCCACCTTCGCCCGTTTCTTCAATCGGATGAAGGGCATGACCCCCAGGGAGTTTAGGAAGGGGAAGTAAAAAATTACACACGGAAGGCCAGCATGGTGAGGTCGTCGTTCTGCTCGGCACCATCGCGGAACCGGTCGACGTCGGCCTTGAGGGCCTCGACCATGTCGCGCATACTTTGAGCAGGGTGAGAGGTCATCAGCTGGATGATACGTTCCTCGCCATACTGTTCCTGTTGGCGGTTCTCAGCCTCGTTGAGACCGTCGGTGTAGAGCAGCACCATACTGCCACTGGGCAAGTCGAGCTCTTCGCCCACATATTCCAAGTCGGGCCATAGTCCGATGGGGGCATTGGTCTCCTTGACGTCGAGGAAGTTGTATTGTCCTTGGGCATTGCCAATGATGGGCGGATTGTGCCCGGCATTGCAGTATTCTATCCGCCCTTGTTTCAGGTCGTACATGCAGATGAACATGGTGACAAACATGCCCATCTCGTTGTTAATCGATAGTTCGGCATTCATGCGGGTAGCTATCTCGGCGGGCGTTCTACCTGTGGAGGCCAGTGAGAGAAATCCGTGGGTGGCCAAGGTCATGAAGAGGGAGGCGGGCACGCCTTTACCGCTGACGTCGCCAATGCAGAAGTAAAGACGCTGACCATTGAGCAGGAAGTTGTAGAGGTCTCCGCCCACCTCCTTGGCGGGTGTCATCGCTGCGAACATGTCCAAGCCATCAATTTCCGGGAATACGCTGGGCACCATCGACATCTGAATGTCGCGTGCAATGCGCAGCTCGCTCTCCATGCGCTCTTTGGCGGTTGTGGTCTCTTCGAGCTGGTCGTAGGCCCTTTTCAGGTCGTTGTGGGCTTTTGCAAGGCGTGCTCCCATGCGGTGGCGCACGATGATGTAGATGATGAGGAAAGCGATGAGCGACGCCATGGCAATGAGTCGTCCGACGTGGCGCTGGCGATCGTATTGCTCGTTCTCGGCCCTCATCTCCAGCTCTTTCTTGTGCACAGCCGCCTCTTCGCGGGCTTCGGCGCTGCGCGAAAGCGTGATGGCCGAGTCGAGGTGTTCGGTGATGGCCATGCTCACGGCACGGGCGGTGTCTATTCGACCGGCCTTCTTATTGACTTCATACTTCCTAAGGTGCATTTTCTGTATCATCTCCAGCGAATAGCTGGTGCGGTACACCTTCAGCAGTTCATCCAATCTTCCGAAGTTGTCGGCGGCGTCCTGCCACCTTCCTGCCAGACGCAGATAGTCGCTGGCCAGTATCTTGCCCTCTGCCGTCTGGAAGTATTCCGTCTGGCAAAACCTCTTGTATGCCTCGGCTGCTTCGTCCTTTTGTCCGAGTCCCTCCAAAGCCCTGGCCAGATAGATGTTGTAGCGAGCCCGCTGCTTGTCTGCATAGTCGGGTTGCGCGTCTGCCTGCTTTTCATATCCGTCTATCAGCTGGCTCATGCGCTCAAGCCATAGCCTGGCCTTCTCATAGTCGGCTATCTCCAAGTAGTTATAGCTGATGTTGATGACGCCCACGATGGCATCGCGGTAGCTGATGGCATGAGGGTGTCTCCTGATATTGTCGAGGTGGGCGCTATAGGCTTCTTCGAGACTGTTTTTGGTCTTTTCCTCGTTCAATCCGAAACGGCTCTGAGCACAACCGATGTAAATGAGCATGTTGTTGTATTCGCTGGTGGTGTCGCGCCCCAGGCTTTTCAGCCGTTCCGTAGCGGGTATGGCCACCTTCAGGGCGGCCTCATATTCAGTCCATGTGCTCAAAAGACCCGTCAGGCGGTTGGCAATGCCAGCATAGACACGTATGTCCTCGTCGTCGGTAGAGTTTTCCACTGCGGCGATACCCATCTTCCAGTACAGCTCGGCCATGCGCTTATGCATCATCCGGTCGTAGGCGTAGCCCAGCCAATAGCAAGCCTTGCCCTCGGAGAAACTTCCGAGCGGTTTAAAGCTGTCCACAAGTTCTATGATTCGCGGGTAGTCCTTGGCCTGATAGGCCTCGTAGACCATGTATTCTGCTTCGTTGCGCTGCCTTTCCTGTTCTTCGGAGTCTCCTCCACATCCTGACAGGAAGAAGATGGCGGCAACCCAAAGACAGACTACTTTCCAGCCGCTGAGGCCAAGATGCTTGGCAATGCCGACGCCCATACACAAAGAGTTTCAGAGATTTTGGATAGTACCCCGACCGGGAATCGAACCCGGAACTAAGCTTTAGGAGAGCCTTGTTATATCCATTTAACTATCAGGGCGATGAAAAATCGGGTGCAAAGATAGTAAAAAAAGGCGACCTGAAAGCAATTTTATGGTATTTTAGCATCTTATAGGGGCTTTTTTTCAGATTTTTGTCTACCTTTGCACGCTGAAATGAGAAATCTTGAGCAAATAAGTCTGAGGCTGTACTTTCTGGTGTTCATGTTTATGAACAAAATACTGCTTTGGGCACAGGATGATGACCAGTATTTGGGTTCCGGCTCTCGGTCTAGAGACATGGATGACTTTAGTTCCGAGGGTATGATGGAATATCAGCCCGTCCACTTCCGGATGAGTGATATTATCATGGTGATTCTGTTGCTGATAGCCTGTTATGTCTTCGGCAAGATTTGGAAGGGTTGTTCTTATCTACTCCTTGCCTTTGCAGCGCTGATGTATTATATGCTACGCTTCTAGCAGTCTTTTCGCTATTCTCTTGCTTGCCAGTCCATCGCCGTAAGGATTTACCGCACGGCTCATTTTATTATACGCCTGTTCGTCGTCGAGGAGCAATGATGTGTTCTGCACGATGGCATCGTAGTCGGTGCCGACGAGTTTCACAGTTCCGGCGGTGACAGCCTCCGGGCGCTCGGTGGTGTCCCGCATCACGAGCACAGGCTTCCCCAGCGACGGAGCTTCCTCCTGTATGCCACCACTATCGGTGAGGACAATGACCGACTTCTCCATCAAATATACAAACTCCAGATACTCCAACGGTTCAATGAAAAAGAAGTTATGGAATTTACGATTTACTAATTCACGATTTACGATTTGCGGTTCCGGTTCTTCCGGACAAAACACCTCGTGTATGGGCTTTCGCACATTGGGGTTGAGGTGCATGGGATAAACGAAGTCCACATCAGGGTATTTAACGGCAAGGTCTTTCATGGCGGTTACCATGCGTACGAACCCCTCTCCGAAGTTCTCCCGGCGGTGTCCTGTGATGAGCACAAGCCGCCTTGTTATTTGACTATTGGACGATTTACTATTGGACAATTTACTATTTGACGATTGACGATGTACAGTTTCGTTGAGGCGGTTGACGTCGTAGCCGCTCTTCAGTAGTGTGTCGACCACTTGTTGTTGCAGCACATTGTCATCC
>Ga0310696_10008669_pt1 | contig 11839 bp, 10 predicted proteins | sample AusTroGonzalo_MG_4_FD_203885 | JGI IMG/M metagenome (GOLD analysis project Ga0310696, IMG submission 203885) | Bovine rumen microbial communities from tropical cattle in Woodstock, Queensland, Australia - Gonzalo_02 (v2) (version 2) | ecosystem: Host-associated > Mammals > Digestive system >... | reverse complement strand
AGTGAGTTAGTTTACTACCCAATTCCAAAAGTCTTTATGAGACACATTGGAGGCCACGAAGTTTATGGCGGAATCTTTGGTAGAGAAATGGGTGACGCTGCTAAAGAGTGCCCCGATGTTAAGAGCATGAACGCAATGCTTGATAATCTTATCTTAGATAAAGAAATCATTCCTCATATGTGTGATAGAATTGACGCTTTGAAAAAAGCTGGTTTATATGATGGCGCATATGAATGCGTTAAATTAGCTGTGAAAGGTTATGGCGAGTAAGATTCTAACTACATACGAAAGAACATTTAAATCACGTCCTGAAAAGGTCTATCTTTCTCCGTGCCGAATTAATCTAATTGGAGAACATACAGACTATAACCTTGGTCTTGCTTTGCCAGCGGCAATTTCAAAATATATTTCTGCTGCTGTTGGTAGAAGAAATGACCGTAAAATTTATCTTAAATCATTATCTAAACCTTATGATGTTATCGTTGATTTAGAAAATATATCTAACAATCCGAAAAATGGGTGGGGAAACTATCCTTTAGGTATTTTCTCAACCCTTATAAAAAGAGGTTATAAATTACCTTTTGGACTCAATATTGTTTATCAAAGTAATGTGCCAATTGCTAGCGGCTTGTCTTCCTCCGCCTCTTTGTTAGATTTAACAGGTTTCATTGCTACAAATATGTACGGTTTTGATTTTAAACCTGAAGAAATTGCGCTATTAGCTCACCAAAGTGAAACAGAATTTAACGGACTTCAATGTGGAGTTATGGATGAATTTGCTATTGCACTTGGAAAGAAAGACAAATGTATTCTTCTTGATTGTGCAACAAACAAATATCAATACGAAAATATTGACTTTAAAGACTTATCTTTAGTAGTTATTGTTTCCAACGTAAGGAGAAGCTTGATAGCGTCACCTTACAACACCCGTGTTGCGGAGTGCAAAAAAGGATTAGAAATTCTTAAACCACATTTTAATATCTCCTCATTATCCGAACTAAAAGTTTCAGACTTAGAGAAATGTAGAAATCTAATTAGAGATGACACAATTTTTAGACGTGTTAGACATGTTGTTAATGAAAATCAAAGAGTTGTCGACTTTGTAATGGCATCTAAAGTTGGAAATATAGACAAGATGTGCAAGTTACTCAATGAATCGCACGAATCTTTAAGAGATGATTATGAAGTAACTGGAGAATATCTTGATTACATTCACGAAATTTCACTGAAATACGGTGCGCTTGCAGAACGCATGACTGGCGCAGGTTTTGGTGGTTCATCAATTGCTTTAATTCATAAAAAAGATTACGAATCATTTAAAGAAAAAGTGTTCAATGATTATGACCATAAATTTGGCATTGAACCACTCATCTTTTTAGCAGAGATTTGTGATGGTTTAATCGTAAAATCCCTGTAAAATCCCACAAATTTTCATGAAAAGTGGCTCCTATTTGGAAGCCACTTTTTCATCTAAGAATTCATCTAATATTTTATATAATTCGATGTATTTATCTGGTATTTGTTGAACCTTTTCGCCAAGCTCAATAATAAACTGTGATTCGTTATTATAACTTTCCCAAATTGGAAGTCCTTCACCATTTGGATTACCGAATTTAACAAAGTTAGCCCAATAACTTGTCATTGTACGAGACAACTCTTTATCTGTTTCATCAAATGCATATGGTCGACCTAATGTATCAATATTTCCATATGCGTAAGCCATCTCACCTGAATGATATGTGCCACGGAAGCCATTCTCTTTAGTAAACATATATCTGTAGACAGGTTCACCATTAGCATGTGCCATATTTGACCAAACATGATGAGGCATTATAAACCAATAAACAGACATAATCTCATTGAGTGCCTTAAACGCATCCGCTTCTATTTCATCTTTCCATAATTCGCATATCTTTTTGGCGTATACATCGTTAAGTTGAGTTGCTAAACGTTTCTCAATATTCTTTTTATTTGTTGGGGAAAGTAAATAAAGTGGGATAACAAAAGGATCAGCTTCTCTAGCGTTATATCCGTTTAATAATGCTAATTCATTATTCTCTCCGTCTTTATAAACCTGATAAGGGTGTTTTGTTAGAGCATATCCATCAAGCATCATTTCTTGGTTTTTATGTTTTGTTTCTGCAAGTTTCTTTGATGGAATCTTTCTTAAATCATTAATTGTTTTGCAGTGAAATTCTTTCAAAATGTTTTTACTTACTTCATACGCTGCTTCACGTGTTCTATATGTGTGAGGCGGTTCTTTCATCACAAGTGATGAAGATTCACCAATCGCATATCTAAATAAACCTTTAGCAAGTGGAGAAGTGCATAATGCAGATACACTTGATGAACCAGCGCTTTCTCCAGCTATTGTAATTTTAGTTTTATCTCCACCGATATTTTTGGCGTTTTCATTAATCCATTTAAGGGCAAAAATTTGGTCTAATAAACCATAGTTACCAGTTGTTCCATGTTCATTTTCTTTCGCTAAATCTTCGTGAGCAAAATATCCAAAAACACCAAGACGATATTGAATAGTAATCATAATAATTCCATATCTTGCTATGGTTTCACCATAATACTCAACTGAACTTGCAGAACCAGATGTCAAAGAGCCGCCATGAATAAACACTAAAATAGGCAAATTCTCCGCATCTTTAGGTCTCCAAATATTTAAACATAATCCTTCTTCTTCACTTCTTGTTTGATAAGGGACCATATTGTAATTTGGTTTCCAACTTCTCTCGGAATAAATATCAATGACTGTGTCTACAACTGGAGTTGGTCCTGGTTGCATGGATCTTGGTCCAAATTTACTACCGTCTTTTACCCCTTCCCAAGTATAAGGTTCAGGTTCTTTCCATCTTTCGGCTTTTGCGTATTGAATACCAGCATATAATTCAATCTTTTGGTCTTCACTATAAACGCCTTTTACTTTTCCTTCGTTAAGCTCTAAAGGTTTTTCAATATATACTGGGTTTGCGTAGAAATATGCATTTGGTAAAACCTCAGTCGGCTTGCAAAAAACAATATTTGAAATAGTCAAAACAGAGAATGCTCCCCATATTGTTAGCTTAACCCACCACTTTTTGCCTCTAAATATAACTCTTAATGCAAACAAAGTAACAAGTAATACAAGTTCTAAAACAAAGAAGAAAAGTGGACCATCAGCAAGGTCAAAATAAAACACCAAAAGAGCTGCTAAGATCGTCCAGCCGAGTGGAAAGAATATCCAAAATAGTAGGGATTTCCTGAAGATTTTCATTATTTTGCTAGATTTTTCTTTACTGTTTTAGGATCGATAAATTGGAAAGTAACTGTGTCTGCTAGAGGTGCAAACTTTGCTAATTTTTCCTCATTATCGATAGTCCAAACATTTGTAAAATGAGTCTTTGTGTAACGTTGAACTCTTCTTTCTTTAAAAAGTTCCATATCTAAATCGACAGACTCAACGCTGTGCCTAAAGAACCAAGTATATTCATCTGATTTGATCACTAAAAGTGATCTGATAAAACCTTCATGCTTTAAAGGCCACAAACTGCGTGGATCAAAAGAAATAATCATCGCATTCTTTTTGTCTTTAATTGAACGGAACTCTTCTTTAGCCTTTGCTGCGAGTTCTTTATAGTTTTTTCTGAACACTTTAAGTTCAATAACCATAGGGACTCTTTCTTTATTAAGTTCAAAAACTTCTTGAAGAGTAGGAATTTCTCCGCCATCTAAAAGACGATAATTGTCCTTAATTTCTTTAAGAGTTAAGTCTTCAATTATACCTTCTTTACCTGTTGTTCTTTTAAGTGATTCATCATGACAAACAACAAGTTGTTTGTCTTTAGTTAAATGTATGTCAAATTCAAACGCTACTCCGTGGTCAATTGCATTTTGAAAAGCTTTGAGACCATTCTCAGTAAACTTTTCATTATGTAAACCTCTATGAGCAATTCCGTTTAGGAAAACAGGATTAATCAAAGAAATAGCTTTTGCTTTTTTCATTAATCGTCACTTCCTAAAGCGGCAAGTCCTTTTGCGTTTGCAGCTTTATCATTTGCCTTTGGCGCTTTAACAAAGAAGAAGACAACACCAGCCGCGGCCATTAATACTGCACTATAAATTGGAAGGGCGATCCAAGATGTTGCCATAAAGATAAGGCCAATCGCAATTGGGGTTACAGATTGTGCAAGCATACTTGCGGTGTAATAAAGTGATGTAAATCTACCTAATTTATCACTTGTACAGTAGTCTGTAACAAGTGGGAATGAACAAATATGAATTAAACTGCTTCCTAAACCAATTGTCGGAAGAAGGATAAAGAACATGAATGGAAGTTTAGATGCAAATGGATGTGCTTCGATTTCAGCTTGACTTGCGTGTGGGAAGAAAATGAAACCAACATAGCATAATGCAACTACACAAATTCCAATGAAAATTGTCCATTTTCTACCAATTTTGTCGGCAATTTTTCCTGCAACTAAGAAACCGACAACACTAGCAGCACCACTAAGAAGTGTCATAACGGCGCCACCGCTACTTGATGTATTAAGCCAAAACATAGAGAAGTTTGTCTGGAATGTCTCCATTGCGTTAAGTGACATAAACCAAAGTGCTTCTGCAATAAGAATCAAAGCAAGGTTGCGAATATTTGTTTTTGACATTTTTTCAGTCTTAATTGATTCTGCAGACTCACCAGCATCATCATAACGCTGAATTTCTGCGTCTAATTCTGCGTGTAATTTGTTCTCTCTAACCTTCCAAAGAAGAAGTGCTAAAGAGATAAGCAAAACGACTGAACAAACAATAAATGGAATCTCAAGCATGAATAAAGATTTGTTTGAGCCATCAATATATTTTGTAACAGGAATAACCATTGCAAATACTGCACCAAAAGCTCCGCCAACATAACCAACAACATTAATAATTCCGTTTGCTTTACTTCGTAAAGGTTTTGGTGTAAAGTCAGGCATCAAACTAACAGCAGGTGAACGATAAGACATCATAAAGATAATGATAATAACCATCATTGCAATCATGCCAACAATCATTCCAATTAAAGATGCGGTTGTTGCCATACCTTTAGAAAAGAAGAGCGGAATAAATGGAAGTGCAATAGCAGTAATAACAGAACCAACAATAATATAAGGCATTCTCTTGCCAAATCTTGATTTTGTTTTATCAGACAAAATACCAAATATTGGCATTATAAATAATGCCGCAATATTATCTAAGGCCATAATAATACCGACTTTCCACTGGACATCTAGGTATTGAGCTTGAGTAATAATTCCGCTCGCTAAAAGTTCCTTTAAGGTCTCGCTTTCATGTCCGACAATTAACTCGGCATAGTCATGTTTAACAAATAAGAATGATAGCATCGGAGCACAGTAACTGTTATACAGTTGCCACACTAATAATATGCCAAAGAAAGCAAGACCAATCCAAATAGTACGTTTAACGTCTAACTTTAATGGTTTTGCTTGTTTTACTGCTTGTTCCATATTTTTCCCTCCAATATTTGAACAAATTATTTATTTAATAAATCTGGTAGATCTTTTATTGACTTTAAAATGTATGTTGGTTGATGTTCGTATGATTTAACATCTTCTAAAGAAGATTCGCCACTTAACACGCATACTGAATCAACTTTGGCGTTCACTCCCACTAAGATATCTGTGTATAAACGATCTCCAACCACCATTACTTCATCTTTTGAAACTTTAAATTGCTCGGCAAGATAGTCAATTATTTCTGGATTTGGTTTTCCCATAACTGTGGCTTTCTTGCCTGTGCATTTATAAATCCATTCGCACATTCCACCGCAGTCAGGGATATAAAGTCCGTCTTCAATTGGGCATCTCCAATCTCCGTTTGTGGCGATAAAAGGAATATCTTTTTTTTGAAGATATAAGCATGCTCCCTTAAGTTCATCGTAGACAAGCTCTGTAGAGAAACCTGCAACAACAGCGTCGATATCGTCTTTGTTACTATATCTATCTATAACAGAAAATTCTTTTCTGAGTTTTCTTTTTAAACATTCGTTTCCGATACAGTAAATCTTTTTAACGCCCATCTTTTTTAAGTGAGAAATCGTAACTTCGGTAGATGAGTAAAAGTTATGCTCTAAAGTGCATTTTATGCCGAAATCTGATACTTTTTTGTGATAAAACTCTAAATCATGAGATGAATTATTCGTGAAGAAAACGTATTCAATATTGTGCTTATTAAGATAGTCAAAAACTTCTAAAGTACCCGGAATCAAATCTTTACCAAGATAGATTGTCCCATCCATATCAAATATTATTAGTTTCTTATTCATTTATGATTCTTCTAACTTTTAGTTTCTATTATTATACTTCATAAAATATGAAGATTGGAGAATAAAAAGAAAAAAGGTTCTGGAATTAACCAAAACCTATATTTACTTTATTCAAATGTAAGAGAGAAACTTATTGAACTGTTATTTTTATCAATCTTAATTTTGCCTTTATGCAAATTAATTATCTCTTGAGCAATTGATAAACCGATACCGGAACCTTCTTTTTTATTAGAAGGTGAACGATAAAATCGTTCCATGATTTGTTTTGTGTCAGTTTCATCATCTTTATCGAGGGTATTAGAAAACTTAAATTCAATCTTCCCTTTTCCATTTTCGCTTACCACAAAATAACTAGACTTGTTTTCTCCACCTGTATATTTAAGAGAGTTTTCTAGGAAAATATGCACTAAATCTTCCATTAAATATTTGTTACCAAACATTGTGAGGTTGCCAGTGACATTGTACGCAAATTTGATGCCTTCTTTTTTAAATAGAGGCTCAAACTCATGTATGGCTTTTGTTGATATTTCATTTACTGAGAAGTCTTCAAATGGATAATTCGAAGCATCTTCTTCTTCAAGTCTAGAAAGATCCACTAGTTGTTTAGTCATTACGGTTAATCTATCTACTTGATTACGAATTGATTCAGTCCATTCGCTTTTGCCATGGTCCATTTCAACTAAATCTAAATCCGCGGATATAACAGTTAAAGGAGTTTTTAGCTCATGAGAAGCATTAGTGATAAACTTCTTCTGCTTTTTATATGCTTCTTCGCTTGGTTTGAATGCTATTTTTGATGCAAAAACAATTAGAACAGTTAAAAGAGCATAAGCTCCAAGTGAAATCAAAGAAGAAAGAAGTAGGAAATTATTAGCGTTATCTAAATCAATTTTAACATCCACAAATGCAACATAAGTTGAACCATCTTCCTTACTTTGTTTTGTGAAACGGAATGTTCCGTGTCTGCGCCCTTTAAGTTCACCTTTATATACTTTTAAAGACAAATCTTTACATGTTTCTTGGCTAAGTAAGAAAACGTGATTATAATTTGTTTTTTCAATATTTCCTTCTGAGTCAAAAAGAGTAACAAAGAAACTGGATTCACGGAACCTCATTTCTCCATTTGGACCTTCCTTATCTTCAGGAATTTGATCACCATCTTGATGAGGTTTCTTTGTTAAAGCAGGAGGGCCTTCTTCATCTAAACCGTGTTCAATTACTTGCGATAAAGTTGTTTTTGAATTTTTTTCGATAATTGCGTAGTTAGAAATATTAATCGCGGTTATAGTCGTGGCTAAAACAAAGAAGACTGAAATCATCGATATCAAAATGAATTTGAATCTTAGTTTCTTAATCATTTTTCATCTCCAAATAATAACCTTGGAATCTTCTTGATTTAATCACACATTTAGAGCCGATTTGGTCTAACTTTTTCCTTAAGAAAGAGATAAATACCCATACGTTTTCACTTGTAGAATAAGCTTCTTCATCCCAAACTTGGCTTATTAAAGTATCTTGAGAAACCATTTTACCGGCTGCATTTACTAATATAATTAGTATTTGAAGTTCTTTATGGGATAATGCCACCTCTTTTCCGTTGCACTTGCACATAGAAGTGTTCTCGTTGATAACAATATCTCCAAAAGATATTTCGGTTTTATCTTGATATGGCGAATTTCTTCGGCTAAGAGCCCTCACACGGGCTAAAAGTTCTTCGCTACTAAATGGTTTAGGAAGATAATCATCCGCTCCTAAATCAAGACCTAAAACTCTATCTTCAACAGATGATTTAGCGGTTAGCAAAATTACAGGTGTAGGAATTTTACTTCTTCTTATATTTCTTAGCACCTCTAAACCATCTATTTTAGGAAGCATGATATCTAAAATAATTAGATCGTATTTATAATCTTTTACGTAGAGCAAAGCTTCCTCACCATCAAAAGCAGAATCCACTGTGTAAGAGTTACGTTTCAAAAGTGTGGTTAGAGCCTTATTTAGTTGCGCTGTATCTTCGACCAATAAAATCTTCATATATTTGATTTTACCCCATTTTTTCCGAGAATTTTAGGAAATTGTGACTGAACTTGATGATTGAGTCCAGCTATAAACACTACTTCCATCTCTAGATAAAGTGTATGTTGATCCACTAGTAATACTAGAAGAATAAACTAAGAAAGATGAGTAGTTATAGTCATTTGCAAAGCTAATGTTAACATTATCGCCGCTTAATGTGTATTTGCCGCTAGAAAGAGATGAAGAGGTACTTGCAAACGAACTCCAGTGATGACCTCCGCCGCCACCTGGGCCTCCGCCTCCTCCAGGACCTCCGCCACCAGAGTTTGCTCCACTAGTGCCAGCATAATAAACACCGCTAGAAGTAGTTGGCTTCTTTTCTAAACCATTGAAAGCGATAAGTGTACCGCCTGTCATTGTTGCTGTTCCGTCGCAGTCTAATCCTGTCGACATATTACTTGCATTTTCAGGGGAACCTCTAGTAACAATAATTCCTCCAGTAAGTTTGAAGTCTCCGTTACTATCAATACCGTCTGTATCGCCTGAGGCGATTGCAACGTCTAGATAGCCGCCATTCATGGTAAATGAACAATTGCTTGCTATTTTCTTAGAGGCGTTAATTCCATCATCACTACCATAAACATAGGTTTCTCCGCCTTCAATTACGATGTAAGTTGCTTCTAAACCTTCCTTAGCGTTTGTGACCTTAATTAGACCTCCATTTATTGTTAGTTTATTATCTGCGTGGATACCATCATCTCCACTTGCAATGCCAATAGAACCACCACTAATTGTGATGCTTCCATTTCCTTTTGCACCGCTATCGAGGGTGTCTCCATAGTTAGCGTGAATTGCATCATCTGATGCCGAGATAACAATTGCACCACCACTTACTGATATATCGTTTTGGGCTTTAATTCCTTTTTCGCTTGTCTTGGTGAATGAACCAGAGACAACGGTTGATTTAGAGCCTGTTAAAACTTGAAGCGATGTTGGGACTTCGCTGTCAGCTTCTTCAATTACAACATCATAGCTAGCATCTAGTCCATCATGCATAGAATCAACGTAAATAGAGCCACCACTAATAGTGATTGTTCCTTTTTGCTTACCATTTGAGGTTACATCGCTATCTTCTGTTTTAATGCCGTTTCCATTTTTAGCATATGCTTGAATAGTGCCTGATTTAATCGTGACAGAATTTTTGCCCTTAATGGCATTATTGTATGCAGTAACCTTTAACGTTTCTTTTTGAATAGTTAAATCTTTTGTTGTATGAACTCCGTTATTATAGTTTCCAACAACGACTAACTTACCACTTCCTTTAAGTTTTAAGTCAGTTTTAGCCGAAATGGCGCCTTCACCTTGATCTTCGCTGTCCACTGTTTTCTTACTTCTAGTGTCTGTTACAGAGTTTTCAGTTTCGCTTTTAGCAGATATTTCAACTTCACCAGCACTTACAACTTTAATAGGAGAATCACTACCGTATGAAATTGAAACTCCATTAAGTTCAATAACAACTTCATCTTCTTCTCCGGCACTTACGAGTATTTGTCCTTCTAATTTGCCACTTAGAACGTATGTTCCTCCAGAAAATAATGTATAAATATTACCGTTTTTTGAAAATGAACCGTCTTCAGTAGCAATGGAGAACTCACCGGTTTGTTCTTCGACAGTAATTTCTGTTACTTCCTCAACGCTAACTTGTTCTGTTACAGTGAAATCAGTGTCATGCGCTGTAGAGCCTGTTTCAGTGGTTTCTAATGAACTATCTACATTCGAACTTGAAGAACTGCCAATATTAAAGAAATCACATCCAGTTAAGGCGAAAGCTGCCGCTAATGGAATTAAGAATTTTGGGAATTTCATGGGTTTTTCCTCCTTTTTTATAATGAGTCCTTATCTTCGATATAAGGAGCAAGAGATATATCTAAATTTGAGTTTTTAATTCTAAGTTCGTCAATGAGAGCTTTTTCGCTATCCTTGGAGAGAAGTTCGACTTTGTAAGATAGTCTGAATAAGCTTCCCATTGACGCGGTTTTTATTTGAACCAGTTCATAACTTTTCAAGTAAGTTTTAAGAATTGGATCAAAGGCTTCGTTATAATCAAGTTCTTCAGGAATAGTTATTTTTAATAACTTTTCATCTCCAATACGTTTGAATTTGAAGAACTTTAATGATGACAAACCTACAAATAAAAGTGAAACAGATAAGGCTAATATTAATGCAACCATCGCGTAACCTAAACCTGTAATTAATCCGATGGCAATGCCTCCGAAAAGAATTAATAATTCTTCTGCTTTTGCACTTGCACTTTTAAATCTAATTAAACCTAATGCGACAGCAAGTGTAGCGATTCTAACTGCACCACTACTAGAGTTATCCAAGAATAAGGAAACCATAGAGACGACTGCAGTTACAATCATTGGAGTTAAAATTGATGTAAGAAAGAAAGATTTAGTTGCTCTTAATTTAAATGAAGCAATAACTGTGTAAAGTAAACTGATCACAAAAGATATAGCGATTAAAATTAAGCAAACATATAATCTTGCAAAACTAAATAAATTAAATAGTGAATCCATATTGCAATTCTCCTTTCACTTGCGGAATTTGATTAACTTTTATTTCTTTAGATGCCTTAGCATCTTTCTTGTGGGATAAGATGTGGGCTGTTCCTACTTTAGAGAAACTTGTTTTGTATATTTTTCCTTTTGCAAGAATAGTGGACAACCATGCTGGAATTGAATATTGAACCTTAATTTCAAGAATTGCACCGCCTTCTTCTAAAAGTGGAATACCATCAGTACCTGAATGTAGATTAAGATCATATGTTCTATATTTAGGATTCGTGTCGATTGTAATTCTTAAATCTGAATTTTCTTGATAATAAGCAACACGGTCCACGATGATTAGATACTTAGGTTCTAAATAAGGGTGTTCTTCTTTGAAGGCTTTTAATTCTCTAGAAATTTGTTCCTTTTCAAATTCATAGTCACCGTTTAAGAATTTATTCACTTCTTTTTCGGTAGTGCGAATTCTTCTTTTGTAAACAATATCATCAAGCTTTCTTTTAATTTCCAAGAAAACTGGGGATGTTTTGGTAGATGGGCCATAGCTTCTTAATCTAATCTTTTCTTTAAATTTTGGTTTTTCAATTGATTTATTTATTAAAGAGAAATTTGGAGTATCAAAATACAAGGAAGAAACTGTTGTTAAGCCATACTGATCAATTTTCATATACTTAGAAATTTCGTTTTGAAAAAAGGCGAGCTGATCTTTTGAAAGTCTAAACTTTAGCTCGTAGCGTTTCATAACATTAATGAAAGCTTCTTTTTTCATAACTAATCCCCTCTTGCGATTTTATTTTATAAAAGCAAACATAAATAAAACTTAAACATAAGAAAAAACCTCAAGATTCCTCTTAAGGTTCGTTCTTTAAAAATTTTATTTTTAGTTTTTAACTATTCAGTGTCTGATTTTCTTCTTGTAAAAACATAAATACAAGTAGAAGATAATCCA
>Ga0310696_10008668_pt1 | contig 11839 bp, 5 predicted proteins | sample AusTroGonzalo_MG_4_FD_203885 | JGI IMG/M metagenome (GOLD analysis project Ga0310696, IMG submission 203885) | Bovine rumen microbial communities from tropical cattle in Woodstock, Queensland, Australia - Gonzalo_02 (v2) (version 2) | ecosystem: Host-associated > Mammals > Digestive system >... | reverse complement strand
AAGTTCTAATTCTTCATGTAATCATGTTGAAGCTCCAGAAGGAACCATTGCACGAGCGAATGTACCATCTGATAAAGTAATTTCAGCTTCCACTGTTGGATTTCCTCTAGAATCAAGGACCTCTCTCGCGTGTAATTTCGTAATTTGATATGACATACGTAAGAAATAATAAAATAAAAACACTGAATTAAAATACTGTTTTCAATAATAAAAACAAGAGTTATTAAAACTCTTGATTACTTAAAAAAAACTATAGTTAATTATTACAAATCTACGAAATACAAAGCATCTTTTGGATCTCCAGTTTGATTACTCCTTTCAGAATTTTTATTTACCGTTACTGGAATTATTGGTTTTCCTTCTCACAAATTATCAGTTAATGCTTTAGATATTTTCTCATCTCAAAATTCCTTGTTTTCAGAATTTTCATAATGTTTTTCAACATAATCAGGATTGTCTCACTGATAACATCGTTCTAACATCGATATACATATACAAATTAAAAAATTGCCAACCAATAGAATATGAATTTATACAAAAAAGTCAACTATAATTAATCAAAATCTTACTAAAAAATAATACTTGCAATAAAATATCAAAACACTACCCTACCAACATGCTTATTTACTATGAATCAAACATCAAAAATCTACCAATCACTAAACAAATTTTTAATAAATTCAAAATTTCTGAGAAAATAGAAATCCAACATTACAAAAATCTCTTCGATGCTAAAATATGAAATTATAGAACAGAGCCTCTCATAATCCTTGCAAAACAAGAACATATTGCTATTCTACCTACCCCTCCAAATTACGGATTTTCATGAAAATCATTTTTCTTCAAACCTAGTTTAAATTGCTTCTTCAATTGCAAATATTGCTATCTTCAATGAACATTCAAAAATCGTTTTCCCGTATTTTTTCTCAATTATGAAGATATGCAAAAAGAAATAAAAAATCAGATCGAAAAAGAAAGACAGAATTGATTTGAAGGTCAAATTACATTCTACGCTAGTAATTATGCAGATTTACTCGCAACTGAAGACATATCTCATTTCCACGAAAACTTTTTACCATTCTGTGAGACTTTACCAGATAATGTTTTAATCGAAACTAGAACAAAATCCGCTAACATTACTCCCCTACTAAACTACACAAAAAATTGAAAAAAACCTACTCAAAAAATGGAAATTGCTTTTTCACTTTCTCCTCGCATAATTGCAGAAAAATATGAACTTTGAACAGCCACACTTGATGAAAAGCTATCCGCAATCAACCAATTAATCGATAATTGATTCCGTGTTGGACTTAGGTTTTTACCTTTACTCCCAATTAATGATTACCACCAGATTTATGAAGAATTCTTAGATGAAATTATAGAAAAACTACCAACTGAAAAAATTGCTTCAATCGCTATAGCTCCATTAATTTTCAATCAATGAGATTACAATATTCTCATTAAAAAATATCAAAATGATTCTGACTTTTCTTTCATCAAAGATTTACAAAAAAACGAACATCAGCTCCGAACCTGTTCTAATGATAAAATTTTAAACTTCAAAAAGCTCTTTGAAAATAAATTCAAATGAAAAAATCTCTTTCGAGATTATATTTAATTTTTATAAATTTTGTCAATCTATTTTTCCCCTTTCATATAGAAATATGAACTATTTTTTATAATCTTTAACTTAATATTTTATATTTTCCATTACTCTTAATGAGAAAAAATAATCTTATTTTCAAAGTACTATTTTCTTTACTATTAGTATGTTGTTTATATTCAGAATGATTTGCTGCACCATCACAAAAATGACGGGAAATTATAAACGATTTAACAAGTGAATGACGAACTGATGATGAAATTAAAATAATGATGGAAGATTTATGATACAATACCAGCGATTATTTCTCAAGTTCAAGCACAAGCAACAAAACATATACATCAACACAATCCAAAACGACAGCCGAATGACGAAATGTATTAAACAAATTAAGAAATGAATGACGAACTGATGATGAAATTAAATCAAAAATGGAAAGAGCTTGACTAGATACTAGTTGATACTTTCCCGAAACTAATACTTCTACAAATTATAATACCACAAGCTACAACAGTGGAAAAACAACCCCAGAATGACGAAACATACTAAACAAATTAAGAAATGAATGACGAACTGATGATGAAATTAAATCAAAAATGGAAAAAGCCTGATTAGATACTAGTTGATATTTTCCAAGTTCATCAGGAAGTTCAAAAACCTCGTCATCTTCAAAAAATAAATTTCTATACACATATACTTCTAGAAGCTGTAAAAATTATGATATCGAATATTTAAGTGAATTATGAATATATTCATCACCAAATTTACTAAAAACTGAATATTTTGTTAATGCAGAATATTTCAAAAGATATATTGATTCCAAGAATCCACAAAGAAATGGATGTCCTACAAATGTTTGACGGATATCTAATTCATATATAGATTCTTCAAATAGTATCTACCGCTACACTGCACCAAATTGAAAAGTATATTTCATTACAAATCAGAACTGATCATATACATCAAAAGAACTAAGCAAAGTAAAATATTTTTGAACAATTAACGAACTAAAAAGTTACATCAGAGACCGTAATCCTTTAATATGGATGTGAAATAACGAATCCCAAACAAGTAATTGATTAGTAAATGAAAAAAAAGACCAAGAATTAAACGATTCTGATGAGGCTAAAAAAAATCGCGACATAGCTCGTAAGAATGATTTATCTCAAATTCAAACAGCAATCATTACTTCTCGAATTGATAACGATAAAACATGGCCGGGAAATAAAAATAATAATGCTACAGAATGACTAACTATGGCTGAAATTGCAAAGGATTTAGAAGTAGCAGGTCTAACATATGTTCCATTTGACCCTATAAGTTCAAATACAGTTAGATGATTGTGAAGTATTAAATGAATCTGAGAATATATTTATATAGTAACAAAAAGCAATTGAGTAAAGAACGCATGATTTGCTCTTATGGCTAAACCAGAAACAAAAGAAGGAGCAAACCGAATTGTTTGTGATTGAGAAAAAGATTTTGATAATGGATATATTACAAATTCAACTGATATAAAAGATATCCAATATTGTACAACATTCATTAAAACAGACTATTGTAAAAGAGATAATCAAGGTCGTAGCAAAACTCAAAAATGTTATTATTCCAATGAAAGTCAACTCAGATACTTACTAACATACTAATAAAAATTAATATGTTCAATCTCATTTTTTCTCCTTTTTTGTTTCCACAAATTTCATAATTTCCTTCTCAAAATGTAACTCAATCTCTCATACTGCTCAGTTTCTATTTTTTCTAATACATACATCTGTAGCTCATTTTCTATCAGTATCAGGATCATAATATTCTTCTCTATGAAGCATCAATACTGCATCAGCATCCTGCTCAATAGATCCAGAATCCCTTAAATCAGAAAGTTGAGGTTTCTTATCTACCCTTGATTCAACTGTACGATTAAGTTGAGAAAGTGCAATGATTGGCACCTTCAACTCTTTTGCTAATTCCTTTAATCAACGCGAAATCTCAGAAATTTCTTGCACTTTATTATTTTGAAACACTGTAGAATGCATCAACTGTAAATAATCTATAATCACCAAATCTAATTCTTTTTTTTCTATTACCAATTTTCTTAATTTTGACTTAAGTATAGGAACCGTCAATCAACCATGATCATCCAAATAAATTTTGGCAGCAGAAAGTTTTTCCATAGCCTCTCCCATCTGAGCAAAATCAGCATTATCCAAATTTCACTTAGAAATTTTATACATAGGAACTCATGAAACTTCAGACATAATTCTATCTACAATAGATTCCACACTCATTTCCAATGACATCATCGCAACAGATTTTCCATACCCAAGAGTAACATTAGTAAGCAAATTTAAAGCAAATGCTGTCTTTCACATCGAAGGTCTAGCCGCAAGTATTATCAACTCTCCTGGCTTAAATCCAGTTAACATTTCATCAATTTGACTATATCCTGAATTAACCTTATTTGCATTAAAATTTTCTGGATGATCTACTATATCCATATAACTTTCCACTCTAACTTTTAATATTTCCTCAATACTCAAAATATTATCTCAAACCTTATTCTGAGTCAAATCAAAAATTCTCTTTTCAATACTATCAAATATCTCCACAGTATCTTTCTGTTCATAAGCATCTCAAGTAATTTGCTGACAAACCTTAAGTACTTGTCTAAGTAATGATTTTTCTTTCACAATTTTACTATATTCTACACAAGGAGAAGTAGATATCAAGAAAGCTGACAATTCATAAAGATAATCTATTCAACCAACACTTTCCAAATTTCAATTTTTTGATAATTGATCAGATACTGTTACTACATCTATAGTTTTTTTATCGTTTCGAAGTTGAGAAATAGCTTCATATATCATACCATGTTCTTTCTGATAAAAATCAGAGGGAACTATTCCATCTCATTCAAAAATCCAAACAGTTTCACTATCCATTAGTGCTCCAGAGATTACTCATTTTTCTGCTTCAATATTATGAGGTGGTAATGTATATTCTGTAACCATCTTACATCTATCAAACAAAATAAACAACTAATATATATTAAAAACACAACCTGATGCAAGAGAAAATCTAGTTCAGAATTGTGTTTTTAACATTTTTATTAACATTTTTTTCACATTAACTCTCCATGAATGGTTGAGCCTTTAACCAAACCTTAATAGGATATTTTTTCAATAAATCATTCTTTTGATATAATGTTAATTTTATTGCATCCAATTCTCTATCATAATCATAAGTTCATTCCAAACCATAATCACTACGTAAATTACAAGTCTTAGATGCATATAATACATTTTCTCAATCCTTATAAATCACTTTTCATCAATTAAATTTACCCATTTTTCATTTCTCAGGTAAATCTGCTATATTATAACCATCTGCCTCAAATTTTACACACTCCAATGCTGGAATTACAATAGAGAATGTTGGTTTTTGCGTTGATTTATCAACCACCTGTAAAACAGAATTACTTTCAACCAATACTTTAATCTCAAATAAATCTTCATATCACGTTTGTAATTTTATTTCAGCCGTTCCTGGATCCATTAATGCCATAGCATTTCAGTCTTTACCATACATAGCTATTTTATTACCTAGAGAAAATGAAGGTCAAACAACAATTCTATCTCAAACTCAAATTGAGATATCATCTCAAATCGATTTTCGAGAAGTTCATCTTCTTCTCTGGAATGTTACATTTCACTGATCTAAGTCTTGAGAAAGTTCGGCTGTAATTGTAACACTTTCTGAATCTGAATTCTCCGAAACATCTGTAATCGTAATCTCAGGTATATTAAACGCAACCGTTACATTCTTCTCTGTAACATTTCCAAATTGATCTATTCATTTAACTGTATAAATTTCCTTTTCTGTTTTAGTATGGAAATCTATATCGATAGATACAAAATCTGACACCTCTGAAGTATAGTTATCATCTAATATTTCCCCACCTTGTGATATATTAATATAATATAGAGCAACATTATCTTCCCACTCTATTTTCAACTTATACTCAGTTGATACATATCACTCAAGATCATCTCATTCACTCGTAATTTCTCAAGTAGTTTTTCTTATTAAGAGCGGATTTCAATTAGGTGGCTGATCATCTCAAACAATTTGCCTTCATGCAGTTACTTGATTTGACCAAGGTGATACTATGTTATAAGTATCTCCAACAAGATCAAGCGAAGCAATACGAGCATAATATCGTTTTCTATCTATATTAGTAATTCCAATACTTGCCTTAGGCTTACTAGCATTATAATAAACAATTTGCAATAATTCATCTCATGAAAGACTCTCTATTCTATCCGTCTTTTCATTCAATATCTCAAGTTTTAAATTATTATTAAACACTTCTAATATATCAACTGTATCCGGAAGAGCTAACACATAATGAGGAACTTCTTTTTTACTACTAGGATTATGATCTGTTTTTTCATAACTATAATCAATTCTTTCAACTAACTTAATCAGATATCCATCAGCATCATCAAGAGTCCAAGAGAAAGATAAGACATCAAAATTCTGATTAAAAAGTTTTCGGTTCTTAACTTCCTCATTATTATCTGCTATCTTTAACTTAAGAGATCCATTAAACTCAAGTCGAGTCTCCTCATAAGGTATTTCTTTTATAGTTTTAGAATGATAATACCTTCAATCATTTCATCAGTAATTAATACAATTCTGTCACTGACATTTCTTATATATTGATTTTTTATTCCAAAGAACAATATCATGATTTGATGTATGAGTAGTATGATAATAAGTATCCTTCATATTGTCAGAGAACGTATCTGAATATATTACTTTTACAAATTTTCATTCATCATTTTTTTCATATATTCACTTTGAAAGAAGTGAAGGATCTATGACAGAACCAGCATCCATTTGGCTTCAAATTCTCTTTCAAAGTTCAGATGAGCCTCAAACTTGAGCTGCCGCTAATAGAGATTTATTAGAAACACCTCCTCCATTCTTAGCTATTAAACTAGTAGAAGATACAGGTTCCATCAACTTATACAACTTATTAACTCTATTTTTCATTGATGATATATTATTACGCAACACTAGATATTGTGATTCACTTAATCATAAATCTGCAGCAGAATTTGTATTAACCGCATTCAAATATCAATCAATAATAGTTTGTTTATTATCTACCAAAGTTCTATAAGGATTAGTTTTGCTAATAGTATTAATAGAATCCTTAGCCGCTGAATCAAGATTAAATAGCTGAACATCAAATGTAAGTAATTTATTATTATCCTCGCTTCATTTTGCATTTACTCCATCACTATTTGAATCCACCATAGCAAGGAAACTATCATAATCTGAATTAATCATATCAGCCAAACTATCATAACCTGATTTTTGTTCGTCTATATAAGACAAAACTGTTTCTCTAAGATTTTCTATTCATTTTTCATTTGAAACAATATTATTTTGCTTATTAACCTGATGCTCAATCTTAGTTATAGATGAATTTACACTATCCTCTAACGAAGTATTTGTAACTTCTTGTCTAAAATAAGCCAAAACTTCCCTTAATCTATTTCTTCCCTCTTCATAATCTACATACTCAACATCATCACTTACAACTCAATCAATATCAGCATTAAAATCTGTTTTACTAATCAATCATCAATCACCCAACACCTTCACATCAACATCAATAGATTTATTATCAATTTCATCTCTAAATTCTGTTAACGGATTTTCACTCACCAATTTATCTAACTGACTATTTGACCAATTAACAGTAGACGTTGTTAACGTATTAATTGATTTTGTTAAAGTATCCAAATAATCATAGAAATCTGTGAAATTAAACTGTAAATCAACGTATGAATCTATTTCATAATCAACTCAATAATTATGAATTGGAGCAAAAGACCAGTTAGTAAAATCCATAATTGTATCAATCCAATCTACATCATATGTCCTTTGAGTAATTTGCTCAATTTTTGCCTTAACAGATGATTCTCCGACAAGTCAGAACTGTCATTTAACTATACAGTAAATTTTTCAAATTATTTTAGCAACATTTATAATCGTCTCAATTTCGTTAGGAAGTCTTGGAACTTCTGGTGCAGGTGGTAAAATAGGCAACTCTAACTCAACTTCTGGTATAAATGATGGTAATTCAGGCAACTCAGGAGGCTCTGGCAACAATGGAATATTTGGCAAATCAAGTAAACTTATATCTACAGATACTGTTGGAGCTTCAGGTAAATCTGGAATCTGAGGCAAATTAACTCTAACTGGTTGGAAATTAAACTCAGGCAAAACTATATCAAGTCATAAATCAATGTTAGTCAAATCTATAGTAATATTAGGCAATTTGAAATTAGGAATCTGTATAATAGGAAGCTGAATCATATCACATAAGAATGAAAGTTTACAAGAATATTGATCATACGTATCTCTTGCACAGTTTCCACAATTTTCTCCCCAATCAATAGAGAAATCTATCAATAACTGATATGTCTTTATTATATTTATAATAAGAATAATCGCATCTACATATCAAACAAATCTTTCAGAATTTGTAGATGTCCAATATGATAAATATCAAATAGTATTATTAATCAACGATGCAATTTCAGACATGTATGTATCAATAACATGTATTCGCTCATATATCTCGAATGGAAATTCTCTATACTTTTGTAATGTTATTAAATTAGCATAAATCTGAGTTTGCATTTTTTCCCATTTTACATCCCTGAATTCAACAAAAGAATTAAAATCCTTATCTCTTTTATCTCTACAAGATTGCTGCTTTTCTGGAGTTTCTTCCTTAGAACAATCTTTTGTAAACGTTCCAATTTTAGATTCCCAATCTGCTAATATTTTCTCATTTCTATCCAACCATTGTTGTAAATATAAATAATAACTATCTATATCTTCCTTAAAAATCATTGGTATTTTAACATCTACAGTTTCCATAGAAATGTTTATTATATTACTTTCGTTCATCAAACTAGCTAATGCTTCAAATGGATTAGAAATAGATTTATTAAATTCCGTCATACTATCATAAGTTATACCAGACCGATATGAAACAACAGTTTTTTCACTATTTTCTAATTCATCTTCTTCACTTTTCTCACCATTTTCCCAAATACTTCAAATATTATTACCAATATCTGATATTGTCTGCACTTCATTATCTATCAATTTAGATATATCAGGAAATTTAATATCAATATGCATTTTAGTCAATTGATTCAAAATATACCTAATTTGAGGATCAAACCATTTATCAATCAGTAATTTTCTAAGTCATTGCTGGAGTCATCACTTAATTTTATTAACATTATAGCTTCATCACAAAACATCAACATCTCCAATATTTATAGAATTCTGTGTATTATCAGAGAAAAGAGTATCTGATCAAACGTACGATGTTGTCTCTAATTCAAGAATTCACATAGACTCTCACAAACTAAAGTTAACATCATTATGAACTCAACCATCTACATTTAAGTATTTTTTATTAGCAGAGAATCACCATAAGTCAAACGGTGTTGAACGTTCTCATACCAATGTAACCATGAATCATTTCTGTGATTGTAAACAAACTCAACTATCTCTAACATCTTCTATGTACTCTGTATATACCTCATTAGGATTATCTAAATCACCACCACTGATTGTTCATCCATCTCAATTATCAGAGTCACACTGAGGTTTAATCGCAAAAACTATACAATTTCACATAATATCAGAAATTGGAGACGGCACATTACGCCAAACTGCATCAGGAGATAGACATATAGCAATTCAAAGCTGAGCAGTTAATGTAGGTGCAGCATAAATTCTAATAAAAGATGGATAAGTTCATCATCATACCCAAAGGAAATTATCAGAACTTGATTTCAATCACCAAGGAATTGGTATTGGTCCAAAAGTAGTATAGAATGTTCATGGGAAAAAGAAAACTGGAATTCCTCATTCGAGTGGTCATAATGGTAATTCCCAACATCCGAATAAATGATATTTACCTGGAGCTAAGAAAGCCTGATTAAATGGAACAGGTAATCATTTACAATTATTCTCTCATCCAAAAGAGAATCAATTACACATTCACTTCGTAATATCATCAATTACATTTTCAATTTCATCTGTTTGACCTTCAAATACACTTAAATCAATATCTAGACTAATACCTGCATTACTACTAAAATCAGCTCAATTTTTAAGCATTTGAAGAATTGTATTTTTTAGATCTTTCTTACCACCCTCATCATTAGAAACAGAAAGTGTATTTTTTCAATTTATCAAACTAATACGACTAATTGAATCTCAAACAATTCACGGTAATTGATTAACATCAGATCATATACTAATAACATCTGCAGCATAATCTTCAGTTTTTTCGTCTTCTCCAAGATATTCTTCATTTATCATATCTACTAAAGGTATAAATTTAGGAGAAAAAGATCTTCATCAATTTATATAAACTCTAAAATTCTTCTCACATCAATCTACACTCTGCATCTTAATATCTGGTAATGCATCGCTCGAATAATAAGTTTCATAAGTGAGACCTATCTTTTTCAATGGCATATTATGATACTCCAAATCATATTCAAATATCATCTTTTCTCATGCCGATAATGTAATATTATCAATAATATAAGCAAAGTTTCCATCTCTTTTCAGCTGAAAAGCTCATCTTTGATTAGATATAAATCTAATTCATTTAAACATTTCATGTTCATCAAAATATACATTCCATGGTCATTGGATTATATCTCAATAAGCTCATCTAAATGGTTTATAATCATTAGCTTTTACAGTTACCCTAACAGTAACTATATCTCCATCCTGCAAAATTGCAGATCAACTCTTTACATAATAATTTTTCCGAACACTACCATCATCACCATAGATTCAAGCACCTGGATCTAAATAACTACTTGGTGCAAATACATAATTATCTCAATTTCATCATCACATTAATTTATTTTCGTACAAAGTTATATCAACATATTTAGCTCATTCATCAACATATCTTTGACTCATCTCTGATACATCTGATTTATATCTAACTTTTTTAGGATCAACATCTGAACCAGGATCAGTATCCATAATTTCCATTGTAACTGCTGCAATACTTCAATCAGAATCATGTTCTCTTTGTGTTATTAATGACTCTAAACTATTAGGATCAAAATGAATTCAATAATGAGACAAGTCATCTTCTTCTATTTCTACTGGTGGTCTATCCATTGTAACCCAACGCAACATACTATTATCAAACACATCAGCACCAGAAATCTGAACTCATAAGGCAACAACTAGAGTTGTGTTATTTGCCTGTCTATTATACCATCAAGAATCACAAGCATATTTTTCTTTACTCAAATAATTTGGTCATCAATTCGTAGATCATCAATAGAATACCTTTATATATCATTTATCATCATAAGTAATAATATCTACTATACCATCTTGATCCATATCCTCGACAAACAATTGGAATATTCATTCTAAGCTAGAAGGAGTAGTTGAAACTTCTCATCCAAAAACATTTTGATTCAAACATGCAATACTTCAATCAACATCAAAGATTCATCAATCATTCAAATAAGCTCTTAACTGATTATTCTTTGTAAGAACAATAATATCATCATATCCATTACCATCAGCATCTCAAACAAAAATGTCTTGCAAACTAACAGCCACATGCATTAGTTCTTGCATATTTCTCAAATCTGGTGTTCATCAATAATTTTTTGCCAATCTAATTGTTCAATCTACATAAACAACCAACAAATCTGTAAGTCAATCATTATTAAAATCTATTTGATAAGTTCAGAAAATATCATTTTCAGAATCAGCATAAATTTCATTTCATATTCATCAATCAAAATCCGTACCATAAACATTTTCATTTAAATCTTTCTTTGTAAGTACAGGATCTCATAAATTTATTACAAATTCTGAACCAAACTTTTTAGTTGCTTCTCAAACGATTTCTCATTCTGCAAATAAAGTTATATTCTTAAAATCACCTAAGAATCATATCCTCTCATCCACTTCATCTGAATTTTGAATTGATTTATAACTAGTGTCTAATTCAAAATCCGTTCAGAAATCAAAGACTCAAACACTAAATAATTTATCCGTAGTTCAATTATAAAATGTAGGATTTACTACATATCATTCTGCAGGAATGTCAAAATCTCAAGCATCAGGCATAAAATTAGGATAATG
>Ga0310696_10008666_pt1 | contig 11839 bp, 11 predicted proteins | sample AusTroGonzalo_MG_4_FD_203885 | JGI IMG/M metagenome (GOLD analysis project Ga0310696, IMG submission 203885) | Bovine rumen microbial communities from tropical cattle in Woodstock, Queensland, Australia - Gonzalo_02 (v2) (version 2) | ecosystem: Host-associated > Mammals > Digestive system >... | reverse complement strand
AATGATTTTCGACACGCTCGACCAGCTTGAGATGTACATCCCCCTTCTTCCGGCCATCAGGCTGATTGCCGACATCATGGACCACGACGACCTCTACGATGCCGCCTGCGGAAGCTACAGGACCAAGGATTCAAAGGTCACATACCGCATCTCCGAATACACCACATCCTCCGCCGACAAGCCATTCGAGTACCACAAGGACCACACCGACGTGATGATAATCCTCAGGGGCCAGGAGCTGATGAGCACCAGCTGGCGCGAACTGAAGAGCCAGAGCATCACCTACGACGAGAAAACCGACACCGGCTTCTTCCAGGCCGAGCCCGTCAGCGTCCTTCAGGCCGCCCAGGGCCGCTTCGCCGTCTTCTTCCCGGGAGAACCCCACAAGAGCGGAGTCAGCTCCGGCGAACCCTCACTGGTGAAAAAGGTGGTCTTCAAGGTCGAGGACTGACCTTTTTGTGAAGAAAAATGTGGATTTCATGAAGCCTCTTCTAAGCCCTGGCAACGCTGTGTATATTGGGGTCAGTTAAAACAGTTCAGAGTTTCGGAGGCTTTGACATGAAGAAGATTTCAAAAGTAAGTTTCATCCTTTCAATAGTGCTGGCAGCAGGTGCCGTCGCACTCAATATAATCGGATTCTGCTACATCAACGGAGTGCGCATCGTAAGATACGGCGGCTACGGCTACATGCAGATGTACAACTACTCCACCACTTCCATGGCGAACACCTGCCTCGGAATGATCATCGCAGGAGGCTTCATGTTCATCGGAGCAATCCTCCTGTTCATGCTCAGCGTCATGACAAAGTGCCGCAAGGACCACTGCTGCAAGGCAAAACCCGAGCACTGCGAGGCACAGAGTGCCCCGGAGCCCGAGAAGGCTCCCGAGCAGGAAGCCGCCCCTGAGGCCGAGTCCAAGGCTGAGGAAGATCCCAAGGCCGAATAAAAGGCGATAACACCAATACTCCTTTGGTTGTTTTATAGTTTTCCCTTCACATTTGGCTGCCGGATGCTTAAGCCTCCGGCAGTCATCTTTTATCTTGCACAAATCAGAAGAAAAGGTTATATACATTAGTGCATGCGGCAATAGCTCAGTTGGATAGAGCAACTGCCTTCTAAGCAGTAGGTCCTTGGTTCGAGCCCAAGTCGCCGTATCAACGAAGAAACCCAGCCTTTATGGGTGACCACTAAGGGATTTCTAATCCCGTAAGAAAAACGGCATGGTTTACAACAACGTAGGCTATGCCGTTTCCTTTTGTTTTCCATCGGAGAGATCAACGACTCCGATATAATTCCAGTGGATGAGTATCCGCTGTCTTTTCGTCCTTGTTCCAGGAACCTTCTCTGGTTGGAACACTTCAATCTTCTCCACAAAGGAGCGGATGATCTCAGGTGTCAGTTCCGAAATCTCCAGGCTTCTTCTCACCAGTGCGAGAAAAGAATCCACGTTGAGCCGTTGCTCCTTAGAAGAGTCAATGTAATCCTGCAATTCCGAAGCACGTTTCTCCAGCTGTCTCTGTTCCTCATCATATGTTTCTGAAAGGCGTTTGAAACGCTCATCGGAAATCTTGCCCTCGATGTTGTCCTCATAGAGATTCTTCACGATGCTGTCGAGTCTTGTGATTCTCTGCCTTGCCTGATCCAGCTCTCTACGGCTCTCGCGAAGCTGTCTGTTGAGTTCCGTCTCACTCTTCTTGGTGACAAGCTGAACAAACTCGTCCTCTCTCTCCCGTGCGAAGGCCGTGATTTCCCGAATCTCATGCAGAAGAATCTCCTCAACCTGAACATTGTGAATCTGGTGGGAAGTGCATCCGCCCTTAATCTTGCGATAAGTGGCGCAGACGAACAGCTCCTGTTCATGTGACCATCCTCTATGCCTTACCTGGTAGAGTTTGGCTCCACAATCCGCACAGAACAGCATTCCGGACAACGCAGGCATTTCTCCCATCGGAGTGACTCTCCTTCGGCCGTCCCTTATCCTTTGGACGATATCGAAAGTCTCCTTGTCCACTATGGCTTCATGGGTATTCTCGAAAACCATCCATTCGGAAGGGTCATTCGCAACAGACTTCTTGCATTTGAATGATTTCTGCCTATAGCGGAAGTTGACAGTATGTCCCAGGTATTCTGGTTTGTTCAAAAGATCCGCGATAGTCTTCTGTTGCCAAAAACCAGGCCTCTCCGGTTGTTTTGCACCGCAAGGGACTCCAATTGCCAAGTAGTGCTCAGCTGGTGTTGGAATCTCACGCCTCATCAATTCATTCGCAATCTGCTTCGGACCGTATCCGGCAATACAGAGGTCGAACATCAGCTTGACTACAGGGGCCGCTTCAGAATCAATGATCCAATGGAACTTGTCATTCGGGTCCTTGAGGTATCCGTACGGCGGATTCGTGGTCAAAGGTTTCCCCGATTTCCCCTTGTTCTTGAATACGGCAGTGATTTTCCTGCTCGTGTCCTTCGCATAGAACTCGTTGAAGAGGTTTATGAAAGGGGTCATGTCGTTCCCAGTCTGGTTTGCACTGTCGACTCCGTTGTTGATTGCGATGAACCGGATGTCATTGTTGGGGAAGACCATCTCGGTGTAGATTCCCACCTGAAGATAGTCCCTTCCGAGTCTGCTCATGTCCTTCACAATGATTGTGCCGATTGCCCCTTCATCAATGAGAGAAGTCAGTCTCTTCCAGTCAGGCCTGTCGAAGTTCGTTCCTGAATAACCGTCATCCACAAAGAACTCAGTGTTCCTGAAGCTGTTCTCATCCGCATATTTCTTGAGGATGGATTTCTGGTTGGTTATGCTGTTGCTTTCCCCTTGGAGCTCATCATCTCTCGAGAGTCTGCAATAGAGGGCTGTAATCCTTTCGGATCCGTAAATTGAAGACCGTCTGTTTTTCTTTTCATTCATCTTTTTCACCTCCTTTGACAGTCTTCAAGCGGGTATTGTCAACTCCCATGCTATCGCGTCAAAACCATCCAGTCAGCGGCCTGACTTCTCTTTTGAACTCTTTTCAACCTGATTCAGAATATGTTTTCTGACCTTCTCATATGCCGTTTCATTGGCGGATTCCGATTGAACGGATATGACCGTGAAAACGGTATTTCCTACAGTCATCTCAGAAATGCGACATGGTTTGCCCATATAACTTGAACCGGCTCCTTCATTGTTTATCTCATCAGACATAAACACCTCCTACCAGGTAGCCACGGCAGGGGGTGAAATTTGCCGCTTTTATGAAAAAAACTCAACTTTTTTCTTGTTTCTGTGTCATATCAGACTCTCTGACGGCCTCGGGTCCGTACTTGAGTATCATCTCCGCGAGGAATGCCGCACACCGCTCCATTGCCAAATCCGTCGATTTGTCCTTATCCGGAATCGACAGTTCAACGCCGTCCTTCATAATCTCTTTCATTGTTCACCTCCAGAAAACACACAAAAAATGTACGGTGAACCCCTGTGATTTGTGAAGGAATCATTCCTGACCGCTGTCCTGTTCCTGTGTTATTGCCAGCACCTTGACCGCCTCCGGACGGATGAGCTTCGCATCGAGACGCTCCTGGACTATGTAACCGACCTGGCCCTTGTTCGCGAACAGCTCCCACAGAGGTTTGATGCTTGCAGGCTTCCTGTCGATGACCCAGTAATATGACAGATCTCCGAAAAGGATAGGCTTGCAGCCTCCATCCACATCAGGCATCTCGTTGCAGATGACAACACTCTTTCCGAGAATCGAATCCTTCTCATGGTTCCAGAGGTAGTTGCCGTCATCGTCCTTCAGCTTACGCAAGGCAAGCGCGGTCCTGTCGTTCATCATCCACACAGCGTTCGCCCTATACTCCGGCTTGACGGAGAAGAACAGGTCTATGCAGTCATCATATTTGATTGAATCAACTATGGACGCCGTCTCCGCACCATCCGTGTCATGCAGAAGGCCAGTAGGCTCTCCCACACCGGTGCCGTTAACGAAGGCCCTGTCTTCCGTTCTTGCGAAGCTTCGGGCCATGCGTCTGGTGAGGTGCTTCTCAACATCAAAGGTGGAATCGCGGACGAACTCCAGCGACATCCTCACAAGACTGGCAATCTTGTGGGCATTCACCGGAATCTTCGTGAACTCATCGATGGAGTCGAATCCGGGAATCGGGTCGCAATCATCGACGAACTGCGAGTAGTCCTCCGAATCATATGCCCAGATCTCCGAAGTGCTGTCGTACATCCTCATGCAGGATGCCAGATTGCGGAAGACTCCATGCTTGGCTTTCAGGCTCTGGAACATCTCGTCATTGTCCGAAGGCAGATACATGGCCTTCTCGCCATCAAGGGAATTCAGCACGTACTCCGATGCATGGGGTATGGACCTCATTGCATCCCAGAAGTTTCTCCTGTAGTCGGACCTTGCGGTCACTGCCATCATCTCTTTCATTGTCTTCATGTCTTCACCTCCTTCCCTCGTCGCAGCGTCTGCATCTGTACAGGCCATGCTCATGCAGGTCCAAGGGATTGCCGCATAGCCTCAGAACATCCCCACAGTGGGGACACTTGATGTCGTATTCCATGGTGTCGTAGAAGTGATAGGCGTCCCTGGTATGCAGGCGATACCTCGAGTAGATTCTCCCGTGATTGCCATTCAGGAAGTATTCGTCGAGGCTGAATTCCTGATTGTCATGAATGAACTCTGCCGTATTCATGTCCATCTTCGGATACAGCGTTTTTCCGTTTTTGAAGTAATTCAGAACATAGGTTCTCATTTTTCAACCCTCCTAATCGTTAGTTGTTTGATTTCGGGGATATACCCCGTTTGATTTCCGGTTTTTGTGTGTGATACCCCGCGCCCGGTATACACAAAATAGTTCCCGAAGATTCGGATGCCCCCTTATGCCTGTCGCCGCCGTCGGTCTCCGCGCTTGGGGCAACCTGTGGCAGATGTTTTCACTGTTCTCTATAAAGGACTTGTTTTTCTGAATCGCCATTTCAACCTGCCACCATCTGCCCCGTTCTCATTGGAACACCGTGTTCCTGAGCTTGTAGCCGACCAGCAATGTGGTCTTTTCTCCACCCCCTGAAGGGCGTTTCCTCAAGACATTGCAGGTCTTTCTCATCTCGTTCAGGAAGTTCCTGCTGTTCTCCACATGGCATCCGTTCTCATCGCACCAGTCACGGTATGCGTCATACACGGCAAGCGTCCGTTCCTCACCGTTGATGTCCTCGACCAGCCTGTCCTCGATGAACCTCTCGATCTTGTTGCTTTCGTAGTAGTAGGCCGCAACCGCATCCCTGACGCACTCAGGAGGACGCAGGCCCTCATTCCGCAGCATCCTGTACCCCTCAAGGAGCCAGTTGAGGATTGCGCTCTGCACCTCAGGCCTTGAGAAATCCCTCTTCAGGTTCCTGTCCTGCTCCTCCTCGGAGAAGTGCCTGTTGAACGGGATGATTATCACCCTGTTACTCTCGAACACCGTCATGTCATTGATCACAGGAAGGTGATTTGTGTTGATGTAGAGCGCATAAGACGGCCTGAACACGAACGAGTTCTCATTGAGGAATCTGGCCTTTATGGTGTCGTTGCCTGACATCGTCTTGAACAGGCGGGAGTTCATGACCATGCCCTTTCCGGGTTCCGGCATGACCGCGTATCGGACTCCTGCAAGACTTGCTATATCCTCCGTGGGGGCATGGCTGTTGGTAAGGTTCTTCTGCTCCAGCGTCTCCGGATTGACGGATGTGCCGTATTCGCCCATAACCCTGAGGATGCTCTCAGCCAAAGTTCCTTTTCCGTTGCGTGAGGTCTCACCATAGTCGAATATGGCGCATTCCAGATTCTTGTCTCCTGTCAGGGCATAACCTCTGGTCTTCTGCAGGAAGCGGGCTTTCTCCACATCTCCGCTCATCACCTCGTCTATGAACGTGTTCCACCTCGGATATGAGACCGCAGGATTGTATATGGTCTCCGTTATCTTGGTTATGTAGTCCTCCGCTCTGTGGGGATGGGACTCCCCGGTATCCAGGTCAATGGTGCAGTTGCCGCAATTGAAGTAGTTCGGTCTGTTGTCGAAGGCCTGCATCGGGATCGGGTACACGCTCTGGGCATCTTTGATGTAGATGTCGCGGAATCTTCTTTGGACCCACTTCCTGCACCATCCCAGAATGACGGTTCTCTTGCTTTCGTCACTCATCCTTGAGGCGTAGACAAGCAGACCGTCGGCAAGGTCCTTCCCCAGCTCCGCAACCAGCAGACCGGCACTGTCCGCAGCCCATCTTCTGCCGTCGAAGACATACCACTTCTTCCGTTCCGGCACAAAGCGCGCGATGTCCTTGAACATGTCCGCGAAAAGCCTTCCGAAACCCATGTCATCGCCCGAATACCTTTTGTTCTCAACGAGGTCTAGGACTGCAAGCTTCTCAACTATCGTGTTGAAGTCCTCCGAGGCGGAGGTCCTGACAGGCGGCTTGTAGAACTCGCTGATTCCCGAGACGGCCTTCTCCAGGGTCCGGTGCCTGTAGTCGTCACGCTCCCACTTGCGGTTGTAAAGGCCTGATCCGCGATATATCCGGTCCATCTGATCCATGTCCCCGCCGCAGTAGAAGGCAAGGAACGAGCACATTGCCAGAGTGGCCTCGCTGTGGGACGGATATCCGGTGGTGTCACCTTCCCAGAGCTGCTTGAACTTCTTGCCGTTGGAGGCGTTCATCGCCAGCGACAGAACGGACTCGTCGGAAAGGAAACTACCGGGAGCTTGGACTTTCCTCCGATTAGGTTCCGGCTTTCTCATGTAATCTTCCATGAAGGAGAGGAAATCCTCACCGCATCTGCGTATCGGTTTCTCCTCTATGACATCACCTGTGACGGACATGGACTTCCTTCCGGTGTAGACCTCCACACCGAGTTCCCGGTTGTTCATGTAGAACTTCGTCTTCTCGTACTCGATGCCGCTCGTGTCGATGAGGATATGGACACCTTCCCCCGAAGGGCTGGTCTCCGTGTATGAGTCAAGACGCCTGATTATGTCCTTCGCCAGATCCGACATCACCCCGTCCTTGATGCAGTGGTCAATGTCCACAGCGGAGAACGTCCTGTCGACGAAGATCCCTATCCCGTCATATCCGCCTTTCCTGAAGACAGACTCCACGGCCTGAAATGTGGAATAGTTGCTTCGTCTGGTCACATCGATCCGGAATCCGCTGATGCCGTATGGCACTTTGGTGGTGACACCTTTGACCTTCTCATATCGCCACAGCATGAAGCCGGCATTCCTCTTCAATGGCTCAGGCAGTCTTTCGTACATAATCCTCTCCTTCATGGAAGTGGAATCACTCCCCGTAATACGGAGATTCGGAGGGGGTATCTGATGGGGTGTCGTGATAGATTTTCTGAAGTTTTTTCCTTGCCGCCTCCACGGACTCCCGGGCTGACTTGTAGTCGATGCCTTCCAGCTCCGCAATCTCATGAAGGGATAGCCCGTCCATGCTGTACCGGAACCTGCGGTACTGCGTCTGAGTGAGGTTCTTTCTCAGCCATTCGTCAATGATCCGTTCCTGCTCCTCCCGTAGGAACTCGGCTTCTATGTCCACATCTGAGGCATAATCCGTTCCCTGGTACCTCATGTACTCGAGACGATACCTTCTGTGGGCACGTTCCTTGCGCTCCAGGTTGTCAGCTATTCTGGCTTCTTCTTTTAGGCAATCCATCGCCTCATCCAGGTTGTCTGCGTCCTCATCCCTGACCTGCAGGACCTCCGGCTCAAGCTCATAGGGGTCCTTGTAACTCACCGTCTTCATAGCCTTCCTTCGCCTGAGGACGGATGGAGCCGGAATCGTACTTGGAACGGATTGCCTGACACGCCATAAGGGCACAGTCATCCCAGGTACATATATCTGCCCACCATTACGGTGGAACTTGATATGTATCCCGGCCCTTATACGTAATCAGGCTTTGAGATAGTTTTTTCTCCTCATTTGGTAGCCATGAGGAGAGGGAAAATCTGACGGTTTTGCAGATGGTTTTTAAGAAAACCGTTACTGACCGTTTCAGTCTCCCTACTAAGTAGCCGTGAGAGATGGGAAAATTTGCTGTTTTGTAGGAAAAAAGTGAAGAATCTTATCTACCATGGAGAAGCTAATGATTTATGTTGATGATATCAATAAATATGATTACAATTTTCTTGGTTCACTATATCCAGTTTGGGAGAATTCATAATGACAATAGCTGAACAGATTAAAGTGCTTTGTGTCCGTTGTGGAGTAAGCGAGGCAGAACTAGCTCGAAGACTTGGGAAAACACCTCAAAGTCTGAATGCAAAAATGAAAAGAGAATCATTCACAATCGGTGATCTCAACAAAATCGCCGGAGTTCTTGGTGTTTCTTTCAAAAGAAGTTTTATCTTGGATAATGGAGAGGAAGTCTGATATGGATACTGTTTTTAGAATGGGAGAGCTCTTCTGTGGTCCTGGAGGACTGGCATGGGGAGCAATGAATGCCGATGTTCCCGGAATGAAGATTGTCCATGCATGGGCTAATGATTATGATTCTGACACATGTAAGACATATACACGCAACATATGTCCCGATTCTCCAGACACCGTTTATTGCGAAGATGTCCACACTCTTGATATCGACAAGCTAGGTCCAATTGATGCGTTAGCTTTCGGATTTCCTTGCAATGACTTCTCTGTTGTAGGTGAGCAACTTGGATTCAAAGGCAAATTCGGTCCGTTGTACTCTTATGGGATTGCTGTCCTGAAGAAGTATAAACCGAAATGGTTCTTGGCTGAAAATGTCGGTGGGCTCAAGTCTGCCAATGAAGGGCTGGCATTTAAGAGAATTCAGACTGATTTGATAGATGCCGGTTATAAAATCTATCCCAATCTGTATCGCTTCGAGGACTATGGTATTCCACAGGCTAGGCACCGTGTGATTATCATCGGAATCAGAGAGGACATTCCGTTCGAATTCAGAATCCCTTCTCCAGATCAATACCGTCTTAAAACCTGTCGCGAAGCTATTGAGAATCCTCCTATTCCTGCAGATGCATCCAACAATGAAGTCACAAGACAATCTGAGCAGGTAGTTGAACGCTTGAAGTACATCAAGCCTGGAGAGAATGCCTTTACTGCAAATCTGCCGGAGGAACTGCAAATAAAGACACGCACGAAAATCAGTCAGATTTACAAGAGATTGGATCCTGATAAACCTTCATATACAATTACCGGTTCTGGTGGCGGCGGAACTCATGTATACCACTGGTCTGAAAACCGAGCATTGACAAATAGAGAGCGCGCAAGGATTCAGACATTCCCTGATGACTTCGTATTTGAAGGAAGCAAGGAATCTGTGAGAAAGCAAATCGGGATGGCTGTTCCTGCACAGGGAGCAAAAATCATCTTTGAAGCAGTACTCAAGACATTCGCTGGGATTGAGTATCCATCTGTCGAATCAAGCATTTCGTAATTGAATGGCGGGTATATGGCATATAATCATTGGTTTGTTTCAAGACAAAAAAGGCAACTAACAACTATCCTTCTAGCATTGGTTGCTTATACAGATGTATGTGTCGGAAAAGTTTGGAATCATGAACTGCAATTACAATTCGAGGACACTCTTGGGCAGAGAGAAATAACTGAGCATGGTTCACTCCGTTCAAGACGCTCGGGACAAGGTGGCGGCGGAATACGAACCTTATTCAAGCAGATGAAAGACTTAGGCCTCGTTTTTTTGGAGGATGATACCAGAGTGTGCAGACTGACTCTTATCGGGGAGGAACTTGTTAAAGGACGAATAACGTTCGTCGAAGCTATGCGTCTCCAGTTGAAACGGTACCAGTATCCTTCCGCTGCGGTCTGGTCTGGTTCGGGTAGTGTAAACCATTCATTTAGAGTTCATCCTTTTCAGTTTTTATTTCGATTGTTACGCGATCCAAGGCTTCAAAACTCAATCACCATGAAGGAGATGTATGGAATAGTAATTCATAAAGCGTATTCGGACTCCCCAGAAACATTTGAAGAGGTGGTGTCTAGAATCCTACTCTTCAGACAGAACATAACTGATGGATTTGTGAATGACACACCCACAAAGACTTATAGCAATATTGCCAACACGTTTTTCAACTACATTAGCTTAACTCAATATACAGACCGTGGTCGGGAAAAACTGAGTATTAGACAAGGAAAAGAAGCATTGGTAGATGCCTTCATCGAAAGCAATCCTTCTTTTATTCCTCACCCAGATATTAGTGAAAACTATCAGCGCACATATGGCCGTGGCAATGCTGCCATGGATAGAAGGAATTTCAACAGAGAGAACACACCTTCACAGAATGAGCTGAATGTAGCACGTATCCAGCATGAATATGTACTGTTAGCATTAAAGACTCCTATTACTGGTATTACTCCGGATATCGTTGATCATATTTGCAATATAACTGGGATTGATGAAAGAACTGTTGAAAGAATTCTGATTCAGAATTATTCGCATGATAATATCGATGATTTCTTCATTAAATACAAAGAATATGCCCATATGGGACGAGCTGGTGCACGCGCATTTGAGGTTGCTACTTGCGAGGTGTTCCGAAAACTATTCCATATGAAAGCAAAACATGTTGGTCCAATCGGTAATACTCCAGATGTCTTCATTGAGTCCGAAGAACTGGGATATTGCGGCATTATAGACAACAAGGCCTACAAGAATGGATATAGCATTACTGGTAATCACAGACGTGTAATGGAAGACGTTTACATTCCAACTTACAGGAATTACGGTCAAACTGATGCACCACTGGCTTTCTTCACTTATATTGCAGATTCGTTTGGCAGAAATATCAACAGTCAGATCAATGAAATTGTCCAAGATACTGGTGTTGCTGGCTCTGCAATGCCTGTCGATATATTCATTGATATGGTTCAGAACTATGCAGAAGATAGATCTAATCATCTCTTCCTTAGGAATGTGTTCAGTGTAAATAGAGAGGTTTGTCTAGCCGACATCAATTTGAACGAGCATCACAATTATCAGTATGAAAACCATGAGGACGGTTTTATGCTAGCTGCTGAATCTGAGGCGAATTATGGGGAGTATGGGAATAGAACCAATTAAACGTTGAGACCGTAGTTTTGCTGACAAGAAATACATAAGAGGGGCCGAGAGCAGATCGTGAATAAGACCTTCATAAAGATTTTGGATGAGCTTGGCTACGATGTGGAGCTGACATATAAGAAGAAGGTAAGACTATGATCATACTGATTACGGGCGCATCTCACACTGGGAAAACGCTTCTGGCGCAGAAGATGCTCGAAAAATATAAATATCCGTATCTGTCGGTCGATCACCTGAAAATGGGTCTGATTCGTAGCGGTAATACTGATCTGACGCCGGAGGACGATGATGAACTGACGGAATACCTGTGGCCGATCATACGGGAGATCGTTAAGACCGCAATTGAGAACCGGCAAAATCTTATAGTTGAAGGCTGTTACATTCCATTTCGCTGGAGGCGGGATTTTGATGAGCGGTATTTATCGTCGATTCGTTTCATCTGCCTTGCCATGAGCGAGAACTATATCGAGAACCATTTCGGTGAGATCATTGGACATGAATCGGAAATTGAAGCCAGGATGATTGATGCAGACTGTACGAAAGATAGTCTGAAGGCAGACAACAAAAACATCATCGATGGCTTTCAACATGCCGGGGAGCAGATTGTGCTGATCGATTCCATTTATGAGCAAACAATAAAAGGGCTTCTGGACTGACAATCGAAGTTTGTAAGGGTGAAGAAAATGAATTATAAAGTAATTGACAAAGAGACATATTATCGTAAAGGCGTATTTCGCCACTTTACGGAAGATTGCA
>Ga0310696_10008665_pt1 | contig 11840 bp, 7 predicted proteins | sample AusTroGonzalo_MG_4_FD_203885 | JGI IMG/M metagenome (GOLD analysis project Ga0310696, IMG submission 203885) | Bovine rumen microbial communities from tropical cattle in Woodstock, Queensland, Australia - Gonzalo_02 (v2) (version 2) | ecosystem: Host-associated > Mammals > Digestive system >... | reverse complement strand
GCGCGCAGCTGCTGGCTGCGCTTCTCCTTGTCTTCGATGGCCTTCACCTGTTCAATCATCTTCTGCACATGCCGGCCATATTCAGGGAGGATGAGCTTCTCCCGTTGCGTATTATAATCCATATTCGCGCTTTATCCTTAAATTAAACATACAAAGATACGTGATAAATCCATATCTTTGTAAAAAATATGGCCACGATGGAGAAAATTTTGGTAACAGGCGCCTTCGGGCAACTGGGTACGGAATTACGGGAGCTCACGACAGGACGTACTGACTTCCTTTTCACGGACATACGTGAAGAAGGACCGGTCCGTCGCCTCGACATAACGGACGCCCGTGCCGTCGACCGTTTCGTCGCGGAGAACGGCGTCACCGCCATCCTCAACTGCGCCGCCTATACCGACGTGAACCGTGCTGAGACCGACATCGCGCTCTGCCAGGCCATCAACGCCGACGGCCCTGCCAATCTGGCCCGTGCAGCCCGCCGCCACGACGCCTTTCTCATCCATATCTCCACCGAATACGTCTTCGACGGCCGGCGCCGCAGCGGCGGTTATGTCGAGAATGACCGACGCCACCCCCTGTCGGCTTATGGCCGCAGCAAGCGCGACGGCGAAGACCGCGTGCGCCGCAGCGGCTGCCGCAGCGTCATCCTCCGTACCTCATGGCTCTACTCCCCCTTTGGCAAGAACTTCGTGAAAACGATGCTCCGGCTCGGCGCCGAGAAGCCCGAGATCGGCGTGGTCTTCGACCAGGTGGGCAGTCCCACTTACGCACGCGACCTGGCGGAAGCCGTGCTCACAGTGCTCGCGCAGGGCCGCAACTGTCGCGGCGAGGTCTATCACTTCACCAACGACGGCACCTGCTCCTGGGCGGACTTCGCCGCCACGATCATGCGCGAAGCCGGCCTTCCTTGCCGCATACGCCCCATCACAACGGCCGAATACCCTTCGCCCGCCGTCCGTCCGGCATGCTCCATCCTGTCGAAAGAGAAATTCGTGCGCGACTTCGGCCTCGCGCTCAAGCCCTGGGAAAATTCGCTTAAAGACTGTCTGCGACGTCTTTGAAGAACGGCGCCCTTGCGTCCTTCTCGGAGAGAATGACCTCCTCAGGGGAAATACCCCACTCCACCGCAAAGAAAGGATCGTTCCAGCGATACGAGCCCTCCGCTTCGGGAGCGTAATAGTTGTCGCACTTGTATTGGAACAGCGTGTCGTCTTCCAGCACCAGAAAACCATGCGCAAAACCGCGCGGAATGAAGAACTGACGCTTATTATCCCCGCTCAGGAGCACATTGACGCTCCGGCCGAAAGTCGGTGAACCGGGGCGGATGTCCACCGCCACGTCCAGCACGCTCCCACGCACAACGCGCAGCAGCTTGGCTTGCGCCTTATCCCCTTTCTGGAAGTGCAGTCCGCGCAACACACCGCGCTTGGCGGAAAGCGATTCATTGTCCTGCACAAAATCCACCGGACCGACGTGGGCCACGAAGTCGCGCAATGAGAACGACTCGAAAAAATACCCGCGATGGTCGCCGAAAACGCGCGGTTCAATGATGAGAGGGCCTTCTATTTCAGTTTTTATGTATTCCATCGGTTTTCGCTTTACGTTCGAACAAAGATACGGGTTTTTTCGTAACTTTGTTGGGATTGACAATAAATACACCATGTACAAGATAGAATCCCATCCCATTCTTGAGATCCCCCAGGAGGATCTGCACGAATTCCTGTACGAAGGCCATCCCGTCAAGGGCCAAAAGGGCCAGACCATCGCGGCAGCACTGCACCAGGCCGGCTTCCCGGTCCACCACCACAGCCTTAAAGACCGCAAACGCACGATGGAGTGCGGCATCGGCAAGTGCGGTGCGTGCGAAATGCTGGTCGACGGCCATATCCGCCGCATCTGCATCACGAAGGTTGACGGCGTGCGTGAAGTGCGCAGCGTCGGCAAGGAAAGCTTCTCGGCCGTGGACAGTTCCACTACTGCCCTGACGGACAATAAGAAAGTGTACCGCACCGCCGTGGCCATCATCGGCGCAGGGCCGGCCGGCCTCGCGGTCCGCGAAGAGCTGAACAAGGCGGGCATCGACAACCTCGTGCTCGACAACAACGACTCGATCGGCGGCCAGTTCCAGATGCAGACCCACCAGTTCTTCTTCTTCGAAAAAGAGCAAAAATTCGGCGGCATGCGCGGCTTCGACATCGCCAGGACCCTGGCGGGCGATTCGCATGAGGGCATCATGCTCAACTGTGTGGTGTGGGATATCCTGGAAGGCAAGCGGCTGGCGGTCAAGAACGTCGTTTCGCAGGAAGTGTTCTATGTGGATGCCGAGCAGCTCGTGGTTGCAGCGGGCGCACTCCCCTTTATGCCGGCCTTCAAGAACGACGACCTGCCGGGCGTTTTCACGGCCGCCGTCGTACAACGGATGATGAACAAGGAATTTACCCTGCTGGGCAAGAATATACTCACGGTGGGTGCCGGCAACATCGGCTACCTCACCTCTTACCAGGCCATGCAGGCGGGCGCCAAAGTGAAGGCCATCATCGAGGCGATGCCGCAGGAAGGCGGCTTCCCCGTACAGGCCAACCGCCTCCGCCGCCTCGGCGTGCCCATCATGACGGGCTACACGCTGGTCGAAGCCATCCCCAACGAGGACTGGAGCGGCGTGACGGGCGCCATCATCGCCAAATGCGAGAACTTCAAGGCCATTCCCGGAACCGAAGTGCGCATCGACGGCATCGACTGCATCAACATCTGCACGGGCCTGCTGCCCGACAGCCAGTTGCTGCGCAAGGGCGCTGAAGTGTTCGGCCGCGCCTGCCACGGCGTAGGCGATGCGGTGCGTATCGGCGAGGGCACCTCTGCCGTGCTGCGCGGACGTCAGTGCGCCTATGAAATCCAGCAGGAACTCGGACGCCGCATCGACTACAACGCCTACCTGGCCATTTCCAAGGAGTACATCGACTCGCAGCAGCGGCCGCACCGCGTGCTTGAAGCACCGCGCAAGCCCACGCCCGAGCGGATGCGCAAGGGCGGCTTCGTGATTGCCGACTGCCTCTACGGCTTCGCCTGCAACCCTTGCTCGTTCTCCTGCAAGCAGGGCGCTATCACCAAGAGCTCCACGTCTGTAACGCCGACCATCGACTACGACAAGTGCATCGGCTGCATGGAGTGCGTCGCACACTGCCCGGGCCTGGCCATTTTCGGCTACCGCCCCGACCGGAGCGAGCTCTTCCTCCCCATCGAGTTCAATGTCACCAAGGGTGCCGAAGTATTCCTGGTGGACGACGACGGCAAGAAGGTGGGCGAAGGCACCGTCCAGCGCATCATCACCAAACCCAACAAAACGAACATTGCCGTCGTGAAAGCAGAGAAGCTGTACGACGCCAAGGACGGCGAGGCGCTGCTCCAGGCACGCGGCTTCATCGTGAAGGACCAGTATCCGGAGCCGCTGCAGATGACACCCACGGAACTCAACGACGACTTCACCTATATCTGCCACTGCGAGGACGTGCGCCTGCGCGACCTGCTCGCGCTGCTCAAGGGCCGCACGAGCATTACGGCACAGGAGCTCAAGCACATCTCGCGCCTGGGCATGGGCCCGTGCCGCGGTACACGCTGCCTCCCTCGCGCGAAGCAGGCACTCCGCGCCTACGGCATCGAAATCACGGGCGACTTCACGCCCCGCGGCCCGATGGCCAACCTCGTGGAAATCGGCAATGTCATCAATCCCGACCGGAAGGTCGAACTGATCACCAATCCGAAGTGCACTGACGTCGAGATCCGCCGCGTAGGCGCCTTCGTCGCCGGCGGCGGCATGGCCGGAACGGCCCTCTTCCGCTATCTGGCCGAGGCCGGATTCAAGCCTGTGCTGGTCAACAACGAGCACGGCAGTTCCTGGCGCTGCATCGCCGGCGGCCGTCCCGCTTTTTCGCTGCCCGCTCTGGCCGACATAGCCACGCACAACCTGGAGATTTTCCGCGAGGTTCAGGCATTGCGCAACATCGATCTCAAGATGACGCGCTACGTCAACTTCGTCCATGACGACGCCACCTACCGTTCGCTGGATGCATCCCGTGCCTGGTCGAACGCCTATATGGTTGACAAGAAGGACTTTGCCAAGGAGATTTCGCCCTATATCAACCCGTCGCTCGACATCTACAGCCATGCGCTTATCTCGCTCGATTGCTGGCAGGCTACGCCGGGCAAGACAGTCGACACCGTACGCCAACTGGGTATCAAGGCAGGCGGCCAGGTGTTCGAGGACACGGAGGTGATCCATGTCGAGAAGAACGGTGGCCTGTACCGCATCACGGTCCGCAACCGTGCCGGCCGCTACGTACGGTACGAAACGGAAGTCTTCGTCAACGCGATGGGCGCCGGCGCCGAAAAATTCGCACGCCAGCTGGGCATCGAGACGGGCCTTTATCCGGTGCGCCACCAGGCATTCATCACCAAGCGTCTGCCGCTGATCGGCAAGGATGGCGATTCGCTCGACATGCTGATCGACCGCCGCCACTACAAAGGTTTCTCGGCAGTCTACGGCCAGCAGCTGGCCGAGACGGGCCAGATCATCGGCTGCGCCTCCCCTGCCCAGGACGCGACCGATGCGGGCAAGAACCTGAAGGTCAACACGCAGGAGTTCCTGGAAATTTGCTCAGAGGTGTTTACCGAGTGGATTCCGCAACTGAAGGGCATGAGCTTCCAGGCAACCTGGAGCGGCTACTACACGGAGCCCCGTTACATCATCGACCCTTCGCTCGGCCTCTTCGTCGGCATGCGCGGACATGGCTTCATGCTCTCGCAGTACATCGCCAAACTCTACGTAGACGCCCTCCTGGGCCGTCCCGTCCCTGACTACTTCAAGGACCTCGCCCTTACCGGCCCCGGTCTGTCAGAACAGGCATTCAAGTAGCCCCCTGGGCGCCTGCAACAGACGCAGCATTAGAAGAGGCCGAAGAGTCTTGCGTCTATTTTGTCGGTGATGGAGGCGAAGTCTTCGGGATTGTTCTTGAAGTCGAGGTGGTCGGCGTCGATGGTGAGGACTTCGCCTTTGTATTCGTGGTTGATGAACTGCTCGTAGCGGTCGTTGAGGCCTCCGAGGTATTCAAGGCTCATCGACTGCTCGTAGTCGCGGCCCCGCTTCTGGATCTGTGCCACCAGATGAGGAATGGAGCACTTGAGGTAGATGAGCAGGTCGGGCAGCTTGACCATCTCCATCATCACGTGGAAAAGGTCCATGTAGGCATCGTAATCGCGTTGGGAGAGGTTGCCCTGGGCCACATTGTTGGCCACGAACACGTACACACCCTCGAAGATGGTACGATCCTGAATGATGGTCTCGTTGCTGCGGGCAATCTCCATAACGTCCTTGAAACGCTGCGTCAGGAAATAGACTTCCAGGTTGAACGACCAGCGCGGAATGTCCTTGTAGTAGTCTTCCAGGAACGGATTGTGGGTCACGGCCTCGTACTTCGGGGTCCAGCCATAGTGTTGCGCGAGCATGCGCGTAAGGGTGGTCTTTCCGCTGCCGATGTTGCCTGCGATTCCGATGTGCATTTCGTTATGTTTTTAACGGGGTGTTGTGCGAAGTTACACAAATTTTTTCGTAATTTTGAAGATTGTGAAACAAACTAACCAACCATATTGACATGAGAGACGCGATCTATGCATTCCCCGATCCGGCCAACGAGCCGGTAAAGACTTATCTGAAAGGTTCTCCCGAGCGCGAAGCCCTCGAAAAGGAGCTCAAACGCCAGAGTTCGATCGAAATCGAGATTCCGCTGATCATCGGCGGAAAGGAGGTCCGCACGGGCAACACCGGCAAGGTGGTGATGCCGCACGATCACCATCACGTGCTGGCTACGTACCATAAAGCCGGCCCCGCGGAGGTCCGCATGGCCATCGACGCGGCAATGGAAGCCCACAAGCAGTGGTCGATGACCGACTGGACGGTGCGCGCCGCCATCCTGCTCAAGGCTGCGGAACTTATCTCCACGAAGTATCGCGCGCTGATGAACGCCGCCACGATGCTCGGCCAGAGCAAGAACTTCTACCAGGCCGAGATCGACTCGACATGCGAGCTCATCGACTTCCTGCGCTACAACGCACATTTCGCATCCGAGATTTACGGTTTCCAGCCCAAGAGCGCCAAGGGACAGATCAACACCGTGGAATACCGCGCCCTCGAAGGGTTCGTGTTCGCGCTCACGCCGTTCAACTTCACCTCCATCGCGTCGAACCTCAACATGTCGCCCGTCTTGATGGGCAACGTGACGGTGTGGAAGCCTTCCACCACGGCCATCCTGTCGAACTACTACCTGATGCAGATTTACAAGGAAGCCGGGCTGCCCGACGGTGTGGTGAACTTCATCCCGGGCCAGGGCTCGGTCATCGGCAAGGAGATCTTTGCATCGAAACACCTGGCCGGCGTCCACTTCACCGGATCGTCCGCTACCTTCAACACCCTCTGGCGTCAAGTGGGCGAGAATATCGACAACTACGTGAACTACCCGCGCCTCGTGGGCGAGACGGGCGGCAAGGACTTCATCTTCGTCACCCCGACCGCTGTGGCGGAAGATGTGGCTACTGCAGCGTTCTGCGGCGCGTTCGAATTCCAGGGGCAGAAGTGCTCCGCCGCTTCGCGCATGTATATTCCGAGGTCGCTGTGGCCCAAGGTGCTGGAAGGAATGAAAGCTTTCGCAGCTGAAGCGAAGATGGGCGATGTCTGCAACCCCGACAACTTCATCAATGCCGTCATCGACGAGGCTTCGTTCGACAACATTGCACGCCATATCGCTTATGCGGAGCAGAGTCCCGACGCCGAGATCGTCATCGGCGGCGGCTGCGACAAGAAAAAGGGCTACTTCGTCGAGCCGACCGTCATCGTGGCCAAGGATCCGCACTTCAAGACCATGGAAGAGGAAATTTTCGGCCCCGTGCTCACGGTGTATGTGTATGAAGATGATGAAATGGACAAGGCTGTCGAGCTTTGCGACACCACTTCGCCGTATGGCCTGACAGGCGCCGTGTTCGGACAGGACCGCCTGATGGTGCAGGGAGTGGCCGACAAGCTGCGCTATGCGGCCGGCAATTTCTACGTGAACGACAAGCCTACGGGCGCCGTGGTCGGCCTGCAGCCGTTCGGCGGTTCGCGCAAGTCCGGCACGAACGACAAGGCCGGTGGTGAGTTCAACCTCATCCGCTGGGCGATACCGCGCGCCGTCAAGGAAACGCTTGTGCCTGCGCGCGGCTATAAGTATCCCTACATGAAATAAAGGATCGTGGCTGGCAACCGGCAACTGCGAAATTCCCTGCTGCTGACGCTGACCGCCGCCATTTGGGGCGTCGCGTTCGTGGCCCAGAGCAAGGGAAGCGCCTATATGGGCGCCGCCTCCTTCACGGGAATCCGCTCTCTCATCGCAGCTGCCGCCCTTATCCCGTTCATCCTGCTGTCGGACCGCCGCAAGCCCGCTCAAATCCCCGCTTCCCAGCCGAAAGGACTCTGGAAAGCGGGGATTATTTGCGGCGCATTGCTTTGTCTGGCCAGCCTGGTGCAGCAGCAGGGTATCGAGTTGGGAACCGGTGCGGGAAAAGCCGGATTCATCACGGCGACCTACATCGTGATTGTTCCCATCCTCAACCTGTTGATCTTCCATAAGCGTACAGGGGCCGCCCTCTGGCTGGCCGTGGCCATCGCCCTCGCTGGCCTGTACCTGCTATGCATGGACGAATCGTTCACCATCCAGCGGGGCGACTTGTTCGTCCTTATCTGCGCAGTGGCTTTCTCATTCCAGATTCTCGCGGTCGACCGCTTTTCCCCGCAATTCGACGCTTTGAAGCTCTCGGCCATCCAGTTCCTGACCTGCGGCGTCCTCGCTTCACTCTTGATGGTTTTCAGGGATATCATCCCGGTAGGATTTGCTACCTGGTCAGCGCCTTTCGCGACATGGGATGCCTGGATTCCGCTGCTCTACGCAGCCATCCTATCCAGCGCCGTCGGTTATACCCTTCAAATTGTTGCACAGAAGGACCTCAATCCTACGCTGGCCTCTCTCCTGATGAGCCTCGAGTCCCTGTTCGCTGTCCTCGCCGGCTGGCTCATCCTCCATCAGCGGCTTACCCCGCGTGAGCTCCTCGGCGCCGCCCTTGTCTTCGCCGCCGTTTTAATCGCCCAGCTGGCGCCCGCCAAGCGGGCATAGCCCCACTCCGGCCCTGCAACGGACACAATTGACTATCAGATATTTATACAAACATATCCCCCTCTTCCGGGAGGGGGATATGTTTACGTAAGTAGCTGTGTAATAGGTGCGTCCGTTGCAGGCGAAAAAGCTTTGCTTAAGCGGAGCGCTGGCTGTTACAGGTAGTCGTTGAAATACATCGTGACCTTGTCCATCAGGTGGACGCGGTCGACGCCGCGGACATTGTGGGGATGGGTCGGGTACGGGAAATAGTCGACCTGGACGTTGTTCTTGATGCAGGCCTCGATGAAACTCAGGCTCTGCTCCCAGACCACCGTATCGTCGATGGCGCCCTGACAAATCAGCAGCTTGGCCTTCAGGTCCTTGGCACGAGGAATCAGCGACGTCTTCGCGAAGCCGGCGGGATTCGTCGCCTCCGTCTCCATGTAGCGTTCGCCATACATCACCTCATACCACTTCCAATCAATCACCGGACCTCCGGCCACCGCCACCTTGAACACCTCCGGATAATTGACCGCCAGCGAGATCGTCATGAACCCGCCATAACTCCAGCCATGAACGCCAATGCGGTCGCGGTCCACCCAGTCGTGCGACATCAGCCACTTCATACCCTCCATCTGGTCGGCCATTTCGGCCTGGCCGCACTGGCTGTGAATGGCCTTCTCATACTCAGCACCATGATTCGGCGTACCGCGGTTGTCCATCGTAAACACGATGTAGCCGTGCTGCGCCATATAGATGTCCCAGCGCGAAATGCCTCCTTGGAATACGTCACGGATCATCTGCATGTGCGGACCGCCGTATACATAGAGGATGACGGGGTACTTCTTTGAAGGGTCGAAATCCAGCGGATAAACAACGCTGTAATGGTTATCGTACTTGCCGTCGGCACTCTTGACCGTGCCCGTTTCAATGCGGCAGTTTGTCAGCAGGGGACTCGGCGTGTCGGCACGCCACACTTCCGTGAACTGTTTGCCGTCGGTGGTCCCCCACCCCATGACGCGCGGCACCTCGAGCGAACTCCAGATATCGACGAAATGTTTACCGTCATTCGAGATCTGGCAGGTATGCCAGCCCTCCGCCCGCGTAAGCCGTATCTTCTTGCCGGTCTTCAGGTCCAAACGGAATAGATGATTCTCCACGGGCGAAACCTCGGCCGAATAGTAGAAGATATAACGGCCGCGCTGTGCTACGAACTGACAGTCCGCATCCACGTCGGTCAGGCGCCGGGGCGCGAACTTACCGCTCGCTGAGCAAAGGTAATAGTTCTTGTAGCCATCGCGGTTGTCAGTGTAATAGAGGAACTGGTCGGGATCGGTGTCGAGGAACACGAGCGGTTGCTCCGGCTCCACCCAGCGGCTGTTCTCCTCGGTCAGCAGCGTTCCGAGGCAGCGGCCGTCCGCCGCGTCATAAACATTGAGATGGACATGCTTCTGCGGCCTGTCAAGCACCTGAATGTAAAGGCGGTCGCTCGCCGGACCCCATGTCACGTTCGTCAGGTAGCGCTCCTCATCGAAATCGGTGACATCAAGCCACACCGTCGTGCCGGAGGCTATGTCATAGACGCCCACGGCAATCTGTTCCGAGGTCATCCCGTTCATTGGGTAGCGGATCTCGCGGAGCGAGCCGGTACGCGTGGTGATGTCGAGCAGCGGGAACAGCGTTACGGCGCGCTCATCCTTGCGGTAGAACGCAATCTTGCTGCTGTCGGGCGAGATGAAGATACCGCCGTTGATTCCAAATTCGTTGCGGCTCACGCTCGTACCGCACACGATGCCGGGCTCGTCGTAGGCCGTAATGGCGTGCTCAACGCCCGCTTTATCCTTATAATACAGATTGTTGCCCTTGGTATAGGCCATCGGCTCGGGACGACGGAATCCGGGCCCGGGCCGCATGCCGGGCACCGGGGTGTCCAGCGCCACCACCGACTTGTCGCCGGTCCAGTGCCACACAGGCGATTGCACCATCAGGCCGCGACCCAGCACGGCCTCTTCCATCGTCATTACGCGCCGCCCTTCCTGGGCGAAAACGAACGGGCCGGCGAAAGCCAGCACCAGGAGAAGCATTGAAATCTTTTTCATATTGTAAAGATACTGTTTTTTCCGGGATTGATTACCTTTGTAAAGTATGAAAAGTCTTCTTCCCCTCATCCTGCTGGCATGCACCCTGCTCCTGCCGCAGCACTCCTTGGCACAGGTCCGGTTCGACGCCGATTTCGAGGGCGGCGCACTGGGCGCCGTGCAGCAACTCGACTCGGCCCGCATCGTCGTAGCACCCGGCGACACCGTCGTCCATCTCTCCTATCTGGTGTCCGGAAAATTCGACCCTGACAACCCCATTGATACGTCGCTGGCACCCAGCGCAAACTGGTACTATTTCCGGATGACGGGCGTCAAAGGCAAACAGGTCTACCTGACGCATCCTGACAACGGCGTGGCACGGACATCTTTTTCATATGACGGTGTCAACTGGGACCATCTGCCGCTGGCCGAATCCAGAAACCATCGCCTGCAAAAGCGCTTCACGCACGATACGGTCTACGTGGCGCTATACAACCCCTACACATACACTTATCTTCAAGAGCGCCTCAGAGCATGGGTCGCACGACCCGACGTGACCCTCGATACCATCGGCTTCAGCCATGAGGGCCGCCCGCTCCAGTTGCTGCATATCACCGATGCCTCCGTCCCCGCCGAAAAGAAGGCCCGGATCTGGGTTCACGGCCGCATCCACCCTTCCGAATCGCCGGCCTCCTACCTGGTCGACGGGCTCGTAGAATACCTCACCAGCGACACACCGGAGGGCCGGTCGCTGCGCCAGCAGATCGATGCCTACATCCTCCCCTTCGCCAACCCCGACGGCGTGGCGAACGGGCTCTCCCGCTCCAACGCGCTCGGCGTCAACCAGGAGATCAATTTCGGCCGGAGCGAAGACAGCACGGTGGTGGAAGTGCGCGCCATCAAGCAGACACTGGAACGCCTGACAGTTGAACGGCCTTTCGACGTTGCCCTCAACAGCCATTCGCAGCATTCTGAATCCGCCACATTCTGGATGCATCGCGGCACCACCACCTCGCCCCTGTACTTCCGCAAACAGTGGACCTTTACCGGACTGGTGTGCAGTTTCAATCCCTGCATCCGTCCCGAAGATATGAACTTTTCTTCTATGGCGTCCCGCTACGTAGAAGGCTGGTTCTGGAATCATGCACGGGAAAACACCCTTGCACTGACCATCGAGACCCCCTACAGCTGCTATTCGTTCGACCGGGACGGCCTATGGGCCGACAACGATAACCTCCGGGAATTCGGCAGGCGGACGATGCAGGCAGTCGCCGAATACCTCGGCCTCTCCCTGCCCGGGCGTTACCTGGTGGAAACGCCGGACCGGATGAGAGCCGGTTGGGAGCCTTTCCCAGACGAAACGCGTTCCTTCCTTGGAACGGAGGGCTGGCAGGCCACCCGGGAAGGCGCCCGCGTCACCTATCGCATAGAAAACCTCCCGGCCGGCCGCTACGCGTTGTACCGTTTTGTCCCCGGACAATGCATCGAGCCGAAGACCTTCGAATTAAAACACCCTGAAACGGGAGCGTGGCTGGACCCGGGCACGCATGGCTGGGAATATGTAGAAACCGTCGAACAG
>Ga0310696_10008661_pt1 | contig 11845 bp, 11 predicted proteins | sample AusTroGonzalo_MG_4_FD_203885 | JGI IMG/M metagenome (GOLD analysis project Ga0310696, IMG submission 203885) | Bovine rumen microbial communities from tropical cattle in Woodstock, Queensland, Australia - Gonzalo_02 (v2) (version 2) | ecosystem: Host-associated > Mammals > Digestive system >... | reverse complement strand
ACCCTTCATACCGACGCAAGCGCCGACCGGGTCGATCTTTTCGTCGCGGGAGTAAACGGCAATCTTTGCGCGGTAACCGGGTTCGCGGGCGACGCCCTTGATCTCGACGGAACCTTCGTAAATTTCGGGAACTTCCTGGCGGAAGAGTTCCTTGAGGAAGTCGCCACTGGCGCGGGACAGGATAACCTGTGCACCGTTCTTCGCGGATTCTTCGACGCGGGCGATAACGGCCTTCACGGACTGGCCCTGCACAAGGCGTTCGTGACCGATCTGTTCGCGCGGCGGGATCATGGCTTCGGTCTGCTTGCCGAGAGAAACGATCACGTTGCGGCCTTCGAGACGGAGCACTTCACCGCTAATCATCGTGCCCACGCGGCCACGGTAGGTGTTCATGATCTTGAGGCGTTCGGCATCGCGGATCTGCTGCGTCAGGAGCTGCTTGGCGGTCTGGATGGCCTGGCGGCCGAAGGAGGTCGTCGGCACTTCCATTTCGAGGAAGTCACCCGGCTGGGCGTCTTCGTTGTATTCCTGGGCTTCGGCAACAAGCATGTAGCCTTCGTCCATTTCTTCAACTTCTTCAGCGGTCATGTTCGGGTCGTAGTCCGGATAGTCGTCCACGACTTCAACGCGCAAGAACACATGGATGTCGTTCGTTTCCTTGTCGATATCCACTTCGATCTTCTTGTCGATGTGCAAATACTTGCGGGCTGCAGAAATCAGGGCCTGCTTGAGTGCGCCCTCGATGATTTCGTCATCCATGTTCTTGGCTTCCATCACTTCCTTGAGCACTTCAACCAAATTAACCTTGGGTTCGTTCTTTTTAGCCATTTTAGACCTTCCTATTATATTTGTACATCCACTTTCGCGACCAGTACCTCGGACCTCGGTACGGACACGTTACCGGCATTGCCCTTGAGGGCAAGCGTAATACTTGTTTCGTCTACTTCCAGGAGCTTCCCGGTGACCGGCTTTCCGGTACTGCGGGTCACGCGCAAAAAGCGCCCGACATTGCGTTTAAAATCGGCATCCGACTTGAGGGGGCGGTCAAGGCCGGGAGAAGAGACTTCCAGCGTGTAGGCGCCATCGATAATATCGGGATCGAGATCCAGCGCATCGGAAAGGTGGCGGCTCACATTCGAGCAATCGTCAATCGTGACCCCTTCGGGCTTGTCGATGTAAAGGCGGAGCGTCTTGCGCTTGCCGGCACGGAACATGTCCTGTTCCACCAATGTCACGCCTACAGCCTCGCATGCCTCGGCGATAAGCGCATCCAACTTCTGGTTAACCAAATAAACCTCGTATAATAAAGGGCGTTCGTATACGGCCCCGAAATCTGCTCATTTAAGCCTAAATCGGGTCCACGAACGTCAAGACAGACCAAATAGAGAAATTTTTTGGGGTCTAGGCAACCGCAGGCACAAAAAACGCCCTACTATTTCGGGCTTTTTTTATATTTGGGACATGGCTTACGTACTTTTGATTCTCGCATCCCTTATCGGCATCGCCGTTTCCATATTCTACCTGCGCAAGAACATCATCCGCATCCGCGAGAAGAACAAGGAAGAGCCGAAGGCCTACAAGCGCGCCTCGAACTATATCCTCACCGGACTCTGGTACGGCTACCTGCTCGTGTTTTTCGCAGGGCTGACCATCAACAACTTGGGAAACTGGTAACCTACCTGCCCTGGGCCTTTAGCCAGCGTTCGTAAAGGAACAACGCAATCAGGTTCTTGCCGTCCACAAACTTGTGGGCGGCTTCTTCGTAAGGGAGCACCTCGGTGCGAATCCACTCGTTTTCGTCCACATACGTCTGGTTCTTGCCGTTCATCGCCTCGAGCTGTTCGCGCGTCACGTCGCGTTCTATCGCATACAAACGAATGCGCTCGTCGAGCAGGCCACAGCTTGCGGCAAACCCGGGCGTAGAGCCCTTCCACCAGAATTCCGTAAGGTCGATCAGTTCGGAATCCTTGGCCACGATCTGGGCTTCTTCTTCGAGTTCCGAAAGAGCCACCTTGCGGTAGTCCCCGCTCCAGTCGAGGATACCCGCGGGCATCTCGAGCGAGGCCGTCTCGGTTATGGGGAAGCGCGGCTGGCGAACCAGCAACAGGTAGCGTTCGCCTTCGCAATGCAGCACCACGAGCACGCCTACGGCATTCCCGCGCACAACGACAATCCCGTGGACGGGGCGGCCATCGGGCAACGTCGCGGTGGCACGCAGCTTGATAAACAGCGGGCTCCTGACCTTCATCAAGAAGTCCACAGAGACAAAGTGGATTTTTTGCACCTTGAACTTGGACTTTGCCGAAGCAAGCCAAGCCTTGAAGAAGTTGCAATCGAGAATGCACTGGTAATCGTCTGCCGAGATTTCAGAAGCAAACGTAAATTCAACACCGTCGACAACCATAATTCAACCTGCCGAAATTATTTGATGGAGCGGGCCTCGGATTTCCAGATCTCGTACAGAGAATCCGCATCGAGCGTATCCGGGAATACCCTGTTGCGCAAAATATCGTAAACGAACAGGTTCTTCAACGTGGACGGCCCGCAGAACGTTTCCGATTCATCGGGAACCATAAGTTCCCGCACCACGGTAAACTTCTTGCCAATATTAAACGAACCCTTGGCAAACGAATTCATCGAGGCACATTCGGGAATTTCTTCTACGTAGTAAAGGCTCGTGTGCCACAGCGTATCGGTGCGTTCCTGCACCTCACCCAGGGAACTCGAATCGTTCACCCAGCGCGTACTCACGCAATAAACGGAATCGTCCAGGGCACACGCCTTGCGTATGGGCACAAGCATCGTATCCGTGGTACTCCAGGAAGTCGGATAAATCGTATCGTTCACCACGGAATCGCAGATATCGACCTGCAGTTCGCACTTCGTCCGCATCGCCCTCCAATGGAACACGCGGGGCGTAAGGCTGTCGAGCACCTTCAAAATCGAGGGAGACTTCTTTGTCCTGAGCGGCAACGCGGACACCGTATCGAACAGGGAATCCACGAATATCTCGAACGTATCGGTTTCGAAATGCCCGCGGCGAAGCAATATGGTATCGAGAACCTTGCCCTCGTCGTTGCGCACGAGGATTTGCGAAATTCCATCGAGGTCACCGTCATCGAAGGTAAACGCGAGAACCGTATCGGGATGGTAATACGGCGAGGGGCAATCGCTGCCGTCGGTCTCGATAAGCATCCTGGGCGAAAGCACGAGCGACTCGCCCTCACGCGTCTGCTCCACATCTATTTTCTTGAGGGCGCAATTCGAAAAAGTCCAGAGGCTATCTATGCGCAAGAACAGCGTGTCCGATGCCAGATGGATGCGCGCGCCGGAATCAAAAACAGCCATGCGGAAGAACCCTTCACCCGAAAAGACATCGTCGCCCGAAGAAAGCGGGATCACGCCATCGTCGTCTTGCGTGCACGCGGTAGCACAGAAACACGCCGCGACAAGCGCGAAGAAAAAGGCAGCGACATTTTTTTTGAAAGGCTTTCGCAAGGTGGCTCCAGAAACGCTAAAGTTTTATCTGTTCCACGAATTTAGCAATTTCGGCACTGTCGAGCGGGTGCGTCTGCGCGTAGAGATCGGCCCAGCGCACAAAGAAACCGTTCTGCCGCACCGTGAGGAAGAACTTCGCGCTATCCCTCGGGGCGAGCCTCCCGACGGTAGAATTCATATCGAGGAATTCGCCAACGATAAACGAAGTCGTGTCGGCGCGGTTCACCGGATACATGCCCGACATGCGCGACGTGATATTGTTCCCGTGGTCCAGTTCCACATAGTTTCCCAGCGAATCCTTGCCCGAAGAGAGCACGTAGCCCGGAAGTATCGGATGGATGGGAGCCTCGCCTATCCCGAGTAGGGCATCCATCGTAAGCATCGATTCCTTGCCCTCGAAATCGAAATCGCCGGTAATAGAAACCGCCGACCAGTCGAGAGGCTGCTGCGGGCAAATTCCCGGGAAGCGGCAGCCGTTATCGAGACTCACCCAGTAGTAGAGCGAATCCTGGCTCATCACGCGCAAGTACGTATAAACTAAGGAATCCTCGCACTGCACAAGGACCGGGCTCCCGAAGTCATCTTGCGGGGCAATCCAGTGCAACTTGGGGCGTGACGTCTTTGCATTCGAGGCGACATAGCGCAAAAAATCGTTCGGCAAAAAGAACACCGAATCCGCAACAACCCAGGAGCACTGCCCCAGCCCGCCATTCAGTTCGAACGCCGTGCCGCGCATGGACTTGCACTTCGATTTCCAGTCGTCCACGACGACCTCGTCGCCCCCCGGGAGCGGCAACAGGTTCACCAGCTTCTCGGCGAACCCGAACTTGATGAACAGGAACAGGGAAACACACACGAGCAAAATCCGGACAACCGGATAGTTCTGCCGTTTGGACTTGTATTTCTTTTTGCAGCGATGTTCCGAAAAGCCTTCAGACATCCGTCAGATCACATCAGGAAATAGGCGGCGATGCCACCAAGTACCAGAAGGATGAGGATAATGAAGAACACCGTCTTGCCCGACGAAGCTTCCTCTTCGAAAGGCATGTTCATGCCCTTCGCGGCGAGTTTCTTCTCGTCCTTCACCACGGCGTTGAAGCTCTTGGTAAAGCGGCGGTTGTGACCGGTGCGGCGTTCGGCCCTCACTTCGCCTTCCGCCATGGTATGCCCGTTCTGCGATGCCACCGGAGTCGGTTCCGGTTCCACCGGTGCAGCCGGAGCGGACTCCTGTGCAGGGGCGCCCTCGGACGGGCCGTGGGAATGCAGCGAGAACGACATCATCTCCGCCTCGAACGAGAACACCTTGAGAGTGCGGTCGAGACCGGCCTTGCGAAGACCGTCGGCAATAGTCGGGCTATTGCTGAGGAGGGCGAGCATACCGCCCTTGCTGGAAAGTTCACTCTGGAACTGGACGAACGCGTTGTAGGCGTCGCTATAGACAAAATCCAGTCCCATCAGGTCGACTGCGACAAACTTATCGTCGGGATTGTCATCGATCAACTTGCGAGCGTCCTTCTTGAACTGCTCGGCGTCAAAAGCCCCGATAGGATTGAGAGGGGCGGACAACAAGTCAAAAATGCCAACTTCGCGATAGTTCTTCAATTGCGTCATATGCAGAAATATAAACTAAAAAATGGGGAATGCGAAAAAAATCACACAAAAATCGCAAAAAACCTGCAACAAAGGCTATTCCTCCCACTGTATACCGCCGGAAGGACGCGTTTCCAGAACCTCGTCGGAAGTTTCCAGGACCTCGGACGAAGTCTCTTCCACAACCGGGGCGGCCGGAGCGTTCTCCTGCGGGGTCGGTTCGGCCTCGGGGGGCGCATCGGGTTTCTCGGCCGGTTCGCTCTCCTCACCGAGGAGGCTGGTCGGAGCCGCAGAAGGCCTTGCAGGTTCGGGCTTGGGCGGATGCGCGAACAGGTACGGGCTGATGCTCACGCTCACGCGGTGTACGGGCGAAAGCACCGGGTGCGATTCAAACGCATAGTCGACCCGCAGGAACTTCGCGATGACAAGACCCGCACCCGCGGTAAAGCTTTCTATGTCAGAGAAACTCGACAGGCCCGCGCGCAGGCTGAGCCCGAAATCGAAATTGAACTCGATACCCGCACGGCCGCCCGAAAGCCAGTCCAGCGGGTCTTTCCAGAGGGGTTCGCCGCGGGATTCGTCGGTCTCGTAACCGAGGTCGCGCGGTTCGTGCCTGAACACTCCGGCACTCTGCCAATAGAGCCCGAGCTTGCCATACAGGTAGCGCACATCCAAGCCGTAACTTGCGGCAAGGTACAGGTCGGGAGCGGAATACTCGAATTCGCCCGAGCCCCAGACCGTAGCCGAAGACGTCCAGCCCTTCAAGAGGCCCGATACATAAAAGTCGTCCATGATGCGGTATCGCAGGCCCGCATCGCCACGGAAGCCGAAACCGGACTGGTCCATATCGCGGTAAAGCAGGTGGAACCCGACACCCAACTCGAAGCGGTCGAACAGCCTCTTGCCCCAGGTCGCCGAGAGCATCCAGTCGGCAATCGAGAGCGTCTCGTAGTCGCTACCTTCGGGCAGCGGGTCGCCCTCGCGGATATAGGGAATGTCGTCGGCACCAAAGCGGGCAAAAGAAATCCCGAGCCCCTGGTCCAGGCCAAGCGGAATGGTCACCGAAGCAAAGTCGTACTGCGTGTCCTCGTAATACGCCGTATGCGAAAAGCTCGCCCACAGGTAGCGCACGTTCGCAAGCTGGTACGGGTTGGACACAAGTCCCAGGTAGTCGCCATCCACAGCCATGGTCGCAGAACCGAGAGCCGCAGAGCGCGCACCGGGTTCCATGTTCATGGTCTCGTTCGAGCCGCTGACAAGAGTCGCGGCGAGCGAGCAACACGGAAGCAACAGAACTATTTTTTCAAGGACCTTCATTTTACACGACCAAGATAGATTATTTTTTATCGGAGAAATGCTCCTTAAAGACTATATACAAAATTTCTTGACCTACCTTTCGGCCCAACGTCGCTATTCCGAGCGGACTATCGACACGTACCGCAAGTCGTTCGAGAAGTTTTCTGCCATCGCAGGCGAAGACGCTCCCCTGGGAGCCTTTTCCGAGATGCAGCTCAAGACGTTCGTATGGGAGCTAAAAATGAAGCAGGGACTCGCCCCCACGAGCATCTGCGAGCACCTGGCCGCCATGAAGAGCTTCGGGAAGTACCTGGTGCGTTCTGCAGTACTGCAGAAAAACCCCGCCGACGGAATCCCCATGCCCAAGCGCCCCAAGAGGCTAGTGAACGTACTCGGGCAAAAGGACCTCGCCGAAGAGAAATTCCCCGAACTCCCCCCTGATGCCAAACTCCCGCAGGTCCGCGCCCGCCTATTGCTCGAACTCATCTACGGCTCGGGACTGCGTATCTCGGAATGCCAGAGCCTCACCTGGGACCGCATCGACATCAGTGCAAAGCTCGTACGCGTGCTCGGCAAGGGCAGCAAGGAACGCATAGTCCCCATTACCGGCGCCCTCATCGAAAGAATTAATTTATTCAAAATCAAGCTTGCGGAAGCAGGGCACGTCGTGACATCGACCAGCTTCGTGTTCCTGAGCGAAGACGGAAAACCCTACAGCATTCGCACTCTCCGGAACGACATCCACGACCTTTTGCGCGAAATAGGCTGGGAAGGCAAGGCGAGCCCGCACGTACTGCGCCACAGCTTTGCCACGCACCTGCTCGAGAACGGCGCCGAAATCATGAGCGTAAAAGAGATGCTCGGCCATTCGAGCATCTCCACCACTCAAGTTTATACACATGTAAATGCAGAACGCCTAAGGGCGGCCTTCAAGAAGACTCACCCGCGGGCTTAGTATAGTTTACTGGACGCAACGGACAGGGACGAGAATCGGGTTGTCAACGCCACTTGCGTTGTGCGCAGCACTTGCACCACCCGTTATACTGTAAGAAGAAGTCGACCAATCCAATATCATTACCATATACAGGCCGTTCATGGAACTTAGCCACATATTGAACGTCCCGGAACTGAAGCCCAACTGAGGCTCTTCGCGACCGAAGCTACCTGTAGTTTTTCCCCAACGGAAATAGCCTGTCGGTTTCGCAGAAAAGCCGTAAGCATTTATGCCCGGCAAATCTCCGCCCCACTCCGTCGAGCGCAGGTAAACGGCGGCATTTTCCGACCCGCCAACATTTTCTACAAGTTCAGTAAAATCATACTCGGTAGGCAATCTCCAGCCATCGGGGCAAATAGTCCGGGCGTTTTCATAAGTATAGTACCGACCATACTCCGAGCAGTTTTCATCGTCATCCCAGCTGCATATGCCCAGGCTATCGTTTCCATAATTCAGGTTTTCCGCCATCCACCTTGTATTTCCGATATAGGCGTACTTGTAATATTTTCCGTCACGGGCATCCTTGAACTTTCCAGTAGCCACATCCCTATTCTTCACGCAGCGGACATAGGCATTCCAATCAGCATTTCCCCCGTTAAAGAAGGTGTAGTTCTTATCGGTTTCAAAAGCAATCCTCGTTGTCAATTTGTTCCTGCCATAATCTACATCGGCTAGCCAGGCATAGCCCATGAACCCGAATACCGTAGATTCCCCAGGAACAAACGAAAAACCGAATATATCGTTGTCTGCACTTAGGGAATCATTCCAGCCCACCTTCGACTTCAATGCGACCCCCTGCTTGCTTTTGCCAAGCTTTTCCTCTATCCTGTTATACAGCGACAGGTACTCGTCCATCACCGGCACATGCCAGCCAGCAGGGCAGACTCCCTGATGGTTCCTGATAGGCACAATATTATGAGCACTCGGAATAGAATCCTTGTAGCCTTCACTGATGTTCATCGCCGCTGTCCAGGTATAGAGTCGGCCCAAAATATCGCAACTTTCCGCCTTCCCGAACGGGCACGACGTCTGGGATTTCAGGTTTATTGCCAGCGCGCTGTCCGTTGTATTTTCCGAGAAGTTCAGGTTCTCCGCCATCCAGGTCATCGCGCTGTCGCCCGTACCGATAGTCACTATCCTGTAGACATGGCCATCGCGTTCGTCCGTCATCGTCTGGTATTCGATACCGGGATTCTTGAAACTGTCCCTCGTAAACGAATCCAGGGGGAACTCCACCAAGGATTCGGAACTGTTGGGTACGGCAGAACTGAGGAACAAGGCTGGTTCGCTACTGCTGCTGGATTCCGCACCGCTACTCAAGGTATCGCCCTTGGAAGAACTGCTTGACTGTTCGGACGAAGACTGTTCCGAAGAAGAAGATTTGGCGGAACTGCTGGTTTCGCCCTTGAGCGAACTTGAAGAACTCCGGGCGACGTCCTCGGAAGAACTGCTCGGTTCTTCGGACGAAGACGAAATTTCCGAACCGGGATCGTCGTCCACCGGCTTTACGGAAGAGGCGTCGTCCCCGCAGGCAGCAAAAAACGCGACCGTACCCATCAGGGCCAAATGTTTCCAAACGGGCAGCGTGTTCTTATATGCAAATATTTTCATTTTTCCTCCTTCTCAAATTTCAACTGCGGTCTAACCGCTATCACAAATAAATTAGAAAAAACTTCCCTTGATACCGACGGCAATTGTCCACTGCTGCAGAATGTCGCCCCAGTCGGGTGCGTTCCACTCGCGCATCGGAGACTCGTCGTATTCATCACTCGGGTCCGCCGCGTTCGCCTTGTCATGTATGGGAACCGAAAGTGCCAGGAATACGGGGAAATCCGCATTCGAGAACTCGATGCCGTAGGCAAGAGCGAGCGACCATGCCTGGTGATCGGGATCGGGGCGCGGGTCATAAGTACCCGCCTTCTCGGAACTGATCCATGCAACTCCCAGCGGCACGGAGAAGTTGAGCCCCAAGCTCTGCACTATGCCCGGACGGCCGCGGTAACCGTAGGCCACCGACGCGCTCACGGAAGGCGGAGTGAATGCTCCCAAATCGTTTTCGCCATAGGGCTTGAAGCGGTACTCGAAGCGGTCACCCTTGTGCTCGATGTTCTTCCAGTAGCTGTCGTTGAACTCGTTCTCGCCCGAAATCAGGTGCATCGCGAACGGGTAAGTGAACGTAAGCCCGTAGAGCCAGATTCCCTTGTCGGTATCGCGGCTGTAGTCCCAGCCGAGAGTGAGCGAGTAGAGGCCCGAGCCCTTCTGGAAACTTGCCGGGAGAATTTCCTGCGAGGCATCGGTACCGCGCTTGATATCGTACTGGCCCGTCGGGATAGAAAGCGATGCAGAAAGCGAAGCCGCTCCCCCGCTACCGATGGTCTTGCTGAAATCGAAACTGATATCGCCAAGGCCGCCCGTACTCCTGTCCGTCGGAGGCTGGTTGCTGCGGTACTGCACTTCGCCCTGATGCGACATGAACGGGATGGACACGCCCAGCTTGGTAGACCACGTGGGCTTTATGGAAAAATGCGGGGTGAGCGTCATACCAGAGAAATTCTGGCCGACGTTGTACTTGGTAAACACTTCCGTCTCAAGATAGCCGCCCGAGACTCCCTGACCAATCCACTTGATGCCGTCACCGGAACCGCCACCGGAACCGCCGGCACCGCAACCGCCGATGGATTCCCACGGAGTAGCCTGTTCCACGGGAAGGTTATACGAAACAAGGAAGGCAGCCGCGGCGGCAAGCGCCAGCGCAGAGCCCGAAAGAATCCCGTTCAATAAACTCTTCTTCATCATTTACCTCACGGGAGTTCCAGCAAAAAGCCGTAGTTGGTGCCGGTGGCAAGGAACCTGCCATCGGGAGAGCGACCGCCGATCATGGCGACCGGAGCGACTTGACGGACATCGCCCACCCATTCGAATGCGATATCGGCCGGAGCGCCCGCAGTCAGGCGGATTTCGCGCATCGCCGTACGGCCCGCGGAACCGTCCTGCACGGATTCCTCGCGAAGGTCGTTCTTGCTGAGCATCGGTTCGCCCTGCGGGAACTCGGCCCACACGATAAACAGGCGACCCTTGTACTCGAACCAATGCGGCTGAGCCGGGTCAGAAAGCATTCCCGCCAGTCGTTCAATCTTCACGGGCGTAGAAGTCGGCGAAAGTTCCTGGACATACGCTTCCCACACCTTGGAATTCTCGTTGACGTTGTACACGACGAAGTTGCCATCCGGCGAAATCAAGGGAGCATCGACCAACAGCTTGCCCGTACCGGCAGGCTTCTTGAGCTTTTTCGCCTTCTTCAGGCCACCGTTCGCAAAGTCGACAAACACGATATTGTTGTCGTCGTCCACATACACAAGGCGCACTTCGTCTGTCCCGAAGAATCCTTCCACGGTAGAATCGTCGGCATCCTCCGCGACCGTTGCACCCGGCTTTACCCACAAGTGCGGCGAAGCGTCTTCGCGGATTTCCTTGTCGAAGAACCAGAACTTCTTGCTGTCGCTCAAGCGCACGGCGAACATCCCGAAATCGAGATATTCAAAATTGCACGCCTTCTTGTCTTTCTTGTCGTAACCACGGAGCGCAACAGCGAAGTTCGGGTGCGTACTCCATTCCGGATCCTGGAACTGGCATTCACCCTCGGTCGTATCGCGCATCATGTACCAGAGCACCTTGCCCGAGGTATCGGATATGGTCAAGCGGTCGTGCTGTTCGACAAACTCCTTCGAAACCGTATATTCCGAATCCGGACGCGTCACCTTGAGGTCGCTACCGAAGTTGAGCCAGAGCATGGACGCGGGGAAATTCACCGTATCTTGCGAGACAGACGGATTGCAGATCTGCTGCATCGTGTTCACGGGGAACACCGTCCCGATGGCAGAAGCCTGGCTAGACGCGGAATCCGTCGACTCAGCCTCGAACGGTTCGGGGCTGTAGCAGGCTACAAGGAGCAAACTGGCGAGCGGCAGGAATTTTTTCATCTACAGGGTGACCTTCACCTTTTCGCGCATGGCCATGACCTGCGCCTTGGCTTCTTCCACAGTGTTACGGCGGGCAAGCAGCACGCCCAGGCGGCGGTGGCCCTTGAGTTCGGGCTTGCCGAACAGGCGGAGCGCCGTATCGGGTTCGGCCAGCACTTCTTCGAGGCCGCCAAACTTCATATGGTCGGAATTGCCGTCCACCACGATAGCCTTCGAGGCGCTCGGGCCGTGGAACGCAATGTTCGGGATGGGCAGGCCGAGGATAGCGCGGGCATGCAGCGCAAATTCGGAGAGGTCCTGGCTAATGAGAGTCACCATGCCGGTGTCGTGAGGACGCGGAGAAACTTCGCTGAACAGGACTTCGTCCTTGCACACGAAGAGTTCCACACCGAAGATGCCGCGACCGCCGAGAGCGTCGGTCACCTTCTTTGCAATGACCTTTGCCTGTTCCAGGAGTTCCGGCTTCATCGGCTGCGGCTGCCAGGAT
>Ga0310696_10008660_pt1 | contig 11845 bp, 7 predicted proteins | sample AusTroGonzalo_MG_4_FD_203885 | JGI IMG/M metagenome (GOLD analysis project Ga0310696, IMG submission 203885) | Bovine rumen microbial communities from tropical cattle in Woodstock, Queensland, Australia - Gonzalo_02 (v2) (version 2) | ecosystem: Host-associated > Mammals > Digestive system >... | reverse complement strand
GATCACCGATACCGAGACCAATCTCAAGCAGTATCTGGAGAACCCCAGCACCACCATCATGTGCGATGAGCTGGTGGCCGACGGCGAAACGGTGAACTACTTGTTTGTTCCCGGCGGTTTTGACCTCCCCGGTGGCTATCTGCTCCGTTTCTACAAGGACGGAGAGGCCATCATGGGTATGAAGGACGTGGATCCCATCGTTGTGGCTACGGGCGGTGAGCTGGCCCTGGGAGATGTCACCGACATCCTCACCCCGGCTGCCGACGATATCGACCCCGGTCTGGCTACTCCTGTGGATAACGTGGCTTCGGCCAACTGCTACATCCTCACCGAACCCGGCCTGTTCAAGTTCAAGGCCGTTGTGGGTAACTCCGATGAAAAGATTGTCGGCGGCGACCACGCAGAGATCCTTTGGGAGAGCGCCGGCAATACCGAAGAGCTCATGACCCGAGACATCATCAAGGGTGTCTCCTACGATCCGGACGGCAACTACATGTGCTTCCAGATCCCCAACCCCGTCAAGCCCGGTAACGCCGTTATCGCCGTTCTGGACGCCAACGATGTGGTTCTGTGGAGCTGGCACATCTGGATTCCCAAGACCCACATCATCGATGTGGCAGAACCCAATTTCGCTGCTACCGGTAAGGTGATGAGCCGCAACCTGGGAGCCCTGGTGGACGCTACCATCGATGCTCCTACGCCGGCGGAGTCCTTCGGCCTGCTGTATCAGTGGGGCCGTAAAGACCCGTTCCCGGGCTTCTGCGGAGATTCTCCCGTAACGGTGGCCGGAACGCCCATGACCGCTCAGGAAGGTCCCATCACGGTGGCCGAAGGTATAGCCCATCCTACCATGGTTTCCTTCAAGGAAAGCAAGGACTGGCAGAACAGTGCCGATCCTTCCTCTCTGTGGCTGGAGGCTTCCAAGACCATTTATGATCCCTGCCCTCCCGGTTACCAGCTGCCCACCCGTAACAAGAGCTGCATCTTCTGGAGCGGTAACAACATCAGCTCCGATGCCGCCTTCCGCTACAGCGAGGCCAACAAGAGCTTCTCTGTGGGCTCTCTGGTGTTCCCCATGGCCGGTATGATTTCCGACGTGGACGGTGCCCTCTCTAGCGCTTACAACATTGTTTGGAGCGGCCGTTGGGACAGCGGTACCGAAAACGGTTACGGCTTCAACACCACGGAATGGCGCAACAAGGGTAACATCCGTTCCCGCGCAGGCTCTGTCCGTTGCATTACTTTGAATTAACTAATAACAAAAAAACATAACCATTATGAAAAAGTTTTTGACTGCTGTGGCCATGGCCCTTCTGCTTGTGGGCTGCGCCAAGGAGACGGTAGACCTCTCCGGCATCAATGAGAAGCTGGCCGAGCTGGACAACCGTGTCAGTGCCCTGGAAGGCGCTATCGCCAGTATCCAGAGCGCGGTGGGTGACGGCGTGTTTGTTCAGAAGGTAGAACAGTACGCAGACCCCGAAACGGGTAAGACCATTGGCGTTACCGTTACTTACACTTCCGGTAAGGTGGTGTACTTTGAGATTAGCCCCAAGGCCGACTATTCCGGTCCGGTGCTTTCTGTCATCCGTTCCGGAGAAGGCTCCCTGGTTTGGGCCGTGGATGGCGTAGCCGTCAAGGTGGACGGTAAGGAAGTGCCCGTGAACAAGACCCCTACCTTCACCATTGACGAAGAAGGTTACCTCTGGGTATCCATCGACGGCGGTGATCCGGTGAAGCTTGGACCCGTGAAGAGCGAAGGCGCCTCCCTGGTGGACGGTATCTTCAAGGATATCAAGGTAGAACAGGACAAGGTGGTTCTCGTCCTCTCCGACGACTCCATCGTGAACATCCCCTTCGCCGAGGCCTTCAAGCTCAATATCGAGAAGAACGAATATGTTTACGATGCAGGCAAGTCCGTCACCATCCCTTATACCGTAAGCGCCAAGACCGAAATGACCGAGGTGGGTGTTACCGGTTATAACCCCGAGAGGTTCTATGTGCAAGTGACCGATGAAAACATCATCATTACTCCGTTGTATGATGATGCGAACACCACCATGTTGGTCTATGCCGATTCCAAGGTGGGTCTGGTTTCCTTGGTAAACATTATGGTTTCTCCCGAATGTGCCTATGTGATTGACCCGTACGATTATGAAACCGATTGCGACTATGTTACCGAAAGTGAAGGCGGAACTATCGAGATGCACGTTGTCTCCAACGTTGAGATCGAAGCCAAGGTGGCCGAAGAGGACACCTGGATTTCCATCATTTCCACCAAGAGTACCAAGTATACCATTACGGCAAAAATAGAGGAGAATACGGGTGCTGCTCGTGAAGGTCGCGTGCGCATTTACAAGAAAGGAACGGACAAGAGGCTCCAGACTATCTGGATCTATCAGGCTAAGACCTCTGCCGTAACCAACCTGAGCAAGAACGGTACCGCCAACAGTTACATTGTTACCAAGGCCGGTGATTACAAGTTCAAGACGGTGAAGGGTAACTCCGCCGAGTCTGTGGGCACCGTTGCCAAGGCCGAGATCCTCTGGGAAACCGAAAATACCACCACCGCCCCTGAAGCTAACAGCGTGATTGCCGCCGTTGGCGTGGACGGTGACTACATCGTCTTCTCTACCCCCGAGACCCTTAAGCCCGGTAATGCCCTTATCGCAGCCAAGGATGCTTCTGATAAGATTCTCTGGAGCTGGCATATCTGGATTCCTGAGACCGAGATTGAAACCAGCACCTTTGGCGGAATCGTGAAAAACGCCATGATGGACCGTAACCTGGGTGCCCTGGTAGCCACGGCTCCCAATGATGCGGTTAACGGCAAGTCTATCGGCATGCTGTATCAGTGGGGCCGTAAGGACCCGTTCCCGGGAGCTTCTTCCGTCTCTTCCTCTGACCCTATCGCTGTCCATGGTAGCATTTCTCTCAGCAGCGACAAGACCAACTTTACGGTGGCCGAGACCATTGAGAATCCTACGGTGTACGTGAAGACAGGTGGAGACAGCAACAAGACCTGGATGACCGACGAAGAGAAGAGCACCCAATTCTGGGGTGTCGACAAGACCATCTATGACCCCTGCCCTCCGGGATACGTAACTCCTACCCGTAACAAAGAAGAGATGCTTTGGGGCAAGACGGCTACATTTACGGTGGACGAGACCAACAAGCTGCTTACGATTGCGGCCAGCGCCGAAGCTTCCGAGTGTGCGGTATTCCCCATTGCGGGTTACCTGGATCAGGGTGAATATGCCAATGTTGGAGCCCGCATGTATCTGTGGAGTTCTTATAGCTCCTCCAGCGAGAAGAACATCGCCTACCAGCTTTATATTAAGGGAACGGCTATCTCTGTTGAAGAGCAGCGTATGTCCCGCGGTGGCAATATCCGTTGCGTAGTTGATGCCAACGCCCTGCCTCCGGTGACCGACCTGGGCGAAAAGGGCACGGCCAACAGCTATATCATCACTGAGTCCGGCGACTATAAGTTCAAGGCTGTGAAGGGTAACAGCACGGAAAGTGTAGGTACCGTTGCTTCCGCTGAGCTTGTTTGGGAGACCAACAATACTTCTACGGCTCCTGAGGTCAACAGCGTCATCGCCAAGGTGGGAATGGACGAAGGCTTCATCACCTTCTCCACGCCTGCTACCCTTGTCCCCGGTAATGCCCTTATCGCTGCCAAGGATGCCGAAGGCAAGATTCTCTGGAGCTGGCACATCTGGATTCCCCAGACCGCTGTTAAGGCCGGCAGCTTCGGCGCTGCCATGGGCGCAAGTGTCGCCGTGATGGACCGCAACCTGGGTGCCCTGGTGGTAACAGAAGCCTCCGAGACCGAAAAGGCCGACATCCTTTCCTTTGGTCTGTTCTATCAGTGGGGCCGTAAAGACCCGTTCCCGGGCTTTGGTGCTACTGACAAGAGCCCGATGGCTCTGGCTGGTGTTCAGATGACCAAGCAGGATACTCCTATTACCACAGACGAATCCATTGCCAATCCTACCCTTTACGCCTGGACCAAGACCGAAGGCAAGAACGAAGGTTTCAACTGGAATACCGAAGAAATCTTTGGCGCCTGGGGCGATGAAGGTGGCAAGACCATCTATGACCCCTGCCCGGTTGGCTATCGTGTTCCCGTTAAGGGTGACTGGTGTGCCGCCGGCACTCAGTGGACCTTTAAGATGGACAACTGGTGGTTCAAGCTGGGTGATGCCGTATTCCCGTATGCCGGTTATATGGACGACAATGGTGGCTCCTTCAGCAAGCTGGGCGAGCGCAATGTCTTCTGGACGGCCACTCACGAGTCTCTCACCAATGCAAAGTGCGCCTATATCAAAAGCGAAGCTTTCAATGGTGACTCTGCCCGTACGGCCCGTTCCGGCTCTGTCCGCTGCGTAGCTGAAAAGCCTATCAGCTAGTACATGATTTCATCCAGGGCCCGCTGACCCGGACCCTGGGTGCCAAGATAGAAACACTAAAACAGAACAATATGAAAAAGGTAAGATCACTGTTCTTGCTCGTTGTATTGGGAGGCCTCATGCTGGGAAGCCAGTCCTGTTCCAAGGACCTGATGGGGATGCTGGTAGGCGCCCCTAACGCCAAGCCCACGGCAGGAGAGATCCCGGAAGGGGACCCGTTCAACCCCAACCCGCCCACTCCGCCCACCCCTCCGCCGGACCCTTGGGACGAGATTGTGAACAATCCCGACCGCCTGGCGCGTATCGGCCAGACTCCTATTATTGAAATCTATTATACGGAGTACACCAAGGAGTCGTTGTTCCCCTCCATTGATGAGGTACGTAACTTTACCCACATCAACATTGGCCATGTACGTTTCCGGGACAAGGACAACGGCGTGGGCGTGGAAATTGACGCCAAGACCATTCCGCTGGTGAGAAAGTTTGTGGCCTATAAGGATTTGTATCCCGAGCTCAAGGTCAAGTTGCAGATGGGTGGCTGGGGCAAGAATGCCGACGGCTGGTCCCAGATGGCCCGTGACGACGAAAAGCGCCACGCTTTTGTGGCAGAGTGCGTGCAGATTTGCGAAGAATACAAGATCGACGGCTTTGACATTGACTGGGAGTATCCCACCTATGCTGCCAAGGACGGTGATCACGTGAACGGGGCCGATCCTTCCGACTATGCCAACTTTGTGACCCTTTTCCGGGAGATGCGTGAGGCCATGCCGGACAAGATCCTCTCCTATGCGGCACCGGACAACGGAAAGTACACGGACAACGTGAGTGTGTTGGCGTATGCCGACTATGTTAATGTGATGACCTACGACGAGGGCAACCCGCCGTACCACAATTCCCCGCTGTATCCCGGCAGCAGCATTGTCCAGGGCCGAAGTGCCTCCCAGGCCATTGACGATACCTTCCATGGCAAGCAAGGCATTCCTTACCAGATGATGAACTTTGGCGTGGCTTTCTATGGCCATGGTGATGGTTACAAGAAGACGGTGGGTAACCGCTACCCGTCTTCCGTGGACTACAGCAAGCTGGAAGACATCTTCTTCAAAGGCACCTGCGACGGAATGGATGTCAAGGGCGTGAACTACCGTATCTGGGATGATGTGGCCAAGGTTCCGTACCTGGGAGACGCCATGGGTAAGATGTACGCCAGCTACGAGGACATTGAGTCCATTAACGCCAAGGTGGCCTTTGCCAAGTCCCGCAATATGCTGGGCTGTATGATCTGGGAATACCGTCACGACAACGACCTGGGTACCCTGCGCCATGCGGTGAAGCACGCCATGGACGGCAATCCCGATCCTCCGGGCCGATGGGAGCGTCCCGAAGAAGACAAACCCGTTGACAAACTGCCCGTCATGGGCAAGGTGAGCACGGTGAAGCTTCCGGGCATTGAACAGCTCTCCGGCCTGTGCCTCAGCAAGGATGGTGACTTCCTCTGGGGTATTGGAGACAGGGGATACCTCTTCAAGATCAACTTTGACTACACCTACGAGCAGGTGTTCTACCACGATACCGATATGGAAGGCGTCACCATGGATCCCGCCACGGGCAACATGTACATGGGTATCGAGCCCAAGCGCGTTTACCGGTTATCTCCTCCGTACACCAGCAAGACCACGCTCTTTGATATAGAAGAGGCGGCCGATATGGGCAACGGCGGTGTGGAAGGCATAGCCTGGTACAAGGGAGACCTGTACATTGGAACCCAGACCGGAGCCACCCTGTTCCAGTATACCGTGGGCGGTCAGAAGATCATGAAGAAGAGCCTGCGTGAGGTAACCCCTACCATCTCCGAGATTGCCGACCTCTGCTACGATCCCGTGAGCGACTACCTCTGGGTCATTGACTCCAACAGCAACAAGACCAAACCGCAGTATCTGCCCTATACGCTGTATCTCTTTAACGGGGATGCCACCAAGCTCCTGGCTACCTATTATATAGGTGACTTTGCCAACTGGAACCCCGAGGCCGTGTGCGTAGACCGGGCCCACAACTGCATCTGGATTGGCGACGACTGCGACACGGGCAATCCTTCCAAGCTCCACAAGGTTGAGTTTACCAACCTGTAGTTCTTACCTTTAATTAAGAAAGGCCGGCTCCTGAATAGGAACCGGCCTTCTTATTATTTATAAGGAAACCTTATTTCTTTTTAGAGATCAGCAGCAGGCCGATGATGGTGAAAGCGGCATTCATCAGAAGCAGCTCGTAGCTGAAGTGATAGCCGTTGAACCATGCCTCGGAGTTGCGGTCCAGCACCAGGCACAGCAGGGGAGACACAATGGCCACCACGGGGACCCAGCGGTCTTTGACGGTGTGCTTGAAGCACATGCCAAAGGTGAACAGACCCAGCAGCGGACCATAGGTGTAGCTGGCCAGGCGGTAAACGGCGTCAATGACACTGGTATTGTTGAGGGCGTTGAACACAATGATGGTGATGCCCATCAGCACAGCCATGCCGCTGTGGATCCAGGCACGCTTGCTGTCTTTGCCGCCCAGGATGTCAATGGTGAAGGAGGTGGTGAGGGATGTAAGGGCGCTGCCACCGGCCGGGAAGCCGGCCATCACCAGGCCCACCAGGAAGAGGACACCCACAATCTTGGGCAAGCCACCGTTCCAGGCCACTTCCGGGAACAGCTGGTCACCACGGGCGGTAATGCCGTGCAGACCGGCATACTGGTACAGAGCCACGCCCAGGAAGAGGAAGAGCGAGATCATCACCGCCTGCAGCAGGATGGACACCATCAGGTTCTTCTGGGAGTCCTTCACGTTCTTGCAGGCCAGCGTACGCTGCATCATGTCCTGATCCAGGCCCGTCATGGCAATCACGGTAAACATACCGCCCAGCAGCTGCTTCCAGAAGTACTGCGGGTGGTTCACATCGTCAAAGTGGAAGACTTGCATATAGGTGGGATCCAGCTTGCCCACTTCCTTTCCAACCAGGAACAGGGTGAGACCCACGGCGGCCAGCATGGTGAGGGTCTTGAAGATATCCATGCCAATCACGGCCTTCACGCCGCCGCGCACGGTGTACAGCCATACGAGCAGCACACTGAGGAGAACGGTGATCCAGAAAGGAACGCCAATGGGACCCAGGAGCAGCAGCTGCAGCGTGGCGCACACCAGGAAAAGGCGGGCCGAAGCTCCCAGAATCTTGGAAATAAAGAAGAACCAGGCACCTGTCTTGTGGGCAGACATACCAAAACGCTTGTCCAGGTACTCGTATACGGAAACCACGTTAAGCTTGAAGTACAGCGGGCACAGCACAAATGCAATCACCAGATAGCCCAGGAAGAAGCCCAAGACCATCTGGAGATACCCAAACTGGGAAACGTCCACCATGCCGGGCACCGATACAAAGGTGACACCGGACAAACAGGACCCGATCATGGCGATGGCTACTTTCCACCAAGCCGTTGACCGGGTTGCATAGAAATCCTTGTTGTTTTTTGCCATTTTATTTGTTTGATTTTAGCTCTTCCTTGTATGCGCGGCCCACGGGAAGGGGTTCCTGTATCCCCATTAATTTAATGGCCGTCGCCGTGCGCTTCTCGATACGCCAGGCGGGTACGATGTAAGAGCGATGGATGCGCACAAACTTGCCTTCCGGCAGCATTTCCATAACGTTTTTGAGCGGAATCTGCGAGACCACGTCTTCCCGGTGGTCCAAGTGGAAGCAAGCGTAATTGTTTCTACCTTCAATGAATTGGATGGCCGTAAGGGGAAGGTGCACCGTACGGTATCCGGCTTTTACTTGAATTTCGTCTCCGCCTGTGTCGGAGAAGGCTTCGGCCTTGCGGGTATCCAGGGCCGATTTGGCCTTTTCGCGGGTTTCTTCCTGGTCTTTCTCGGTGGAAAGCTCCTTGTTCCGGGCCATGAGCGCCCCTTCCGGGAGGCTGGCCGAAACCACCGCGATCATCAGGATCCACATGGCCCGCTGGTGCAGCTTAAGGCTGCCGAACGTATCTCCGGGGCTGGTGAAGTTGACGGGGGTGAGGGTCATCAGGAAGGTGACCACACCGATGACGAAGAGGGAACCTACTGCCAGCGCTACGCCCTGCCGGTCCTGTGCCATCAGGGGACCGACCCCCTTCCGGCACATAAACCAGACGCCTTCCAGCCACGCCAGGTATCCAAACACGTAGTCCGGATGCCATTGCAACCATTCGGTGACTGGAAACAGGAACATCATCCCCGGCACCACGAGGACGCAGAAGATGATGTCCCAAGCTAACAGGCGGTTCTTCACGGTCTAAAGATCGTAAGAGGCGAATTCAATGTCCTTAGCGGCACGGGCCTTCAGATCCGGGTTCTTGTAGGCTCTCTCGAGGAAGGTCTTCATCTCGTTGACCTTACCCTGACGGGCGGCGATGATGGCCTTGAGGTACCAAACCTTGGGATCTCCGCAGTGGGCGGCGTTCATGGCCTTGTCCAGCTGGTCGGTGAGGATGTAGGCCAGGACGGTGTTGTGGCAGCAGCCATCCACGTCCTTGAGCACCTGGGCGGCTTCTTCGTACTGACCGGTGAGGATGAGCACGATGCCGAGGTTCTTCTTGGCCTCAGGGGTGCCGGCCTTGCGGAAGCACTGCTCGGCCAGAACGAGGTCTTCTTTGTGGAGGGCCAGAACACCCTTGGCGTTGATCACGTCAGGATCGGTGGCCTTGAGTTCGGACATGCCGGCTTCGGCCTTGGAGTCCTTGCCTTCGCTCAGGTAGAGGGCTACCAGGTTGTACTGGGCGCGCTCGGAGTCAAAGCGCTCGATGGCCTTGCGGTAGATGCTTTCCTTCTGGTCGAAGTCCTGGGCTACGGAGGCTACACGGAGGAGGGCTTCCTCGTCCAGGATGTTCTCATTGTTCTTGAGGATGTCCAGGAGTTCTTCGTTGGTGTAGTTCTTGGTTTCCACGTTGGCGATGAGGCGGGCGCGGCGGAGTTCCGGCAGAACCTCACCCTTGAGGGCGGTGAACACCTGGGACATGTTGCGGATCTCGTTCTCGCGGACGGCAGGGTCGCTGTACATGGAGAGGACGCGGAGGATGAGCTCCTTGTCTTCGATGTTGCTCTCGGATACCAGCTGCTGGAAGCCTTCCCAGTCTTCACCTACGCTGCGAACGGTGGGATCCAGGGCGTCGTGGCCCTTGGTGATCTTGTCCCAGGCCTTGGAAGCGCTCTCGGAACGGTTGCCGGAGAGCTTGTTGTTGAGCTTCTCGGCTCCTTCGGGGGAAGCGTAAGCCACAATCTCAGTGCTCTTGACGGTGGTGCGCTCGTCTGCGTTGGCGGCATCCAGGGCGGCCAGGAATTCCTTCACGGAATTGCCCTTGAGCTCGGAATTGCGGACCTCGGAGCTGTTGACCAGGTACTTGATCTGGCCTTCCTTGGAGGCTACGATCACGTCCTGATAGTTGTCTTTCTTGAAGGCTACGTTACCGGCCTTCTTTACCAGCATGTAGGTGGTGTAGGCACCGTCGGCCACTTTCTTGGTGGGGAGGTTCACGGTCTTCTTGCCGGCGAGCACCTGGGCGCGGAGCTCCAGATGGCTCTTCTCCATACCGGGAACATAGTCAAAGTGCAGGCGCTCGGTCACGGTCTGGCCGGCGGCGGCAACGGCTTTGTAGTTGTTCTTAACTTTCTCGCCCTGGTACTTGATGGGCTTCATGGCGGCTTCACCGCCTTCGTAAACGATCACGGGGGTGACCTCCATTACCACGTTGGGATTGAAATAATCCTTGGGGTAAGTGACGGTGACCACGGGGTCGATGTTACCGGCAACCACTTCCAGGACGGAAGGCTCACAGGTAACTTTCACATTGTCGGCCATTTTGGCCATTTTCTCGGGGGATGCGCAGGCCACGGTGAGGGTGGCGGCAGCAAAGAAAATCAGGAATTTTTTCATATGTCATTTAAACTTATGCGGGATTACAAATATAGTAATAAAAAATTAAAAAAACTCCCGGTCCGGCGGACCAGGAGTTTTACTTTCTTAGCCTGTGTGCTGGCTTATTCGGCCTCGGGGTTCTGCTGGGTCACAGGGAAGTCCACGGTGGCGGCTTCCTCAGCGGCGGATTCGGCCTGGTTCACGATACCGGAACCGATGGCGTCGTTGGTACCGCTCTGGGTGCTGCCGCGGTTCACGAACACGGTGACGATGGAAACCACCAGGATGAAGCTTACGAGATACCAGGTAGCTTTTTCCAGGATGGTGGCCGTCTGGCGCACGCCCAGGGTCTGGTTAGCAGAAGTGAAATTAGTGGCGAGACCGCCGTCCTTGCCGTTCTGAAGGAGGACGACCGCAATCAGGAGAATGGCCGCAATAATGATGAGGACCAATAAAATTACAAATGCAGTAGACATATGTTATTACTATTTATATACTTATTAAATATTGGTTTCGGACTCCAAAGAGTCAATAAGGGATGCAAAGTAAGCACTTTTTTCCGGAAAATCCAAAATCAGACGGGAATAAATGCGTTTTGCCTCGTCCGGACGGCCCTGTTCCACAAAAATCCGGGCCAAAGTTTCGGTGGCGAAGCGCTCGGCCACGGGGGAGGGGTCGTCTCCCTGGGCGGGGGCTTCGGAGCGCACCTGCACCGCAAAGCGGGAGAAGATGTTGTCCGTTCCCTTCTTCACGTTGTCGTACTGGGCCTGGGAGAAATAGTCTCCTCCCACCACATGCACCGGATGGGCGGGCTGGGCGGTTTCCATTGTGGTGGGCTCCAGGTAAGAGGCCAGGAGCTCCTGGACATCCTTGTCGGAGTAATCGGCCTGGCGGGAGTGCTTCAGGAGCTTGACCAACAGGCCGCGGTCCGGCAGGTACAGAGCCTCGGGGGCGTACTGGTCGTCGTCCCAGGTGTCTCCCATCTTGGACATCCGGCGGCACAGCTCCAGGCGGGCGCCGCTGTACCAGGGATACAAGTTAACCACCCCCACCAGTTCATCCAGGTTGAGGGTATGAATGTCTATGCGCGTGGAGCCTACCATTGTGCTACGGTTGCGTTGAAAATATCTTCTACCAGTTTCTCTATGATGGATTCGCAGAGGCCGGCTTCAACGGCATCCAGCGACATTGTGGCGTCAAAGTCTTCGTAGGCGCTGAAGCTCTGGGCTACGTCGTCCTCGGGGTACTTGTGGTTGGTAAAGGTAATCTTTACACTTACGGTGAGGCGGTTCTGGGCGGCCTGCTCATCGGCTGTCACGGCGGCGGTCTTGATGTCGTAGCCGCTTATCTCCACCACCAGCTCCAGGTCTCCGTCCTGCTCCACTTGCTCCAGGCGGGTGAGCTTGCGGAACTTCTCCTGCAGGGCCTCGGTGAGGTCTCCGGACAGGCTGGGGTTCACACGCAGGGCCTTGTACTCCACGTAGGGAATGGTGATGGTCTGCACATC
>Ga0310696_10008659_pt1 | contig 11845 bp, 8 predicted proteins | sample AusTroGonzalo_MG_4_FD_203885 | JGI IMG/M metagenome (GOLD analysis project Ga0310696, IMG submission 203885) | Bovine rumen microbial communities from tropical cattle in Woodstock, Queensland, Australia - Gonzalo_02 (v2) (version 2) | ecosystem: Host-associated > Mammals > Digestive system >... | reverse complement strand
TGGCGCAGCTGATCGCTCAGACGAGCTTCAGTGTACTGCTGCACGGAACCGTCACCGAGGGTCACGTTACCGTTATTCTGGTGGATGTTGTCACCCCATCTCGGTCTCTGACCGGCTGTGGTGTAGAGAGTGTTCGTGCCACTGCCCAGCATGACCATGATAGAGATCTTGGAGGCATTTGTTGTCTGAGCAATTGTCGGGCAAACCACATTGCGGTCACCGAACAACAGTGTCTGAGGATAAGTCTCAGCGGCATCAACACCGACGAAATAGGACAGATAATACTTGTTGTCCTGAGAAGTAGGATTCCTGTAGAAATCGATAAAGGTCTTGACATCACCACCGGAGGTAACATCAGGATCTGACGGACAACGGATCAGCTTGACATCAGCCAACTCATTGCTCATCACAGCAAAGTGCAGCCACTGACCCTGCGCGGCAGGAATGTTCATCTTAGCAGTCTGGTTGGTCGGATTGGGAATACCGCTGGCCGTACCACTGATAGCCTGCATAGAAGGTTGGCTGGCATCTTTTGTTTGGGTTGCTGTCTTAGCGGTATCAACCATTTCAGAACTGCCGCCTTCAGTTGCAGCGACCTGCCAGGGGAAACGGTCTTCATTATCCAGAGCATAGGTACGAGTACCCAGACCCATCTGTTTGAGGTTACCAGTGCAAGCGATACGCTGTGCTTTGGCTTTTGCTTTGGCCAGTGCAGGTAAGAGCATACCGGCCAGAATGGCGATAATTGCGATCACGACCAACAATTCAATCAGCGTGAACGCTTTCTTCATTGTAGTTTGCTTTTTCATAGTCTTCGTTATTTATAAATAAACTTCGTTCGCGGCGAATCGTTGTCATCACCACTAACCTTGACGGCCTTAATTTTATGCATTGAATGTGGGATTGTCAAAAAAAATTTTGATTTATTTTTTTCTTTCAGTCTGAAGAACACCCTTTTAATTATCGGAATACCTTCTTGGAGAACAAGATAATAAATTATATTCAACTCCAAATGTCCGTATTTTCTTTTTCCAGAGTTTTGTCGAATCTTCTTCAAATAACTCTCCCGACAATACATCACTGATCAGCCAGGCACCGCGGGCGATCTCCTCCTCCAGCTGGCCGGAACTCCAGCCCGCGTATCCCGCGTAAAGGTGGATATTCCTTTCATCTATAACATGATCCACCTGTTTGGCTTCTTCTATTGAAGTAATCAGATAGACCCGTCCGGAGATCTCCTTTAATCCTTTGTAATTCCTGCCCGAATAAAAGAGGGCGAAAATAGAATTTTCCAGCACCGGTCCTCCGATATGGACTGGCAAAGAATCTAAAACAGATGGAGTCCCTTCCTCCATAAATTCTTTGAAAGGAACGCAAAATGGATGGTTTACGATCAATCCCATTGCCCCTTCTCTATCATGTCCGCAAAGATAAACCGCCGCCTGGTGGAAAATGGTATCCCCCAGCTGACCGCTGTCCAGCAGGAGTTTACCTTTGAGAGAACGAAACGAGGAATCCATAAATCCTTTACTCAGCGTAATTCACATTTCATGCGAATGTACGTTGGCACATCCAGCTGCTGGCCTTCAAAATAAGTTTTCTCACACCGGTCAAAACGTCCCAAACTGGTAACTTGCAAATCCAAAAGACCTTGATTGGGATCACCATAGCCCAGTTTTCCCCAGCGGACACCTTTTTTGACAATGATCTGATCTGGATCCAGTTTGGGTGCCGGAGGAGTAACCGTACTGCCAGGACGTTCCGGCAAAGGTCCCACTATTTCAGCAGGTTCAGGGATCTCTCTTGTCTTCAGGGGTTCATTGCTTTTTTCATGCGGAGCGCGTACCGTCCGATTCAGAGTCGCAATCAGTACAACACTGATCTCACCCTGTTGGAACCGTGCATCTTTAGAAATACCAACAAGCAATTCCACATCAGGATTTTCGCTGTTCAGCCGACTGCGAAAATCATCCATTTCCTTGTTTTTAAAATCATCACCTACAGTAAAAATCGCCAGGATCCGACCGGCTTTCCTTAAAATTTCACCGGAATTCAGCCAGGGATGCTGCAAAAATTCCTGCCAGATACATCCAATCCGGCCATCACCGGCTGCAGATGCTATCGCCATACGCCCTACACCGGTATTTCCTCCACTGGGAAAGGCATTTCTTAACATCCCCATATCCAATGGCAAGATACTGGGATTGTACAAATTCAGCCACAAACTCTCTACCGCATGAGCGATCATCTGATTGCTCTTCACATAAAGGTCTATGAAATTGGCATCTTTCTCCGCTTTCAAGGTCAGCAGCTGATTGGGCAAAGAAATCACCAAATGACTTTGTTTCAATATCTGATCCTGCCCCAGTCTGGCATTCATGAGCCTGTCTGTTCCCTCACAATCAAAAGGATAAATGGTCAAAACCACGACAAAGACCCCGGCCTCCGCGGCGATCCTGGCCAATACGGGAGAAACACCGCCGCCAATGCCGCCGCCCAAACCCGTCACCAAAAACAAAACAAAACAGCCGTTGACCAGCTTAGTCAAAGTCTCTTTTTCAGCTTCCGCCACAGAGCGCGCTATTTCCTGATTGGAGCCCGATCCCATACCGTGCAGCATTTTTTGTCCCAACTGGATCGTTTCGCAGTTCTGGATACGTTTCAAGTTGAGAAAGTCTGAGTCCAACGCTACATAACGAACACCCCGGCAAGGAGAAGTCGCGATCATATTGACCACGTTGCCGCCGGCGCCGCCAACTCCGACGACCAAAGCATAAACATCAGAAGCCGGATCTGTCTGCGGGTCTGTTTCTTGATATTCATCATTTATCATTACTCTTCCTCCTCCTTAGATTTCCAAAAGTTCAATAATCTCAGTTTACCCAAAGGTCCTTTTTTCTCACCGGACATTCTTCCCGCACAGTAAATCGCCAGTGCCAGGGGCGTAGCAAACTGAGGTTTCTTCAATGAATCGGGTATCTCTCCATAAGGTCTTACCGCGTAAGGAATCGCGTTGACTTGAAAAACACTGGATGCCAGTTTTTCAATCATCTGGATGCAGGCACCTCCCCCGCAAATCATCACGACCTGATCCGGAGACAATCTTAATCCTTCTTTTTGCAGTATCTTGCGAATGATCCGAAAGGTTTCTTTGAGACGGAGTTCCATGATGAGCTGCATGTGGTCAAAACGAACCGAACGGCGTTCTCCGCTGCGCAGTTCCACAGCCAGCTGCACATTCGCAGCCTGCGGATCCCGAATAGCGCGGCCGTGAGATATTTTTAAATTTTCAGCGGCACTGATCTCTAATTTCAGTCCCAAAGCCAGATCGTTGCTGACATGATCGCCGCCAATGGGCAGCACCCCCGCGTGACGGATCACGCCTTTCTGCAGAAACACATATTCCGTTGTCCCCGCTCCCATATCCAGAATGAGTCCGCCCTGCTTGAGCCGTTCATCATCTTTCAAAAAATAAGCCAACGCAAACCCGTTGAACACTGGATATTTAGGCTCCAGCCGCATCTCCCGCAGGAGTGAAAAAACCGTATGGATATTGCCGTGAGCGCCATAGATCCAATGCATCGGCAAACACAATCTGTCACCGGAAAGCCCAACGGGAGATCCCCGTATCACGGTGTCATCCAGAATGAACGGCTGAGGCACCCGGTGAAGCAGCATACCGTTGCGCACCTCTTTCGGTTTGCAATCCTCAGCAGTGTGATAAACATTAATGACATCTTCTTCGGATACGATGCCGTTGGACTCCACGATCTGAGTAGAAACACTGTTCACACTGTGGATATTACTGCCTGTAATCCCGATACACACATCTCCTATAGATGCATTCGCATTGTCTTCGGCTTCCACGATCGCGTCACGGAGCTCCGCATAGGTTTGTTCCGGATCACAGATGCTGCCCTTTCGGACTTCTCTGGATATGCTTTGCCCAACACCCAATACACGAAAAGGATGTGTTTTTGAGACTTCTGCAATCACCACGCAGATCTTAGATGTCCCAATCTCAATCCCGGTCGCGTATTGTCTGCCGCTGCCAAAACTCCACATTAATAACCTCCCATGCTTCTTGCTTTATTTTTGTCAGATTTTCTAATGATGATGTAATCGCCATCCTCAGGAAACCACACCACCGGTACATTGTTGGTCACGGAAAGATCGATCGTTTTTACTCTTCTTTCAATCTCGTTCCCGTAGGACGCGATCGAATACCAACGGGCCAGTCCCTGCTCCAGACGATATTCATCAAATACCGCTTCCACTCCTTTTTCCGTTCGTGCGATAATGATGCTTGGTTCACTCAGATTCACTTCCACCAAAGGATCCTTCTCATAAAAAGGAGAATGGCGGTAAAGCTGGACGAATTTCAGAGCGTTCAGCACCCGTTTGGATTCACAGCAGCGATTAGGTACCAGAATATTTTTATCCGAAACTCCGGTCAGGATAGGAAGTTTTATTTCCTCCAAAGGACTGACATTGAAGAAAACTTCATCCGGTACTATCACAAAACCTATGCCATCCAGATAACGCTCCGTCAAAACGCCTTCCGTCAGTGTTTCCGGATCCGTTTCCCAAGCCAGACACCGAACCACCGGAGTCCGGCCATAGATCTCCACTTTCAAAGTATCCGGGATGACTCGTTTCAATTTATAGCTTTTGATGCCGGACAACTTATCCAGACGGCGGCGGTACATTTTCAAATCCAGCGCCATCAGGTTGTCTTTGTATTCCTGGATCCCCAGAAAATCTCTCACTTGTTTTTCGGTGATCCCGCCAAAAGTTTTGACATCCACCGTTCGGACCGTAAATATCCGATTGGTATAAACCGTCTTTTCCAGCAACTCATCCAAAGTGGAAATACCTAAATAATAGGCACTGACCGGAATGCTGATCAGGATCAGGCACCAAAACAGACGCCACAGCCAACGGGTCCTTTTCTTCTTTTTCTTAGTCGTCTGAACGTCTGAAAAAGGTGTTTCCGTTTGCTCTGAGCGCTTGTTTTTCTTTCCACCCCACATGGACTATTTTTTGAGAGCTAACTGCACCATCATGGAACAAAGCTCGGAATAAGTGATCCCGGCCGCAGAAGCAGCCTGTGGCATCAGACTGGTTTCACACATACCGGGCAGCGTATTGATCTCAAGCACCCAGCACAGACCTTCCTTATCCAGCAGGATATCCACACGCGCATAGTCTTTGCAGCCAACGGCATTGAATGTCCGCAGTGCCATTTGCTGCGCTTGTGATTTGATTTCTTCATCCACAACCGCCGGACATATATAGACCGTGTGTCCTTTAGTGTATTTGCTGGTGAAATCATAGACACCGGATTTCGGACAAATCTCCACCAGAGGCAAAGGCTTGCCATCCAATATGCCGGCAGCCAGTTCACGGCCAAAGATCCGATCTTCCATGATGGCACGGCCTCCGAATTTGAGAACCTCTTTGAGTGCCGGCGCAAAATCCTCTTCTTTGTCAACCAGCTGCAGCCCCACACTGGAACCTTCCCGAATCGGCTTCAACACGACCGGAGGTTTCCAGCCTTCCGGCATTTTCTCTAAAGGCTGATCCAGTACCAGTGCGCGCGGCATCCGGATTCCGGCCGCTTCACAACGCTGACGGGTCAAAAGCTTGTCAAAACCGATACGGCTGGCTTCCGCTCCGCATCCGGTGTACGGCACCCCCAGGCGATCCAACTCCGCCTGGACTTGTCCATCTTCGCCGTAAGTTCCGTGCAGTGCCAGGAAAACAACATCTGTGTTCTTCGGCAAAGTCCATCCTTTAGCCGGATCCGGATCCACTACATTCACTTCGTAACCCTTACTGCGCAAGGCATCAACAACCATTTTGCCTGAAGCCAAAGAAACAGACCTTTCACTGGAAATTCCTCCAGCGAATACTGTTACATTAATTTTTCTATTTTCCATCTCTAAATCTTCTCCCACGATCATCACTTCTGTTTCCAACTTTATCCCGCGCTCCGAGTAAACTCTGTCACGGATCGTCTGGATCAGTGTCAGTACATCTTTCGCCGTCGCGTTGTTTCGGTTGATGAGGAAATTCGCATGTTTATCCGAAATCTGTGCTCCATTGACTGCCATTCCCTTCATGCCCAGAGAATCAATGATCTGACCGGCAGAGGCACCCTCCGGATTCTTGAAAGCACATCCCGCACTGGGCGACTGAGTTTGAGCAGCCAGACGTTTTTCCCGAAGTTCGTGCATTTTTTCAAGGATTTTCTCCGGTTCTTCTGTATAGACCCTGAATACCGCGGATAAAGCTAAATGATTTCTAAAGAAAGGACAGCTCCGATAGCCATGTTCGATTTCTTTGGCCGGAAGCTCTTGGATCTGACCATCATCCGAAAGGAATTTAACTGATTCCAGCACATCAAACAAGCTGGATTTATAGGCTCCGGCGTTCATCCGCAGTCCACCGCCCAGCGAACCGGGTATCCCTTCCATAAACTCCAGTCCTCCCAGCCCATTAGCTTGTGCAAACATGGAAATGCTCCGCATGCTGGCACCGGCACCGGCCTGGATCAGTATATGACTGCCGATCAATTCTATTTGTGTAAAAGAAGGATGTTTCAGGGAATAAACGACCCCGCGGATGCCTCCATCACGAACAAGCAGATTGGAACCGCGACCCAGCAAAAAAGCAGGGATTTGTTTCTCTTTGCAAAAATCGCGTATCTTCTTTAATTCCTCCAGACTGGAGGGTTCCACATAAAAATCAGCAGGTCCGCCTATCCGAAGTGTGGTCAGCTTCTTCATCGGATAATCCCGCTTGTGCAGGGTTCCCGGATTCAAAATGGCTTCCAGCTCATCCTGCCAGTTTTGAGGCAAAGAGGTTTTGAGGTTCGACTCCGTGCTATTCATTCACAGCCTTTCCTTTTCTCAATCCATCCGCGTATTGATGCGCCTGACGGGTAATATCTCCAGCTCCCAGGAAGAGGATCACATCACCCGGTTTGGAGATACGCTCCACAGCCTTGCCCACATCTTCCAAGTGCTGCAGGTATTCCACCTGCTGACCGCGTGCGCGGATGGCCTGAGCCATGCACTCGCCGGATACACCGGGGATCGGATTCTCACTGGCCGCGTAAACATCGGTCAGAAGCAGTTGATCCACTCCCTCGAAACAAGTGGAAAACTCGTTCAGCAGCATCTGAGTACGGCTGAAACGATGAGGCTGGAAGACAACCAGCAGACGGCCACCCTGTCTCTTGACGGCACGGATCGTTGCCCGGATCTCCGCCGGATGATGGCCGTAATCATCAATGATGCGGTAGCTCTCATTGGAGAAAAGCAGCTCCTGACGACGGCGTGCGCCCGTAAAATCTTTGATGCTGTCGGCAATATCGCGGGATGAATACCCAAGCTCCGTCAAGAGCGCGATCACCGCGGCCGCGTTGCAGACATTGTGCTCGCCCATCAGACGGATCTTGAAATCGCCCAGACTCTTCCCGTGACGCAAAACTTCAAATGATTGCCCTCCTTGAGGCAAAAATTCTTTTAGAACAGCCTGATAGTCACTGTCAGGATGGAATCCGTAAGTGATCCCCCTGTCTGCAAAGTGTTGCGCCCTCAGGCTCATCACCCAGTGATTATCCGCGCAGCAGAAGATTTGTTTCTGTACCTGATCGGCAAAACGGACAAAAGTCTCACCGATCCGTTCATCACTGCGGTAATAATCCAAATGATCCCGATCTATATTTAAAATGAAAGCGTATTCAGGGAAATAATCCAGCAAACTGCCGTCACTCTCATCCGCCTCGGCTACAAACCAATGTGAGGAAGTCCGCGATATTCTGGCATGAGGATCAAACTGGCGACAGCTGCCTCCAACGGCATATCCCGGCTCCGCACCCAAACCATTCAAAGCGCAGACCAGCAAACTGCTGACCGTTGTCTTGCCATGCATCCCGGAAACACAGATCCCGCGGTATTGTCTGAGAATGGAAGCCAAAGCCTCCGCACGATGCAGCAGCGGTATCCTCTGGTGCTGTATCTCCAAAATATCCTGGCTGTCCCGGCGAACCGCCGAGGAATAAACCGCAACATCCACCGGATCATACTTTAGATTATCTGCGGAATGCCCCAGATAAATCTTCGCTCCTCTTTCTCCTAATTCCTGAGTCACACGGCTGGCCTGTATATCAGCACCGCAAACACTCCAGCCCGCGTCCAAAAGGATATGGGCAACGGCGCTGACTCCGATCCCTCCAATACCGGATAAATAAGCTCTGGGGATAGACCCCTCTTTGTTTCTTCCCGTTTTCAGCAGAGTCTCAAATACCGCTCTGTCCTCCCTGTTTCCGTATGTTTGTTTCTCCTGCATATAGTCTTCTTCTACAAAATCGGTTCACTGCTCCAGTCCGTATTCAACCCGGCATCCGGGAAGGCGGCCTCGATGATCTGTTTAGCGACCGTCCCGGCGGCTTCCTGTTCATGCCACTCCGACAAAGCCTTTTTCATCGCTAAACGCCGCTTTCCATCCCGTAAAAGTTCTATCACCTTCCCTGTGAAAATATCCGGGGTAAGAGTATCTTGCTTCAACAGCACCGCCGCGCCTGTCTTTTCAAAAGCTGCCGCGTTAAAGTATTGATGATTATCAGCCGCTGAAGGCAACGGGATCAGGATGGAAGGGATCCCCATTGTCGCAGATTCCGCTAAAGATGAAGCTCCCGAACGGCTTACGATCAATGTCGCCGCTCCCATCGCCAGTTCCATTTCGGAAAAGTATTCCTTTACTAATGCCTGGATGCCTCTGTTTTCGTAACTCCTCTTTATCTCGGCATAATCATTTTTCCCCGTCAGATGGATGATCTGGAGCGCCGGCATCTTCTTCCTCAGCTTCTTCACACTGTCCCGCATGATATGATTGATCGCGCGGGCACCCTGACTTCCACCCATGACCAGCAGAGTCGGCAGATCGGGATTCAGTCCCAAAGCCATTCTGCATCCCTTGACACCATCTTCATCTACCGGCGCAAAAACCTCTCTGACCGGCATACCCGTCACCAATTTTCGGCGTGAACGCAGCAAAGGTACCGAGTCGGGGAAATGGATAAAACAAGTATGGACAAAAGGCGCGACCAGCCGATTCGCTCTGCCGGGGATCGAATTTCCCTCATGGATGAAGGACTTGCAGTTTTTCTTCGGAGCCGCCAGGACTGTAGGCGCACTGGAAAAGCCTCCCATTCCCAGCACCGCGCCCGGATGTTCATTGGCAAACAACTTACGAGCTTTGCGATAGGACTTAAAAAAATTGATAAAAAATCTGAAAAAATGTTCTTTGGAAAATCCCACTGCCGGCATTCGCTCCACGCGGATCCCCTGTTCTGCGCCAGTGACCACTTGATCCACCTCTTTTTCCGTAACGACCAGAATGATATCACATCCCGCATTGTAAAGCTTGCGGGCCACAGACAACCCCGGATAAAAGTGGCCGCCGGAACCTCCGCACGCAATGACCACCAAAGGGTTTTTCTTAGAATTCTCCATCTTGATATTCATTCTTTGCAAAAAGATTCTTTTTTCTTCGGACTGGCTTGGCAGGCTGGATCGGATATGGAATATCGGGTATTTCCTCCTCAAAAGATTCCTCGACAGCCTCTTTACGCATATTGTCACGAGCCACAGACAACAGTAATCCCACCGCCAGCATCAATATGACGATATTACTGCCGCCACGGCTGATGAACGGTAATGGCATTCCCTTGTTAGGAAGGCAATTAGTGACCACACCTATATTGATGATGGCCTGGAGCGAGATCATCAAAGTGATGCCAATGGCCAAGTAGGAACCAAAACGGTCGCGAGTCTGTGTGGCGATCCTAAACCCGCAGTAGGCAAACACCGCGAACAGCACTACGATCAAAAGAGTCGCCACCAGTCCCATCTCTTCCCCAATGACCGGCAGAATAAAATCCGTGTGATCTTCCGGTATGAATCCCATCTTTTGCTCTCCCGTTCCCAAACCTTTGCCGAAGATACCCCCGCTGCCGAAACCGATCAGGGAGGCATAAACCTGAAGTCCGGTTTCATACTTGGTTTTTTCCAGATCCAGCCAACTGAACAACCGTGCCCGACGAACTGGATCATAGTATAACCACACACACAACGAAACAAACATCGCGCCGGCCGGAACAGCCAGATAGAACCAGCGGGCTCCCATGATCAACAGCATACAGGAGGCAATCGCCAGCAAAAACATCGTCGAACCGGCATCAGGTTCCCTGAAGATCAACAAAACCAACGGCATGATCACCACCATTGGTACAATAAGTCCTCTCCAGAAATGGGTTATATAAGAGAAATACTTGGATCCATACCAAGACAGAAAGATGATGATGGACAGCTTGGCCAGCTCAGAAGGCTGGAAGCTAATCCCAAACTGGATCCAGCGGCTGGCACCTTTCACTCTCACCCCGCCGACCGCGGGGAAAAACACTGCCGTCAGTAGTATCGCACTGAGAACCAATAGAATGATTGGAACTTCCGGTCGATTTAAAAAATGGTAGTCGAAGAAAGTCGCGATCAAAATACACAAGACAACACCCAACAGTGCGAAAAATGCCTGCTTCTTCAGACTCTCCATGCCTTGGATATTACGCGGAGCCACTCTCCAGGATGCCTCTGCATCTGCCGCGGCAACGGTCATCCCTGAGGTTTGCGATGTCAGCATTGTCTGCTGACCGCTCCTTCTGGGTTCTAATTTGGAATAGGTCGCACTGTACAATGCCAATAACCCAAAAGTAATCAGCATGGCAACACACACTCCAATACAACCGATGAACCACTTCATACCCGTCGAGAATGTTTACTGTTTACCCCTTTGTTCACTCCTCCTTAAAAACGACGCCAGTCGTAGATACTGGCGTCGCGCAAATCAAAATACAGAAAGTTATTTTTCTGTTCGTCCGCCGTCAGTATCAAAGCGGTGTCTTTGTTATAGTGTTCGTGATCGCCGCGGCAGAAGGCGGAGTCTGCACGACCGGAGCTCCCGATGCTGCCGGAGCAGAGGTAGGAGACGCTGCTGTACTGCTGCTTGCGGTGGTCGGCGCGGACGCTGTCTTAGCAGCAGACGTGCCTGTTGAAGCGGCAGGTATCTGCAATTTCTGGCCAACATTGATGCGGTCCGTTGTCATGTTATTGGCCTTCTTCAGCTCAGCCACCGTGATCTTGTACTTTTTGGCGATCACCGTCAGATTATCTCCCGCGACCACTGTATAGGTATTCCCGGAATCCGCCTCAGCGGCCTTTGCAGACTCTCCTGCTTTGGCAGGTGTCTCTTTAGGTGCTGGGATCACCAGTTTCTGTCCCACTTTCATTCTGGTGGGATCCACATCCGGATTCGCGGCTTTGATGTCAGCCACACTGACACCGGGGAACTTCTTAGCAATAGAATAAAAATTGTCATTCTGCACAACCAGGTATTCTGTTGCGGTGGGCGCAGCTTTCGGTTCTGTTGGAGCGGCAGCCGCATTCGTCGTGGTGACTACAGGCGGCAGTTCCGGAACCGGAGGAATCGGCTGGATAGCACTAGCAGTCACATTCGTCTCGCCTTGCGGCTGGACAGGCGGTGGCAATTCAGCAACCGTGCTGGACACACCAAGAGGATCCTCTGTGAATATTACATCATCAGCAACCACAAGAGCCCCCGGTTGATTAGTCTCAGTGTTATTAGTATTTGTAGTCGTAGGTTCAGGCTTGCAGCCTTGGATCAATAAGCCGCCGAAAACAGCGGCGTGGAATGCCAGGATCGCGAAAACAGCAACCGCCAAGTTGGATTTTCTGCTCTTGGAAAGCTGCTGCAGTCGGGA
>Ga0310696_10008658_pt1 | contig 11848 bp, 22 predicted proteins | sample AusTroGonzalo_MG_4_FD_203885 | JGI IMG/M metagenome (GOLD analysis project Ga0310696, IMG submission 203885) | Bovine rumen microbial communities from tropical cattle in Woodstock, Queensland, Australia - Gonzalo_02 (v2) (version 2) | ecosystem: Host-associated > Mammals > Digestive system >... | reverse complement strand
GCAGTTTCTGGAACAGAATGCGGAAACGATCGAGAAGCGATTGCGGGAGATCCGGGCACACAGGAAAGAGATGGAGCAGTATCCGTCATTTTCAATGCGTGAGATTCAGGAGATGGCAGACCGCGCACTCAAATGGATCCCGGAGCGTGTGGCGTATTACGCGAAGCGGATGGGCGTGACGTTCGGCCGCATCACCATCCGCAACCAGAAAACACGCTGGGGAAGCTGTGCGGAAACGGGGAATCTGAACTTCAACTGCCTGCTGATGGAAATGCCGGAGAATGTACGGGACAGCGTGATCATTCACGAGCTGGCACACCGGCGGCATATGAATCATTCAGCGGATTTCTATGCAGAAGTCTACCGGCAGATGCCCAAAGAGGAATATGACCGGTGCCATGCATATCTGAAAAAAGAGGGCGCAATCCTCATGAATCGGATGCTGCATATGCAGAATTAGAAACAATTGACAAAAATCAAAATATTCTGGCTGTGAAGTTCTACACTGCTGGCTAAGGGATTTTTTGCAATCTCCTTGACAGTGCGCGAATATTGTGATATAATGTAAAAGCTGATGCACAAGATATGCGATGAAGCGCGAGGTTGCGGCGGTGTGCCGGTAATTCGCGCAGAGTATGTCCGCAGAACGGGCGAAATGAGATATGACACTGTGTGTGGAAAATGCTGCGAAACCGCGTATTCGGAACGAAGGATACGGTATGTCGTCTTACAGGTGTGCCGTGAGGAAGTTCCGCTGCGAAGGTCGTGTGCATTTTTTGTACCTTTTGGCGGAACAACCGCCTTTCTCGTGAACGTGCCCGATGCAAGATATCTTGCCATCGGGGTTTTTTATGGACTCACGCATAGGAAACACGCGGCGAAGTTGTAAGAGCTGCACCGCGGAACGACGAACACAAACCACAGATGCATACTCGGGAGAATGCCCCGAAAGCACAAAATACTTTTGAGGAGGTTCAATCAAGTGGCAGGCAGCGAAAAACTCAGAATCAGGATCAAGGGCTACGAACACGCAACGGTGGATGCCGCAGCGGCAAAGATCGTCGAGGCTGCAAAGCGCGGCGGCGCACAGAAGGTCTCCGGACCGATTCCGCTTCCGACTGACAAGGAGATCGTTACGATCCTCCGTGCAGTTCACAAGTACAAGGACAGCCGCGAGCAGTTCGAGCTCCGCACACACAAGCGCCTGATCGACGTCCTTCGTCCGAACAAGGCTACGATGGATGTTCTCACCAAGCTGGAGATTCCGGCAGGTGTAGAGATCAAGATGGAGATGAAATAATCCCATCAATCTGCATTGCGCAGAGGATGGCGGCACCTTCTTAAAGCCGCCGGTCAAGTTGACTTCATCGTCAACCAATAACTAGAAGGAGGAAACTCACAATGAACAAAGCCATTCTTGGCAAGAAGGTCGGCATGACGCAGATCTTCGACGCAAACGGCAAGGTCGTTCCGGTCACGGTCGTTGAGGCAGGCCCCTGCTTCGTCGTTCAGAAGAAGACCGTTGAGAACGACGGCTACGATGCAATTCAGGTCGGCTTCGGCACTGTGAAGGCTGATAAGCTTTCCAAGCCGCTGAAGGGACACTTCGCAAAGGCGAACACCGGCGCACTCCGTGTGCTGCGCGAGTTCCGTCTGGCAGACACCGCAAAGTACAATGTCGGTGATGCGATCCAGCCGGACATCTTCGCTGAAGGCGATATCGTTGATGTACAGGGCACCAGCAAAGGTAAGGGCTATGCAGGTCCGATCAAGCGTCTCGGTCAGCACAGACTGAAAGAGACTCACGGTACCGGCCCGGTTCACCGTCAGGCTGGTTCCATGGGCGCTTGCTCGTCCCCGTCCCGTATCTACAAGGGCAAGGGTCTGGCAGGTCACATGGGTGCAGAGACCGTCACCGTGCAGAATCTGCGCGTTGTCTCTGTGGATGCTGAGAATCACCTCATTGCGATCCGCGGTGCAATCCCGGGTCCGAAGGGCAGCATCGTCACCATTATGAACAGCGTGAAGAAAGCTTGAGGAAGGAGGAAACTACAATGGCAACAGTTCCGGTATATGATATGAACGGCGCAAAGGTTTCCGAAACCGAGCTGAATGACGCGATCTTCGGCATTACCCCGAACGAAGGCGTTATGCACGCAGCAGTCGTAAATTATCTCGCAAACCAGCGTCAGGGCACACAGTCCACGCTTACCCGTACCGAGGTCAGAGGCGGCGGCAAGAAGCCGTACCGTCAGAAGGGCACCGGTCACGCACGTCAGGGCTCCATCCGTGCTCCGCAGTGGTATCACGGCGGTGTGGCACTTGGCCCGAAGCCGAGAAGCTACCGCTACTCCCTGAACAAGAAGGTTCGCCGTCTGGCACTGCTCTCTGCATTTTCTCAGAAGCTCATCGACGAGAACCTGATCGTTGTTGACCAGATCGCAACGGAAGAGTTCAAGACCAAGACGATCGTCAAGATGCTCAATGCTCTGAACGTCACAGGCAAGGCTCTGATCGTTACACAGGAAGCTGACAAGCTGGTCTACAAGAGTGCAGCAAATATCCCGGGCGTCAAGACCGCTGCGGTCAATACGCTCAACGTCTATGACATCCTCAATTACGATAAATTCATCGTGAGCAAGGGTGCAGTTACCAAGATCGAGGAGGTATATGCACGATGAAAGCACCGCAGGATATCATTCTGAAGCCTGTTATCACAGAGGCAACCACAGACGTGCTTCCGGAAGGCAAATACACCTTCTCTGTTGCGAAGGACGCAAACAAGCTTGAGATTGCCGATGCAGTCGAACAGCTCTTCGATGTCGAGGTCACCAAGGTGAACACCATGAACGTCCGCGGCCGTGCAAAGCGCGTCGGCAGATACATGGGCAAGACAGCGAGCTGGAAAAAAGCAATCGTTACCGTGAATCCGGATCCGGCTCCCGGTAAGGACGGCAAGAAGCGCAAGGGCACCATCGAATTCTTCGACGGAATGTTCTGATCGCGCACGATATGGGAGTCATGCTCCCGATAATGAAGCATTGATTTAAGGAGTGAAACAAGCATGGCAATCAAAGCCTATAAGCCGACAACTCCCGGCCGCCGCGGAATGACTGTAACCGATTATTCCGGTCTTTCCAAGGTTGCTCCGGAGAAGTCTCTGTGCGTGACGCTGAAGAAGCGTTCCGGCAGAAATAACTACGGCAGAATCACTGTTCGCCACCACGGCGGCGGTGTGCGCACGAAGTACAGAATCATCGACTTCAAGCGCAACAAGGACGGCATGAATGCAACTGTTCTGACACTGGAGTACGATCCGAACCGCAGCGCATTCATCGCGCTGGTGCAGTATGAGGACGGCGAGAAGCGCTACATCCTCGCACCGCACGGCCTTACGGTCGGCGACACCGTCAGAAGCGGCGCAGACTGCGACATCAAGCCGGGCAATGCGCTCCCGCTGAGTGCAATTCCGGTCGGTACCTTCATCCACAACATTGAGCTTTATCCGGGCAAGGGCGGACAGCTTGTGCGTTCCGCAGGCAACCAGGCACAGCTCATGTCCAAGGAAGGTGCATATGCACTGATCCGTCTTCCCAGCGGCGAAATGAGAAAAGTTCCGGTCATCGGCAGAGCGACCATCGGTCAGGTCTCCAACATTGACCACGAGAACGTCCACTACGGCAAAGCCGGCAGAATCCGCCACATGGGTATCCGTCCGACAGTCCGCGGTTCTGTTATGAACCCGAATGACCACCCGCACGGCGGCGGCGAGGGCAAGTCTCCGATCGGACGTCCGGGTCCTGTTACTCCGTGGGGCAAGCCTGCTCTCGGCTACAAGACCAGAAAGCATCATAAGCCTTCCGATAAACTCATCGTGAAGCGCAGAAACGGTAAATAAGAAAGGAGGCTGACTCATGAGCAGAAGTGTTAAGAAGGGACCTTTCGTTCAGGAAGCCCTTTATAAGCGCGTTGTCGCTATGAACGAGACCGGCGAGAAGAAGGTTCTCAAGACATGGAGCCGTTCTTCCACGATCTTCCCGGAATTTGTCGGCCACACTTTCGCAGTTCACGATGGCCGTAAGCACATTCCGGTCTATGTGACTGAGGAAATGATCGGTCACAAGCTCGGTGAGTTTGCACCGACCAGAACCTTCAAAGGTCATGCCGGTTCCAAAACATCCAACAACGGCAAGAAGTAATCGGAAGGAGGAACAATCGCAATGGCAAGCAATACTGAAGCAGCATTTGTGCCGCAGGCAAAAGCGATCCTGCGCGGCGAGCGAATCTCCCCGAGAAAGGTACAGATCGTTCTCGATCTGATCCGCAACCAGCCGATCGACGTTGCACGCGCTGCACTCGATCTGACACCGAAGGCTGCAAGCCCGATCGTCAAAAAGCTGCTGGATTCTGCGGTCGCAAACGCTGATAATAACCACAACATGAACAAGGATGCGCTCTATGTCGCAGCCTGCTATGTCGGTCCGGGCCCGATCCTCAAGAGAATCCGTCCGAGAGCACAGGGCAGAGCATTCCGCGTGTTCAAGCGCACCTCGAACATCACAATCATTCTGAAGGAAAGAGAGGAGGCATAATCCTATGGGACAGAAAGTGAATCCGCACGGCCTGAGAGTCGGCGTTATCAAGGATTGGGATTCCCGTTGGTTCGCCTCTAAGAAGGACTTCGGTGATATCCTCGTTGAGGATTACAACCTCCGCGAATTCATCAAAAAGACGCTCTATGCAGCAGGCATCGCCCGCGTTGAGATCGAGCGCCTCCCTGAGAAGGTTCGCGTTCACATCCACTGCGCAAAGCCGGGTCTTGTGATCGGCAAGGGCGGCACGGAGATTGAAAAGCTCCGCGCTTCCATCCAGAAAAAGATCGGCAAGGACGTTCTCATCAACATCATCGAGATCAAGAACATGGATCTCGCAGCTCAGCTCGTAGCTGAGAAGATCGCTCTCGACCTCGAGAACCGTGTTTCCTTCCGCCGTGCCATGAAGGGCTCCATCGGCAGAACGATGAAATCCGGCGCAAAGGGCATCAAGATCAAGTGCGGCGGCAGACTCGGCGGCGCTGAAATCGCTCGCTCCGAGTGCTACCACGAGGGCACCATCCCGCTGCAGACCATCCGTGCTGATATCGACTATGGTTTTGCTGAGGCAAACACCACTTACGGCAGAATCGGCATCAAGGTGTGGATCTACAAGGGCGAGATCCTGAAGGGTGATGCTGCAAAGGCTCAGGCAAGAGAGAACGAGCGCAATAACAGAGGCAATCGCCGCCGCCGCGATGACGCAAACGGCTCCGATCGTCCGAGAAGACCGCGCCGCGATTTTGCAAACAACGGTGACCGCAAACCGCGCGGTGACAGACCGTTTAACCAGAGAAGAGAAGGAGGTTCTGCAAATGCTGCTCCCAAAGAGAGTTAAGTACCGCCGCGTACACAGAGGCCGTATGACCGGTAAGGCGTACCGCGGAAACCGTGTTGTTTACGGTGATTTTGGTCTGGTGGCTCTGGAGCCTTCCTGGATCACTTCCAATCAGATTGAGGCTGCCCGTGTCGCCATGACACGTCGTATCAAGAGAGGCGGTAAGGTCTGGATCAAGATTTTCCCCGACAAGCCGATCACCGAGAAGCCGGCTGAGACCCGAATGGGTTCCGGTAAAGGTTCTCCGGAATACTGGGTCGCAGTTGTGAAGCCGGGCAGAGTGCTGTTTGAGATCGCTTCCGATAAGGAAAAGCCGATCTCTCCGGATGAGATGAAGGAAGCACTTCGCCTTGCAATGCACAAGCTGCCGGTCAAGTGCAAGATCGTCGCAAAAGAGCAGGATGGAGGTGCTGAGGCATGAAAGCTTCTGAGATCAGAGATATGAGCCTTGAGGAAATGACTGAAAAGCTCCAGACCCTGAAGGAGGAGCTCTTCAACCTTCGCTTCCAGCTCGCAGCGAACCAGCTTGAGAATTCTGCCCGCATCAAGGCAGTCAAGAAGGATATCGCTCGCGTCAAAACCTGCATGAACGCTGCGCAGAATGCCTAAGAAAGGAGGACATAGACCATGAGTGAAGCTACTACCGAGAGAAATCTCCGCAAAACTCGTACCGGTAAGGTTGTCAGCGACAAAATGGATAAGACCGTTGTCGTGGCAATCCAGGATAATGTCCAGCATCCGCTGTACAAAAAGATCGTCAAGCGTACTGTGAGACTCAAGGCGCATGATGAGAAGAACGAGTGCAAGGTCGGCGACCGCGTTCTTGTCATGGAAACACGTCCGCTTTCCAAGGATAAGAGATGGCGCGTCGTTGAGATCATCGAAAAAGCGAAGTAAGATACACGTCACTGTTTATCAGTGAACGCAAACCAGATAGGAGGAACCTGCTGTGATTCAAATGCAGTCTTACCTGAAGGTTGCAGACAACACCGGCGCAAAGGAGCTTATGTGCATCCGCGTGCTGGGCGGCACCCGCAGACGCTACGCGAATATCGGTGATGTCGTTGTCGCATCCGTCAAGAAAGCAACACCCGGCGGCGTTGTGAAAAAAGGCGACGTTGTCAAGGCTGTCATCGTGCGTTCCGCAAAGGGCCTTCGCAGAGATGACGGCACATATATCCGTTTTGATGAAAACGCAGCCGTTATCATCAAGGAAGACAAAACCCCCAGAGGAACCCGTATTTTCGGACCGGTCGCAAGAGAGCTGAGAGAGCATGACTACGTCAAGATCCTCTCCCTCGCACCGGAAGTCCTTTGATTCGGAGGTGCAAAGATGAGTAAACTCCACATCAAAAAGGGCGATACGGTCTGCCTGCTCGTCGGTGATCCGGCTGACAAGTATACCGATGCCAAGAAGAAAACAATCAAGACCGGCGAGGTCCTGACGGTCAGCCCGAAGGAGGGCAAGGTCATCGTCAAGGGCATCAACATGGTCACCAAGCACATGAAGCCCACCAGAGTCGGTCAGTCCGGCGGCATCCTCAAGGTGGAATCCCCGATCTATGCCTGCAAGGTGCAGCTCATCTGCCCGAAGTGCGGCAAGGCAACCAGAGTGGGACACACCTTCGAGCAGAAGGGCGACAAGAAAGTCAAGCTCCGCGTCTGCAAGAAGTGCGGCGCTACATTTGAGTAAAGGAGAACGATGATGGCTAGACTGAGAGATTACTATGTCAGCACCGTAGCTCCGGCGCTGATGAGCAAGTTCGGTTATAAGAACGTGATGCAGATCCCGCGTCTCAACAAGGTCGTCGTCAATGTCGGCGCAGGCGAGGCAAAGGAAAACGCAAAGGCGATCGACGCGATCATGGGCGATCTTTCCCTGATTACCGGTCAGCGTCCGGTCATCTGCCGTGCGAAGAAGTCCGTTGCGAACTTCAAGCTCAGAGAGGGTATGCCGATCGGCGTGAAGGTCACGCTCAGAGGCGAGAAAATGTGGGATTTCGTTGACAAACTGTTCAACGTCGCATTCCCGCGTGTCCGTGACTTCCGCGGCATCAACCCGAATTCCTTTGACGGCAAGGGCAACTACTCTACCGGCATCAAGGAACAGCTCATTTTCCCTGAAATTGAATACGATAAGATCGACAAGGTTCGCGGCATGGACATCAACTTCATCACCACCGCAACCACGGACGAAGAAGCAAAAGAGCTGCTCACGCTGCTCGGCGCTCCGTTCGCGAAGTAAGGGGAGGCAAATATGGCAAAGAAATCTATGATCCTGAAGTCGCAGAAGGCGCCGAAGTTTTCGACCCGCGCTTACAATCGCTGCAAGATCTGCGGCAGACCCCACGCCTATCTGAGAAAGTTCGGCATTTGCCGTATCTGCTTCAGAGAGCTTGCGCACGACGGTCAGATTCCGGGTGTCAAGAAGGCTAGCTGGTAAACCAGACGATTTAAAAGGAGGTCATTCGGTATGCAAATTTCCGATACCATTGCGGATCTGCTGACGAGAATTCGCAACGCCAGCACCGCAAAGCACGCCACTGTTGACGTCCCGGCTTCCAATGTGAAGAAGGCCATCACCCAGATCCTCACCGACGAGGGCTATGTAAAGTCCTTCCAGATCATCGAGGACGGCAAGCAGGGCATTATCCGTATCACACTGAAGTATGGCGAGAACAAGGCTCCCGTTATCAGCGGTCTGCGCCGCATTTCCAAGCCGGGTCTGAGAATCTACAGCTCCTGCGCGGATATGCCGAAGGTTCGCGGCGGACTGGGCGTTGTCATCGTCTCCACTTCCAAGGGCATTATGACCGACAAGAAGGCAAGAGAGCTCAATGTCGGCGGCGAGATTCTCGCATACGTTTGGTAATAAAGGAGGAAACGCATCATGTCAAGAATCGGAAGACTGCCGATCGCGATTCCTGCCGGCGTCACCGTTACGGTTGACGATACCAACCTGGTCACTGTCAAGGGACCGAAGGGCGAGGATTCGTATCGCGCAAACAGCGCAATGGCTGTGAAGATCGAGGACGGTCACGTCACTGTTACCCGTCCGAACGATAACAAAGAGAACCGTGCGCTTCACGGTCTCACCAGAACCCTCATCGCAAACATGATCAGCGGCGTGGAAAAGGGATTTTCCAAGACGCTCGTCATCGAAGGTGTCGGTTACCGTGCCAAGAAGGACGGCAAGAAGCTCGTCATGAACCTTGGCTACTCCCACGATGTTGTTATGCCTGAAAAAGACGGCATTACCATTGAAGTGCCGAATGCAAACACGATCATCATTCACGGCTGCGATAAGCAGAAGGTCGGTCAGTTTGCAGCGGAAGTTCGCGAGAAGCGTCCGCCGGAGCCTTATAAGGGCAAGGGTGTCCGCTATGAAGGCGAGCATATCATCCGCAAGGAAGGCAAGGCCGGTAAGGGCAAGAAGTAAGGAGAAAGGTGAATTGCTATGGTAAAGAAATATGACAGCAACAAAGCCCGTCTCAAGAGACACCGCAGAGTCCGTGCAAAGATCTCCGGTACTGCTGCCCGCCCGAGACTGAGCGTTTACCGCTCCACCAAGCACATCTACGCACAGCTCATTGATGATGTGGCAGGTGTGACACTCGCGGCTGCCTCCAGCCAGGAGAAGGGTTTCTCCGGTAACGGCGGCAACAAGGAAGGCGCACGTCTGGTCGGCGAAGCAATCGCTAACAAGGCAAAGAGCCTCGGCATTTCCGAGGTCGTGTTCGACCGTGGCGGCTACCTCTATCACGGCAGAGTTTCTGAGCTGGCTGACGGTGCTCGTGCAAACGGGCTCACATTCTAATAAAGGAGGGACTTTTTAGTGGCACTGATTGATGCAACAAACATGGAACTGATGGAAAAGGTCGTTTCCATCAACCGTGTCAGCAAGACCGTCAAGGGCGGCAGAATCATGAAGTTTGCGGCACTCGTTGTCGTGGGCGACGGAAACGGCACTGTCGGATTCGGTCTCGGTAAGTCCGGCGAAGTTCCGGATGCAATCCGCAAGGGCATTGAGGACGCGAAGAAGAACCTCGTCAAGATCAGCCTCCGCGGAACCACCATTCCGCACGAGGTCATCGGCAAATTCGGCGCTGGCAGAGTGCATATGATGCCGGCTGCTCCCGGTACCGGTGTTATTGCCGGCGGCCCGGTTCGTGCGGTACTCGAAGTCGCTGGTATCCAGGATATCAGAACCAAGAACCAGCGTTCCAATAATCCGTGCAACGTCGTCCGTGCGACCATCGCAGGACTCCGCGAATGCACCGACGCAAAGGCTGTGGCTGCAAAGCGCGGCAAGACTGTGGCGGAAGTGTTCGGTAAATAAACAAATAAGGAGTGAGCTATAATGAGTAAGAAAATTGAGCTCAAAAAGAGTCTGATCGGCAGAAAGCAGGACCAGATTGCGACTGCTCATTCTTTGGGTCTCCGCAAGATCGGTGATGTGACAACACAGCCGGACAATGCGGCGACACAGGGCAAGATCAACAAGATCATCCACCTCGTGGTGGTTACCGATGCTGAGTAAGGAGGTGCAGGAACAATGAAAATTCATGAACTGACTCCCGCAGCAGATTCCAACCGCGAGGTCAAGCGCGTCGGCAGAGGCCACGGTTCCGGTAACGGCAAGACTGCCGGTAAGGGTCACAAGGGTCAGAACGCTCGTTCCGGCGGCGGTGTGAGAATCGGTTTTGAAGGCGGTCAGATGCCGCTTGCAAGACGTATCCCGAAGCGTGGTTTTAAGAATCATTTCGCAGTCCGTTACGCAACTGTGAATGTCGGCGATCTGAACAAGTTTGAAGAGGGCATCACTGTCAATGAGGAGATCCTCAAGGCAGCTGGCCTCATCAAGAAGGTTGAGAACGGCGGAATCAAAGTCCTCGGAGACGGCGAACTGAACGTCAGACTGACCGTGCAGGCCGCAAAGTTTACTGCGGCTGCTGCCGAAAAAATCGAAAAGGCAGGCGGGAAGGCTGAGGTGATGTAATGTGTTCAAAACGCTGAAGAACGCTTGGGCTGTTCCCGAGATCCGTAAGAAGATTTTGTTCACACTCTTCATCATTGTTATTTTCCGTCTGGGATCCACCATCATGGTTCCCTTCCTTGATACGAATATTGTCTCTGAATGGATGAAAGAGAATGCATCGAACGGCAACTTCCTTGAATATCTCAACATCCTCTCCGGCGGTGCGCTCGCCAAGGCAACGATCCTTTCGCTCGGCGTTACACCGTATATCAACGCAAGCATTATCATCCAGCTATTGACCTACGCCCTGCCTCCTTTGGAGCGATTGCAGCAGGAGGGTGAAGACGGGCGGAAAAAGCTCAACACGATCACAACAGTCGTTGCGCTCGGTCTCTCTGCTTTCATGGCGACAGCGTATTACATCACGCTGAAGAACATGAAAGGCTCTGACGGTACTTCCGCTGTGAAGTACACCAGCGGCGGCGAGGGATGGCTTGCCACGTTTGTTATCATACTGTGCTTCATGGCAGGTGCTTCACTTGTCATCTGGCTGGGCAACCGGATCAATGAGCACGGCATCGGCAACGGCATCTCCATGATCCTCTTTGCAGGTATCTGTGCGAGAATCCCGGTCGATATCGGTCACCTCAGCAGTCTGGTCTTTGATAACCCGAACGAATACTTCACCAAGGTCGTGATTTATCTGCTGATCTTTGTTGCCATGATCGTCGGTATCGTTTTCATGAACGAATCCGAGCGCAGAATCCCGATCCAGTATGCAAAACGTGTTGTCGGCAGAAAGCAGTACGGCGGACAGAACACGCACATCCCGATCAAGATCTGTATGTCCGGTGTTATGCCGATCATCTTTGCAATGAGCTTTATGTCTCTGCCTTCCATGTTCACCATGTTCTGGGAACCTCTCAAGGGCGAAGCACTGGAGGCTGCAAGTGCAGGACAGAAGTTCTATGCAGGCTTTGTGAACTTCTTCAGCACAAAGAGCTATTCGTATGCAGTCGTTTATTTCATCCTGATCATCCTGTTCAACTACTTCTACGTAGCGATTCAGTATAATCCGGTCGAAATGGCGAATAACCTCCGCCAGTCCAATGGCGGTATTCCCGGCATCCGTCCCGGCAAGCCCACTTCGGATTACATTCAGAGAGTGCTTTCCAAGATCTCGCTGGTCGGTGCCCTGTTCCTCGGCATTGTTGCTGTGTTCCCGATCGTCTTCCTGAACCTGACGAACCTGGATGTCTCCTCTATGGGCGGTACTTCCATTCTGATCGTGGTCAGCGTTGCGATCGAAACTGTCCGTACATTGGAGTCTCAGTTGATGATGCGTCATCATAAGGGATTCCTCGGCTAATATCATCAGAAGGAGAAGCTTATGAATCTGATTTTGCTTGGCGCTCCCGGTGCCGGAAAAGGCACGCAGGC
>Ga0310696_10008657_pt1 | contig 11850 bp, 10 predicted proteins | sample AusTroGonzalo_MG_4_FD_203885 | JGI IMG/M metagenome (GOLD analysis project Ga0310696, IMG submission 203885) | Bovine rumen microbial communities from tropical cattle in Woodstock, Queensland, Australia - Gonzalo_02 (v2) (version 2) | ecosystem: Host-associated > Mammals > Digestive system >... | reverse complement strand
AACCTGAACTTCGCACTCGGAAGCAAGGCCTGAAGCTACGATATTCTTAGCGATATAACGCATCATGTAGCATGCTGAACGGTCAACCTTCGTAGGATCCTTGCCGGAGAAAGCTCCGCCGCCGTGACGTGCAAATCCGCCGTATGTATCGACGATGATCTTTCTTCCCGTAAGACCTGAGTCACCCTGAGGTCCGCCTACAACGAATCTGCCTGTAGGATTGATGAAGAATCTTGTGTTCTCATCGATAAGCTCTGCAGGGATAACGGGCTTGATGACGTTCTCCTTGATATAGATCTCGAGATATTCGAGGGAGATGTCAGAGCTGTGCTGTGTGGAGATAACGACTGCATCGATCCTCTTGACCTTGTCGTCCTCATATTCGACTGTAACCTGTGACTTACCGTCAGGTCTTAAGAATTCTGCACCGTTCTTACGGACCTCTGTAAGGCGCCTTGTGAGCTTGTGTGCAAGAGCGATCGGCATAGGCATAAGCTCAGGTGTGTCATCGTTCGCGTAGCCGAACATCATGCCCTGGTCGCCAGCGCCTGTATCTGCTTCGCCGCTCTCGCTGTGGCGTGCCTCGTAAGACTCGTTAACGCCCATGGCGATATCGGGAGACTGCTCATCGATAGAAGTGAGTACTGCGCAGGAATTGCTGTCGAAGCCCATATCACTCGAGTTATAGCCGATTTCCTTAATCTTATTTCTTACGATAGAAGGAATATCTACATAAGCAGATGTTGAGATCTCGCCCATAACGAGCACCATTCCCGTTGTCGTGCATGTCTCGCATGCTACGCGGGCTGTCTTGTCCTTCTCCAAGATTGCGTCAAGCACTGCATCAGAGACCTGATCGCAGATCTTATCGGGATGTCCCTCTGTTACTGATTCTGAAGTGAATAACCACTTACCCTTTTTATTCCTCATTTTTTCTGTCCTTTCCGTTCAATGCATAGTTAAAGAAAAAACCTCCCCCGAAAGGAGAAGGCCAACGCTTAATTAAAACGATCCTCATCTTTCAGGTTTCCCTGCCGGAATTGGCACCGCTGCTCTCCGCGGTTGCCGGGCTATTAACGGGCCGGTCCCTGTAGCCTCTCTTGATAAGCAAAGAACTCATTGATTGTTAAGAAGATTTTACTTATCCCTTATGCCTTTGTCAAATATCAGGATAAGTCTGCGAAAACTGGTTCAAAAGCCGATTTGTTAATAATATAAATTAATTTATTACCCTTGCTAAAATCAGGTTTTCCGCCCTTTTCCTTGTAGCAATTTGTCGGTATTTGTCGCATCAATCAGGTCTTCTGCCGTCTTACAATCCTGCTATAGAACCAAAAAGACAAAGGGGGAACACAAAATGGCTTTTACGATAAAGATCTATGAAGACGACGAATACATCTATTCGCTTCTTAAGAAAAGACTCGGCAGCTTCTATCCTGATGCATATATCGTAAACCCGTATGTGGACGGAGCAGATTACTCTGACAGATTCAGCAGCTTTACCCGTGTCATCTGTGATCCCTCAAAAATAAATCTTATAAACTCACCGCACGAAGCACCCTCACCCATCAGGCTTACGGAGGACAGCGGAATAATCGACTGTGCCAGGCTGGTATCACTAATAAATCCTCCAACCGAGGTTCATGCAGTACTAAGACCTGCATCAGGTTCGGTTTACGCTGTCCTTCCGTTTGTCTACACGAATGTAAGGGACAGGTTCATAAGCAACCTTTCCGCTAATCTCGCTGGTGCGGACTTCAATATAAGGCTTGATTTCACAAGTAAGCTAAGAGCTCTCTGGCGCGGACCTGCAGGAAATAACATGACCTCGCTCTTAGAGGCATGCCGATCCAAAAAGTTCATTCCCGAAGACATTCTCAAATACTGCAACATGGATGAATCAGGATTCCTGACTCCGGGAAGCACCAAGGATTTTGATGACGTTTACGATCTGGGGATTGAACGTTCCATCACGCTTCTAAACCACGCTGCGAACCTTACACACTCCCATCTGAGTTTTACCAACGTCATAGCAGTCGTAGAAGGATTCAAGACAAAAGATCTTCCTGAGCTTCTGAGCTGCTGCGATAAGGTCTCAATACTTCTTCCTGCAAGGTCAGACGGAGAAGATATCGGCGCACAGGATCTGATCGCGCTTCTTACCAGGACTCTTGGCCGGGAGAGAGTATCTGTATATTACGCAGATGATATCTTCGGAACAGATGAGATGGATGACAGCATGATCCAGCGGAGACTTGTCGTATGAGTGCCGTAAAAACCTCAACAGAAGACATCAAGGAACAGATAACTTATTGCGTCTTAAATACCATCTCAGGAGAGACTGATCCGTCAGACGATAAGCTGCGGGAGATCATATCGGATGTAATATCCGAGAACACAAGTTACAAGATGAATCTCGAGCAGAAGCGCGAGATGGCACAAGCAGTCTTCAATTCATTAAGACGCCTTGACGTGATTGAGCCTCTGATGGAAGACCCGTCAATAACGGAGATAATGGTAAACGGCCCGTTCAAGATCTTCTACGAACGCGGCGGAAGGCTCTATAAATCAGACTTAAGATTCCGTGACGAAGAATCCCTTAAGACATGTATATCGTGCTTTTTTGCCAATCAGAACAGACCGCTTAACGAAGCATACCCCATCGCAGACTTAAGACTTCCTGACGGCTCGAGAGCAAATGCGGTACTGCCACCGATATCAAACGAGACTACCGTCACCATAAGAAAGTTCACAGGCATCACTCACGATATCGTATCTCTAATAAGGCAGAACTTCATAAGTGAAGAAGCAGCAAGGTTCCTGGCTGAGTGCGTGCGCAACAAAAGAACCATCTTCTTATGCGGCGGAACAGGCTCAGGTAAAACGACATTTTTGAACTGCCTGTCGAATTTTATTCCCAAGGACGAGCGCATTGTAACGATTGAGGATTCGGCTGAGCTCAATTTGAAAGGGATAGATAATCTCGTAAGGATGGAAGCAAGACTCCCGGGTCCAGACGGAACAGGCGAAGTAAACATCGGCATGATGATCAAGGCATCTCTTCGAATGCGCCCTGACAGGATAATTGTCGGAGAAGTCAGAGGCAAAGAGAGCGCAGATCTTCTTAACTGCCTGACCAGCGGACATCCGGGCTCCATGTCGACCGGCCACAGCAACTCATGCCTTGAGATGATGGAACGTCTTACCGCAATGATCATGTCGGGTTCAAGCCTTCCCTACGATGCGATACTTTCACAGGTATCAATGGGAATAAACATCGTGCTTCACATTATGCGAAGCCGCGAAGGCAGAAGATACATAGATGAGATCTGTGAGGTCATGCCGCCGCAAGATCACGAATACAGACTTAAGACTCTGTACAAAAACAAAGGAGGAGAACAACTTGAGCGTATCGCAAGCATTGAAGATATCCAAAGAGCGATGGAATACCGCGCATAAGAAGAGCAGCTCCTTCCCTCTTTTCCTGTTAAAGACCATATGGGTATATCCGCTGTTTGTCATAGCGGTTTATTTTGCTTCAGGCTTATTCATCGAATCAAGATTCATAAGGATGGTGCTGGCAGTTGTATTAAGCATCTTCCCGTGGAAAGAAGCCATGAAGAAGATCTATTCTACTAACTACAGGCATATGAGAACACAGCTCCTCGTACTGCTCCAGGTTCTTTGCACGAGTGTATCGAGCGGTTATTCTATCGAGAAGTCCCTTCTTCTCATAAGACCTGTTATCGAAAAGACATTCGGCAAACGTTCGATGCTGCTAAAACCGCTTATAAATCTTGAGAATAATCTGAAACTTCATGTAAGCCTTGAAGAGTCACTGGACATTTTCTCGAAGCAGATAGCATTCCCTGAGACGGTTCCTGTTTTCCATGCCCTGGCTATATCAGGAGAAGTCGGCAACAACAGTCTGTCCATCTTAAGAAGCTCATGCCAGATGCTCTCTGAACTTAATGCCGTGCAGGGCGAGATCGCAGCATCCAATGCAGGCAAGAACGCAGAAGCCGCTATACTGTGCGTCATGCCGTTCGGTGTTACCTTCGCGCTCAATTACATGAGCAGCGAATATCTTGAACTGGCAAGAAGCACCAGGACAGGTTCAGTGCTCCTCGCAGCTGCATTTGCCGTCTGCACCTTAGCCTGCGCAATGTTGTTCAAATTCATGTCTCACGAACAAGGCAGAAAGATATATAAATCAGAGCTTGCAAGCACAGTCATATCAGGCGGGAAAAAGCCAGATACTCCCCTGATAAGAATTGCAAAGAAGATCTTCCCTGCAAGTTTCATCACGGCAAGACACGAACTGTTTAATGAACTCTCCGTTAATCCTGAACTGTCTTATGAGCAGTATCTCAAAAAGCAGCTTCTGACAGGCTCCGTATCGCTTGTGTTGTTTGCAGCGATACTTATGAACCTTGGTAAGAATCCTTTATATGCAATCTTCTTTTCATTTGCACTGATAGTTCTCGGAGGATATGAGATCAGGTCTGACGTAGAACGCAAAAGAGAAGATCTAATGAATGACATACCGTTATTTCTGTGTCTCATATCAACGCTTTTAGAATCCGGAATGCAGCTGCCGAAGGCAATATCCATCTGTTCAAAAGCATTCGGAGAGAACAAGAGCCTGTCCCTGGAGATAAAGAATCTCAGGGCTATGATCCTGAGCGGCATATCAGCTTCTGATGCCGTCGAGAAGTTCTCTTTGAGGATACAGATACCCGAAGCCCAGGCAGCACTTCTTCTGATCGCAAGATACGGAAGACTCGGAACTTCTGAGGTCCTCAATATGCTCAATCTCCAGGCACAGTCCTGCTGGGGCTTATGCAGGAATGCAGCACGCAAGAGACAGGAACGTGAAGCACTGGGAATGATAATACCGATGACTCTCGATTTTATAAGCGTCCTCATGGTCGCAATGACACCCGCAATTATCTCGCTCGGCATATAAAGGAGGAAACAAGCAATGACAAAGACAATGAAACGGCATAACAAAAGAGGTATGGGAACCGTTGAGATAGTTATCATCATCGCGGTCCTCGTTGCATTAGCGCTTCTCTTCAGAGCAGGACTCTCAGAGTATGGCCAGAAAGTCATGGACTTCTGTTTTGATGACGACAAGATTGCTGATGCTTTCTAATAGAACACTTATAACCAAAGACTTTTGAATCAACCGTTTAAGGATCACAAATATGCAGATTAAAAAAGGTCCCTTCGGATATTTTGCTGTTGAGAAGCTCGATAGTCCGGATAAATTATGCAGTTATGCCGAAGAGGTAATTGCCGGCAACAAATCGGACTTCTATCTGACACCCGTTACCGAGTTTTTCGGTTCCGGCGTGATGTGTTGTTATGAATTCTCGGGTTATGTGCCGATAACTGACCCGGAGTTTTCCGTATTTTCATCCCAAGGTAAGTTTTCTTCGCATAAGAGGGAATCCAAAAACCTTATCTTAAGGCGCAAATCCGTCGGGGACCTTTTTTATTCATTTGCAAAGATGCTGGATAACCTGATATCGCCGTCTACCATAGTAATCGATCCTGACTTGATATTTACCGACACGGAAGGTATCACCTTAAAGCTTTGCTGTCTTCCGATAAAGAGCAGTCCGGAGAACCTCAATCTGTCTTCCCTTGATGCTTCAAGACTTGAAAAGCTCCTTTGCTGCGACTTCTTCACCAATGTTATAACTGACGATGAGAAGAACGCATTGATATACAGCGTTAAAGAAGACAACGAAGAGTTGTTCAAAAAGATTGCCAAGACGCTCAGCGGAACTGAAGAACAAATATCAACTTCATTGGATTTAGGCAGAGAAAGAACTGAATCAAAGATTAAACTGCCGCGCTCGATAAAGGATATCTCCAAATCAGAAAAGGACCTCTATCTGTCGTGCCTGTCAGCGTTCTTATCACTTGCTTCTTTCATCCTGAAAATGAAGCTTCCCTGCATTCTTATGTTTGCCCTGTCGTTTATCATTCTTATCAGCTTCCTGATAAATCAGAAAAAGAAAAACGAGAAGATCACTAAGGAACATAACCACGAGAAATCAAAACAGAGAAGCTCGATCCTTTTTTCAGAAAAAGAATTTACAGAGAACGTTGAAGACGGAAAAGACAAACCGTTGGTGCCGCTCACGCCGGGCAAACTGACGCTGCTGTCAGACTGTAAAGGAATCAACCCTCAATACTCGGTATATCTTGATGAGACTTACATCGGCTCTGACTGTTTCCTATCAGATATAGTTCTGGATGCACCTGGCATATCACCGCTTCATGCAGTGATAAGACAAAAGAACGGTACATTCTATCTGCAGCCGTCACAAGGGACAGGAAAAACTTATCTGGAAGACTCTCCGATCGAGAACGGGAAAAGTTATGAGATTAAGTCGGGACAGAAGATTACCATCGGAGACATCTCGTTCAGATTCAGTGCTGAAGTAATGCACAAACTATAATTGACTACCCGGTTACCTGTGGTAACAAATAAAGATAAGGTCCGACCCACTGCTGTATGGCGGAGGGGTTAGGGCCTTTTTCTTTTGCTTATTTCTCTTTATCAGCCTTTTTCTTCTTCCCTACCATGACGCGTTTTGCAGCCTTGTTGTAGATCTTTACAAAAGGCGGATTGAGGGCCTTATCTGCTTCAACAAGCTTCTCACGGATAGGAATATTCTGAGGACAATGCTGTTCGCACTTTCCGCACTTGATACAAAGGTTTGCTTCGCAGGGTTCAGACCTCAGAGCTATGGTCTGGAAGTATTCCAAACGTCCGGAACGCTTTCCTTCTGAATACATGTGATTGTAGCAGGAGAAGATACCGGGGATATTAACACCCTTAGGACAAGGCATGCAGTATCTGCAGCCGGTACAGTTGACCTTTGTGGTATCCAGAATTATCTGCTTGATACCCATTAGGAACTGGCGCTCTTCTTCTGTAAATGCTCCTGCCTTAGCTTCAGATGCGATGCGGCAGTTCTCATCTATCATCTCGATCGAATTCATGCCGGAGAGGACACATGTTACGTCTTCCTGATCCCAGAGCCAGCGGAATGCCCATTCTGCAGGAGACCAGCCGTGAGGATCATCGGCAATTCTCTTCTTGGCCTTATCGGGCAGAAGATCTACAAGTTTGCCGCCTCTTAACGGCTCCATGATCATTACTGGGATTCCTTTTTCAGCCGCAGCGTGAACGCCTGCTTTTCCCGCCTGGGTATTCTCATCAACGTAGTTATACTGGACAAGGCACATCTCCCAGTCGTAACTGTTCAGGATCTTCAGGAATTCTTCTGTCGTTCCGTGGAATGAGAAACCGACATGACGGATCTTGCCTTCGGCTTTCTTCTCTTCTATCCATTCCCTGATGCCGAGTGATTCGAGTTTCTCCCACTGTGTGTGGTCAGTCATGTGATGCATCAGATAGTAATCAATATAATCGGTCCTTAAGCGCTTCAATTCTTCGTTGAAGTATTTGTCCAGATTAGCTCTGCTCTTAACAAGATACTGGGGAAGCTTTGTTGCCAGATTGATCTTGTCTCTAAGATTATTCTTCTCGATAATGCGGCCTACAACCTCTTCGTTGCCGGGATAGATATATGCGGTATCAAAATAGTTGACGCCGAGTTCATAAGCATGCATAAACTCTTTCTCGGCTTTGTCGAAGTCGATCTTGCTATTTTTGTTGGAAAATCTCATGCATCCGTAGCCTAATACGGATATGCCTTTTCTGGTCTGCATAATTATTTGCCGGGCAATCTCGGGACAACACCATTAGGGAAATCGCTCTTCTTATAAGAAGCAAGTCTCTCCCTCTGCTGATCAGTACCATAACGCTCAATGAAACGCATTCTTGCGAGAGCACGCTTGCCCTTTGAGATGCTGTCTTCTACGAATACGGGTCTGCCGTTCTTGTCCTGATGTGTCTTTATCTCTTCCAATGCATTGTTGTATGCCGTGACGATCCTGCGAAGACGCATGTTCTCAGGCCACTCGGCAGAATTACATACTATAAGTGCGAGCATGCCGTTGATCTCACAATAACCTTCCGAGAGCATGCAGTATCTTGTCTCACCATTGGTTGTCAGTGCACATGCTCCGGGCTCGAGAGCCGCAACAAAAGGCGTGTGGCCGGCCATGAAGCCGAACTCGCCGTCATTTGTCGGGATCCTTACGCTGTCTACCATACCCTCGAAGAAATCTTCGTAAGGTGTGACGATGAGCAGATTGATCTTGTGATTTGAATGTTCTGCCATAAGGATCTTAAGGTGTTAATTCTTTATAAGCCTGAATGATGTCGTCCAAGCCGCCCTTCATGAAGAAGCACTGCTCGGGGATGTGGTCCAAAGAACCAGAGATAAGTTCTCCGAATGCCTTAACCGTCTCTTCGACAGGAACATATCGAGGTGCGAATCCCGTGGAATCAGCCGTTACGAAGAAAGGCTGGGACAGATATCTCTGGACCTTACGCGCACGGGATACCATGATCCTGTCTTTCTCGGCAAGTTCTTCCATACCGAGGATAGCGATGATGTCCTGAAGTTCTTTATATCTCTGGAGCATCTCCTGAACCTTACGTGCAACGTGGTAGTGCTCTGCACCGACTACGTCTTCCGTAAGAACTCTTGAAGAAGATTCCAGAGGATCTACAGCCGGATAGATACCGAGCTCAACTACGGCACGGGACAAAACGATATTAGCATCGAGGTGTGCGAATGTCGTGGCAGGAGCAGGGTCAGTGATATCGTCCGCAGGAACGTATACCGCCTGAATGGAAGTGATGGATCCGTTACGGGTTGAAGTGATTCTCTCCTGAAGCTCACCTACTTCTCCTGCAAGCGTCGGCTGGTAACCAACGGCAGAAGGAATACGTCCGAGGAGAGCTGATACCTCAGAACCAGCCTGAACGAATCTGTAGATGTTATCGATGAACAAGAGCACGTCTCTGTGCTTCTCATCTCTAAGATACTCAGCCATTGTAAGACCTGTAAGAGGCGCTCTCATTCTCGCACCTGATGTCTCGTTCATCTGACCGAATACCATGATGGTCTTATCAAGAACGCCGGATGCCTTCATCTCGTTCCAGAGGTCATTACCCTCACGTGAACGCTCGCCGACACCTGTAAATACGGAATATCCGCCGTGCTCGCTCGCGATGTTACGGATGAGCTCGAGGATAAGGACTGTCTTACCTACGCCGGCACCTCCGAAGAGACCGATCTTACCGCCTCTTGAGAACGGTACGAGAAGGTCGATTACCTTGATACCTGTCTCGAGCATCTGCTCAGCAGGATACTGCTCTGTAAAGGAAGGAGCGTGTCTGTGGATTGGCCAGTAAGCATCGCTCTTAACTTCGCCCGCATTATCGATAGGATGTCCGATAGCATCAAAAAGTCGTCCTGTAATGTTCTCACCTACTGGGACTTTAATAGATGAACCCATGGATTCGCATACGAGGCCTCTGGTAAGACCTTCTGTTGCATTGAATGAAACGCATCTTACGACGCCGTTACCTCTCTGCTGGAGCACTTCGGCATAAACGTCATTATCGCTCTTAACAACCTGTTCTTCCGGAACGGGAGCATCTTCAGAAGCAACTGCGGGAGTTGCCTTCATGATCCTTATAGCCTCGTTGATCTTCGGGATCTCGTTCTTACCGAATTCGCAGTCGATTACAGGTCCGATAATCTGTACTACTTTGCCGTATGCCATATCTTTATCCTCACATCTTCTCTGCCTGCTGAGCACCGTTGACGATCTCGGTCAGTTCCGTCGTGATCTTTGCCTGACGCGCACGGTTACTCATCAGTTCGAGCTTTTTCATCATTTCTTCTGCGTTGTCTGTCGCATTCTCCATTGCGGTGAGACGTGCGGTCTGCTCACTCGCGTAAGCATCAACCATCGCACCGTAAACCATTGCGTTTGTATATGAATCGATGAGGTATTCGAATACCGCATCAGAATTCGGGAAATACTCGAGTTCATTACCTCTGTCGATAGCCATTCCTGCATCTTCGACATCTTTGGGAAGGATCATGGAGATAGACTTCGCATCAACAGGCAGGAGTCTTAAAGCAACAGGTTCCATCTTAACCGGTGACTGCATTCTGGTATAAAGCAGATATACGAGGTCGAAGTCATCTTTAAGGAAGCGGTTTCTCATGATAGCACTAACCTGTCTGGCATCGTTATAAGTAGGCTCTGAGATCGGGAACGAGAATTTTGAATTAACGGTATATCCGTATCTTGCGAGCTTTTCTCTTGCCAGGCGTCCGAAAACATTGAGCTCATAGACAGTAGACATGTTCTTCTGGGAATTCTCCATGATCTTCTGTCTTATGTGGTCCTCGGTGATCTTTACCATGTTGTTGTTATAAGCACCTGCAAGACCCTGGTCACCAGAGAGAACGTAATAACCGATCTTCCATGTGTCGCCTTCAGCCTTCTGATCCAGGATGAAGAACGGATTATCAAGATGCTCGTTATTTCTGATCATCTCCTGCATACTCTCAACGCAGAAAAGGAAGAATGGATACATGGAGTCATGAAGGATCTGGGAACGGCGCATTTTAGCACTTGATACAAGCTGCATCGCATTAGTCATCTGACTAATGTCATCGACGCTCTTCATTCTCTTCTTGATTGCAGAAAAGCTCTCCATAAGATCAGTAGTCCTCGACGTACTCCTCGTGATCGGCGAGGAACGATTCCTTGAATTCCTCGTATGCCGAATCGATCTCGGACTGTATCTCGTCGGTAAATACCTTGCCGTCAGTAATCTCTTCGAAGATATTGGGATGACGCATTCTGATGTCTGCCAATAGTTCAATACAGAAATCGTCTATATCTTCCGTTGCAAGGAAATTGAACTTGTCTGATGTTGCGCAATAGAGCATGATGACCTCTGAAGCCATGGTCATGGGGCTGAATCTCTCCTGCTTCAATACTTCGTTAAGAACCGCACCTCTCTTGATCTGGAGCTGCGTATTCTCATCAAGGTCTGAACCGAATTGAGAGAACGAAGCCATCTCACGGGCCTGCGCCAATGAGATTCTTAATGGTCCAGCAACCTTCTTAACAGCCTTTGTCTGCGCTGCACCGCCTACACGGGATACTGAGAGACCAACATTTACGGCAGGTCTCTGACCTGAGAAGAACAACTCAGGTGACAGATAGATCTGACCGTCAGTGATGGAGATAACGTTCGTCGGGATGTATGCCGAGATATCGTTACCCTGTGTCTCAACGATAGGAAGCGCAGTAATGGAACCGCCGCCCAAATCGTCAGACAGCTTTGCTGCTCTCTCCAAAAGTCTTGAATGCAGATAGAAGACATCGCCCGGATAAGCTTCTCTTCCCGGAGGTCTTCTCAAAAGCAATGAGATTGCTCTATATGCCTGAGCGTGCTTGGACAGGTCGTCGTAAACGATGAGCACGTCCTTGTGATAGTCGTACATGAACTTCTCGGCGATAGCACATGCCGAGAAAGGAGCGATATACTGCATGGCTGCAGATTCTGAAGCAGAAGCTGCAACGATGACCGTATAATCCATAGCGCCGTGCTTCTCGAGCAGGCCGGCAGTAGCAACGATATTAGACATCTTCTGGCCGATAGGAACATAAACGCAGAGAACATTCTCGTTCTTCTGGTTGATGATCGCATCCAGAGCGATTGATGTCTTACCTGTCTGACGGTCGCCGATGATGAGCTCTCTCTGTCCTCTTCCGATAGGAGTCAGGGCATCGATTGCCGTAATTCCCGTGAACAAAGGAGTATCAACGGGCGCTCTGTCTATGATGGAAGGTGCGGGAGATTCAACCGGACGCTCTTCCGTA
>Ga0310696_10008656_pt1 | contig 11851 bp, 7 predicted proteins | sample AusTroGonzalo_MG_4_FD_203885 | JGI IMG/M metagenome (GOLD analysis project Ga0310696, IMG submission 203885) | Bovine rumen microbial communities from tropical cattle in Woodstock, Queensland, Australia - Gonzalo_02 (v2) (version 2) | ecosystem: Host-associated > Mammals > Digestive system >... | reverse complement strand
GCAACGTTCGTCCGCATCACGGGCGCAGGCCTCCGCGAATCGCACCCGCACGACGTGACGATCACGAAGGAAGCCCCGAACTACCGCACTGGAGATTAGTCGGAAGTAGACAGTAGGAAGAGTCGTTCCGGACTGTCTGCCTGACACTGTCGAAGGGCAGGATTCCCTTCTCGAAAACTTCAATCCGTTGCATGAAAATTGCAGCGGATTTTTTATTTTTATAAAAAACTATTGGAGGTTTTTATGAAGTTGTTGAATAGTGTGATTTTTTCTTTGGCTCTTTTGCTCGTTGCCGGTTGTTCCAGTACACGCCAGTTTAAGGACAATACTTGGACGAATAAACCGTCGAATATGAAGGCCGTGTTCACGAAACCAGTTATTGTTCAGGATTCTACGGAATCTTATGAATTAGGTTCTTTATGGGGCTTCTTTAAAAGCGAAAAGGATACCGCCGTTGTAACGGATGAAATGACTTCTATTTCGGCTTGGTTCCAGAAAAATTTGGACAACACGTTCAAGTTCAATTTGGGTGTTCATTACAGTATTGATGAAGTTTCGAAGGAACAGATTTCCAGTGTTGCCGAAAAAATGGACGGTGATGATGTAAACATTCCGAAATTGAGTTCGATGTCGGATAGTTTTGAGGTGTATTTGGTGATGGATGATATTCGGTTGTATAAGAGTCAGAGCTATTCGCAAATGTCCTCGGTCCCGATGGCTTCCGTGGCTGGTCCGGCAGCGCCCATGTACAAAAGTGGTGAAAAGGTCAAAGTTTCAGCCAATTATGCGTTCTATGACGCAAAATCAGGGAAAATGTTGGCATTTGGTTTTGTTGAAAAAGACCACTTTGCAGAAAAAAGAGCTTTGGAACATGATTGGGTAGATGTTGTTCGTGATATGGCTTTGCAAATTATCGATCAAACTCCGGTTGGACAATAGTGAATTTTTACAAATTCAATTTTAGTTTGTTCTTGCGAGTGGCGCTAGCGTGTTTGCTTGCGCTTGCTTTCACGTTGTGCTCGTGCGGTGATTCGTCGGATGGAACGCCGATGGCGGTGGGCGAGACGCTTCTTTCTTCGTCATCTTTGTCAAGTTCTGCAGATGTCGTGGTGAGCATGTCGGACGGTCTCGACGTTTATTCGTCTTCTTTGGAGAACAGCAAGACTTTATCGAGCAGTTCGGTGATTGATGTTGCCAGTTCCAGTTCTGCAAAGCATGAGGGGCTTTCTTCTGAAAAAACAACTGTATTGTCGAGTTGTTCCATGAACGAACCCAATTCGTCTTCTGCGGCGGATTTGAGCAGTTCCGCAAAATCCGTGCCGGAGTCATCGAGTAGTTCTGAAAAGTTTTCGGGTTCGTCGGATAGTGGCGTTTGTACGAAATGCGATAGCTATACTGCGGCGGATCCGGTACTTGTCGAAAATGGCGGTAAAGGTTCCGTGACGACTTACGGGAGCGTTACCGCGAAAGAGACGAGCCTTGGTGGCGCCTGCAATTACGGACAGACGAATATTCAGTATTACGCGGCAATCCATGTGAATGTCTCACCCGGCGATGATAAAGGCCCTTGGAACGGTGGCGCGGCCTGTGGCGGTTGTGTCCATGTAAAAGCGAAAACTCCGGACGGCTGGAAAGAGGTGACGGTGCGCATTACCGACCGTTGCCCGGATGCGAACTGTGGCGTCGACTTGGGCGGAGCGCCTGCCAGCGACATCATGGGAAATATTGTGGGACGCTATTACGGCGAATGGGAATTCGTGAGCTGCGAGGGCGTCAAGGGCGTGTGGGGCGATTCCACATCCATTTGGGTGAAGGAAGGAGCGAGTACGTTCTGGAGCATTATTCAGGTTCGCAATCCCAAGGACATGGTCAAGAAGATTGTGATTCGCGGAGTGGACGGCGATGACGCTCATACGCTTGAAATGGTCATCGGGACGGAAAACTTCTGGACTGTGCCGCAAGAAATTTTGCAGACGGATAAGCAATATAGCGTTGTCGTGAGTTATCGCAGCGGAACGGATGATGAGTGGGTGATTAAAGGCTCGGAACTTGCCGTGCCGGAGGCGAACCTATATCTGTACGAACACCGGAAGGAATAAGTTTTTATATATTGTCGGGCGAGATATTTAGTGAGAGTGATAATATTTGAAATGGGTTAAAAAGGAAAAATCTAATGAAAATTAATCAATTGTTGAGAATGGTATGCTCGTCGTTCACTTGTATGGTTTTTGCAACTTCACACACTAGTTCAACAAAGAGCTGCGTGCAGAATAATTGCGGGAAAAACTTATAGTGATGCTGATATGACGAATGATAGAATAAAAAAAATAAATGTCTATATGGATGGGAAATACGCCAACCATATAGTTCGTTTTATATCTGATTACAAAGGTCGCAACGTAAATTGGAACGCACTATTCGACTATATAGCGGAAATCATCAAAAAAAACGACTTTGATCCAAATGCGTCAATAAAAATTTGTAATAAATATTGTATTACCACATCCGATAAAGAAGAACGTTTTTCCAACTTCACTCAGGAATTAAGCAAAGCCGGTGTCAAAAAAGTAATTGTAGACAATGGAATTCCTGTTTCGCTGGCGTTGCACGTTTTGGAGGATATCCACTCCCCGAATACCGTTGATTCCATAGCCTTCGATTACGCTGTGATTATCGCTGGAGATTCAGAACTAGCTCCACTTTTTGACTATCTACAAAGTAAAAAAATCAAGACAAATCTCGTTCATTATGAATTTAGAACACCTTTCCGAGAAGAAAAAACTAGTACGCTTTTAATTGATAAAAGCGATTGCCAAATTTCAATGGTGGATATTCTCAACGATGATTCCAACCCACAAACGATGGAAATGTTTCCCAAAGTCGAAAATGCACGCAGAATTCGTGAACCCAGTTTTTCCGAAATTCTTGAAACGATATCCGGACTTCAAAAAGATGAAAACGGATACGTTCTTGCAAACGAAGTAGGAAAAGTCCTTCGCCAAAAGGGATTTTCGTTTAAGACTAAACTTAAGGATTTGTTTAAGTTGTATCCAACTGCATTAGAAACAAACGACAAACCCGCTTTTCGTGTTCGAGTTATCGGTCGAAATGCAGCTTGCCATACAATAAACGACCTCGAACATCGTGAATGCGGAATCATAAAGTTCGTTACACCCGATGGATGGGGCATCATTTCGGGAAATCACGGAGATTATCACTTTATTATAGAATCAGGTAGCGATCGCACATCGTTCGCTACGGGAGCCCGTGTCGAGTATACAATAACAAAAGAATGTAATCCATCCGCAAGTTCATCCAAAGAGCGGAATGGAAAAGCTGCCAACATAAAGCTTGTGTAAAAAAAAATAAATATTTTACTTTTTTATTATTTATTTGCTTATATTTTTTTTGCGAGATTGATATTTTATATCAACAGGCCATTATTTTATAATGAATTAATTTTTACAGAACTATGAGTGCATTCTGTAAAAATACAATAACCGGCACTCAAAGTGAGTCATATTCAATCGTTATGCCTACTCAAGAAACCGATATCAAGAAAACACTTGAAGCCTGTTTAGCTGAAATGGAGATTCCTCTTATAGACGCTGAACACAGTGAAGAAGTCTCTAATCTTGCCAATAAGTTCAAGAATTGGAATGTAGCTATTGAATATGCTGAAATTAAAAAACGCTTCACCAACGCTGTCGAAAAAGATCCCGCCAAGAAGATAAATCGCGATGAGATAACGCTTCTCGTAAATGCGTCCAAAATTCTCCAAGGATTGGTCGACCCGAACGATGAACTCCTTGCAAGGGTTCGACGCCGGAAAGTGGACATTGGCCGTTTGACGTCAATTCGTGTTCGAAAGTCTAGTCGTACAAAGTCTATTTCGTATACGACAATCGGGTATTACAAGATAAAAGAAGAATACGCTGCGGTTGTAACCGAGGTGTTCAAAGAATCAGGCTATGGCGATTTATTGCCTTATCTTTTCAGCAAGGCCGATACTAACAGCGCCGAAAAATTAATAGACCTCACTATATCCAAGGCGACCTCCACCAGTTTGATTCCCATCAAGGGTATCAGCAAGGTGATGCAAGCCAAACTGCGCAGCTTTGGAATTTTTGATGTATCAGGTCTTCTTCAAAACGGCATTACTATTGCTAAGCGAAACTCACTAGCCAAAAAGCTCTGCATTGACCCTAAAACCGTGAATACGTGGGTAAAACAGGCTGACTTGTGGCGTGTAAGCGGCATGAATACAGACCTGGCCTATTTGCTTGTACTGATTGGCGTTCGCAATCCGGCCGACCTTGCCAAAGTAGATGCCAATATTGCTTACCCCCTTATTGAAAACTTGATGGGGTCGCAAGTCGATTTCGAAATGTGCACCGAAGAAGAACTCCTGACGGTCATTGAAAATGCGGCCGCGATGGAATCTTTTGCCTTCAAGGTGGATTTCAAGACATTTAAAAATCAATTACTTGATATTTTATATGCAGAAGAAAATTTGAGTCTTGATAAAATCGAGAAGATTTTAAATTCCCAGAAAGTCTTGGATTTAGGAAAAAATTTCGAACCATCCCGTAATGGCATTTCCCTGAATATTGAAACGTCAGATAAAGAGCCAACATACTTATTCAGTGAAGACAACATATCCATTGATTACGAAGATTCCTTCAATGGGAAGGATATCTGCAAAGCACTGGCTAATTTGGATGATGTTCAGCGCAGCCTTCCCTTGCCCCACACTCTCAGCGGATCGGTAAAATACAAAAAAACAGGTCATAAAAACCTTGAAATTGCTTCTGGATATACCATAGAAGTAGATGGCATTGTAAGTCCAACTGCAGACATTTCCCAAGCCAATCTAAAGCCTTTCGCGACCACCGATGGCGAAGGCAAGTTCATTGTCGTAATGCCGGATCGTTACTGCTTCAAGGAAACAGTGACTTTCATCATTAGAAAAGGCAGTTACAAACAGAAGTTTATTAAGTCCACCTCGGACATTCTGTCGTGCGTAGACCAAGCAAAGAACCTGGACGAGTTTTACAACATTGATTCCTTGGCAGCCCGCATGAACATTCTTTCTGAAAAAATTAAACAACACGATGAAAAAATCAAGCTGGGCTTGAAAATCAATGATCACGGAAGCGGCCTTAAGACTTACCAAGATGAACTCGACGCCTACAAAAAGGAAAAAGAGGATCTTCAAAATGATTTCGAAGAATCCGAGAAAACTCTTCTGGAAAAATACAAACCCGCAGCTGACGTGGAATCTGCATACAAGATTTTCTTGAGTAAGCTGACATTGAAAACGTCAAATGCGACCTTGGACGGCACGAACCTTGATAATAAAAACGATGAAGAGCCCTTTATTGTTTGTGAGGAAATTTTCAAGGAAGATGAAAACGCCTCGGAAAAGACGTTGCCTCAAGTAAAGTTGATGGGCGAAGACGAAACTGCTATCAGGCTATCGTCCAATACCACTCCTTCGAACGTATATAGCTACAGCATGCTTCAGCGGCTCGTGGATCCTGCAATAAATACCGGGGCCCGTGCAACCATGAAAAAAGCCGTGGATGTGGACCGTTTCAAAAAAGCAGTTCGCAGACCCAACAGCGTTACGCAATGCGTCTCCTTGGGCATGGGCTATACGTTGAACATGCATCAGGCATGGGTTCCTGATGGATTTGCGCTAGGCAATCTTCTTTACTCTACAGTCCTAGCTCCCGGAGAAGAACAAAGGCTCATTGTACGTGAGAATACCCAAAATTATATCATTACCGATCAATCGGAAGGTTCCGATGCGGAACACGAAGACTACAGAAGAGGCCAAACCGATGCGACTTCAGCCATACTGACAAACGCCATCAACAAGTTGTCGCAGGCATCGTCGCATTCCGATTACACGACAACTACAGGTGGTTTTGGAGCAAGTGCAGGCATAGGTTTTTTGGCAGGCGCAGTCGCGGGACTATTTGGACTTTCTGGAAGTTATTCCAGGTCGCATGGCGAGGCAAATTCAAATTCTATGCAGTCCGACCGGTATAACGAAGTCTCTACAACGGCACAAAACTATCAACAAGCCATCAGCAGCGAATCCAACAAATATGCTCAAGCGCGTCGAGTCAGCATACAGACTGCATCCAGCGAGGTTACGGATTCCGTCGCGACCAAGATTATCGCAAACCACAACCATTCCCACGCCATGACAATCCAGTATTGGGAAGTTATGCGCCGCTACCGCTTGGAATCCTGCATCGACAGCATTGATTTGGTGCTCTTTGTTCCTTTGAAGTTGATTCCATTCTTAAAAGAGAGCTGTAGCTATTTTTATAAGGACTCCAAATTTGAAAACTTCAATAAGGGCGAATTTGCCGAACGATATGATGCTCTTTTGAATTATTCGACGGTATTGAAAAGTTATCTACCGTACAAGTATAGAACAGGTCTAAACTTGATTGAAAGGTATGCGGCCATGCCTCATTGGGTTCCGGAAAAAATCAATGACAACGGCTTCGATTTGACAATTACGGTTACAGGTAATTTCCTCTCGTTTGACGAACTCTCGGCGACGCTTTTCTTGAAAAATGGCAAGGGCTCCATAGCTGCGCATACTGATTATAACAGGCCAACATGGAAAACGAATAAAAGAAATATTATCGTTGCTTGGTTTGGTGTTAAACAGGAAATTGAAATTGATAGTGTTTATAACAATTCGAAGGAAGACACAAAACGCTTTATTCAAGACGTTAGGAACCGAAAAGGGGACACTGAAATACGGTTCACCTTCACCCTTCCTCCGGATGTCAATCCCGATGATTTGAACTGTGTGCGTGTGTACAGAAAAAGTGAAGATTTGGTATTCCATCCAGAGCGTCTCGAAAAACTTGAAGACGAAGCATATGCGAACATGTCTGGAAAGTACTGGGATTTCTGTAAAGACGACGATAGCAGCGGCAAGGATTTGCGGCGCATCGCCCATTACAAGGAAGCCATGAAGTTGGCGGCGGCAGACCACACCCTTATGGCGTATGAATTGGACCGTCTTGGCTATCCTACCATTGATGCTAAGATACATTCTAGCAAAGGGGGCGCCAAATTCTATACCCAAATGGGATCGAATATCTTGGGGTCCTGCGTAACCATCAATATCGGTACAGAAAACAAGACGCTTCTTTTCAAGGATTTCCAGTCTATGGAAGAAACGCTCCATCATGTCGTCTCGAATACAGTTAAGTATTCTCAGGCGGTTTGGTCTAGCCTTTCCGCAGACGAACGTGCTTTGATGCTTGAAAAATACACAATCGACATGGATTTTGACAGTCTGGACAAATCAATCTCCATTGAAGATTCCAGCATTGACAAAAGCGAATCCATGGAATCTCCGTCCTTACTCAATTGCGTAAATGTGAAAAAAGTCATCGGATTCTACGGGAACTGCATGTTGCTTCCGTTCACCTATCCAGAAAGCCTGGCTAAAAAATTGGGCAAGACAGCGAAGGATATCCAGGACGCCTTGTACAAATACCATACCAACAACTTCCGTGCGCCTACGACGACGATTTCAATGCCCACGGATGGCATGGTTGGCGAGGCCGTGTTGGGTGAAACCAATGTCAGCGAAAAGATTGATATTACCCGTTTCTGGAATTGGAAGGATTCTCCCATTGATTCCATGACTCTGGACGAAAAATATTTGAACGGTAACGATTATTTGTCCGACAAGAGCACCAAGGATATTTCAGCTTTAGAGATTGCCGGTGCAACTCAGCCAACGGCTGTTACCGCAGCAGACTTGGCATCCGCGCTTATCAATAGGCAGCAGCCGACCTTTAATGATATCACGGGTATTGAGCAGTTGAAGGAAGTCTTGAATGCTGGGACGACAAGCGCTGCAAATGGCCGTGACAAGTACTTGGAAACATCCGCCGACATGGCAAAGGCCGCATTGAATAGCGCCACCAAGGCTTATGAAATATCTCAGAAACAATCGGCTAAAGGAGATTCCAGCGGATTGAAGGCTGCGAAAAAAGCTGTAGATGACGCTGTGGATACATTGCCAAACACCATCACCCATAACAGCACGGAAGATGCCATTACTCGCGAAATCTGTAATAAGATTTTAGGAAAAACGTTCAATATAGTAGCCGTTGATGATGCCAAAAAATCCGCTGCAGAGAAATTTTACCTAAATGAAGATGATACAGATGAATTCAAAAAGTATCTGAAGACAGCTGTCTCGGAATATAAGGAGAAAGGGGCTGCAACGGAAACATCAAAAAGCAAGGACAAGGAATAGGATATGGCAGAAGAAAAAAACAATACGATGGCTCAAGGTGGTTTGGACATTATGCAGCTTGCGACCAAGCTTCTTGAAAATGAAACTTCCGAGGAAGTTATCAAATTAAAAAATCTTATTTTACGCAGAATTGCGACGGAAAGTGATGTAAAATCAGCCCGCATTCCTGCACCCATGAATATCACTGAAGTAGGAGGATACCTAAATCTGTTAATGACGTTAGATGAACGAAAGCAAAAGGAACAAACACAGTATCGAACGATGTTGAGCCAAGCTCTTGCTTCGATCTTGGGTTTGCCAATGCAATCGTCGACAGAGCAAGACTAATAACAACGAACACGGAACCATGAGCGAATGGACGCGTGCAGAAGCGAGCCGATGCGAGCTAAACGAATGTGGACGCAATACCGTGTGAACGCAGCGTGGATGCAACGTAGAAGCAACGCAGAAGCTACGTGGTAAAACTCGGACGCAATTGGAAACGTTAGTAAGTTGTTCGGAAGCCTTAGGATGGTTAAATACAATTAGCATAAAAGCATAATATTCTGACGGGATATGAGGATTCTTGGCGTAATGGCACATGCAAATGGCTCTGATTTGACAGGGTATCTTTGGTTGAAGTAATGCGGCGACGCGCGAAACAATTGAGGGTTGCAAGACGGATGCCTAGAATTCGTTCGGGAAAGCTATGGTACAGCGGTGCGAACTTGCTGGTGTAGAAGGAACGAATTGTTGATTATTGTGTAAGCAAAATTGTATTTAGGTTGCTGGTAGCGCACGCCAGGAAGCGGACCAATACCTGAAAATTGATGGTAGACGGAGACGTTGGCTTGATTAACCTAACTTAGGCGTCAGTTTAGTGGAAAATGCAGCAGGCAAGTAAAACGGCTTGATTGAAATAACATAAGCGGATAGAAAAAGTCTTACTCTATGCATGGCAGGCTCCTCGATCACAAGCAGGCAGCGAAAGCGAGGCGGAGATCGAGAAACGTTTGGACCGGCAGCGGAAGTTCAGAAGACAAAATTAATTAGTATGATAAAGTGTCCTCTCCTATAACGGTGGGGGGTCGTCGAGCGAAGTAATGCTTAGAAAGCAGCTACAAAAAAACGCACGGCGACCTTTTTTTATTTTAAAAATAGCGTGCGAACAATTCGCGGAAAATTACTTACTTCCGCGACGCACGACTTTAAAGTACATCGCTATGATAAAAATATAGGCTATTGCCAAAAATAAAAACGGTCCTTTGTAGGACCGTTTTTTTAAATGCCATGCCAGGTTTTATGGCCGCGCTGGGCGCGGCGCATTACTTGTTCAAACGCTCGGTCGTTTCGGCGACGCTGAGCAAGTCTGCTTCCATGAACGGCTTGCCAATCCACTGGAGGCCAACCGGGAGGCCGCCTGCCATGCCGCAAGGAACGCTCACGCCCGGGAGACCGGCGAGGTTCAAACTTACGGTGTAGATGTCGGAGAGATAGACCGCCATCGGATCGGATTCGTTCATGCCGCACTTGAGCGGGAGTCCCGGCATCGTCGGGCTTGCAATCACGTCGCAAGTCTTGAATGCTTCGGTGAAGTCGTCCGTAATGAGACGGCGGACTTTTTGAGCTTGTACGTAGTAGGCGTCGTAGAATCCGGCGGAGAGAACGTAGCTGCCGAGAAGAATTCGGCGCTGCACTTCCTTGCCGAACGCTTCGCTGCGGGACTTGGCGTAAAGGTCGAAGAGTTTCTTGGCTTCGGCACTGCGGTAGCCGTAACGCACGCCGTCGTAGCGGCTGAGGTTGGAACTAGCTTCGGCAGTAGCGATGATGTAGTAGCTCGAAACGGCGTAGCTGATGTGCGGAAGGCTCACTTCCTTGATGATGGCGCCTTCGGCTTCCATCTTCTTAAGCATGTTTTCGATGGCGGCCTTGCATTCGGCGTCGAGGCCTTCGCCAAAGTATTCCTTCGGAACGCCGATGACCTTGCCCTTCACGCCCGTGCCGAGCTTGGCGGTAAAGTCTTCGGTCGGGCGAGTGCTCGTGGTGTTGTCGTGCGGGTCAATGCCGCAAATAGCGCCGAGGAGCGTCGCGCAGTCACGGACTGTTGCTCCGAACGGACCGATTTGGTCGAGGGAACTGGCGTAGGCGAGGAGGCCGTAACGGGACACGCGACCGTAGGTCGGCTTCAAACCGACGACGCCTGTGCAGGCAGCCGGCTGACGGATGGATCCGCCCGTGTCGGAACCGAGGGCGCAAGGAACCGTGCCAGAGGCAACGGCGACTGCAGAACCGCCCGAGGAACCGCCCGGAACGCGGGATTCGTCCAGCGGATTCTTGACCGGTCCGTAGTAAGAGGTTTCGTTGCTCGAACCCATGGCGAATTCGTCCATGTTCGTCTTGCCGACGATGATGGCGCCCGTGGCTTCGAGTTTTTCCAATGCCGTTGCGGTGTAGGGAGCGACAAAGTTGTCGAGAATCTTGGAGGCAGCCGTGGTGCGGGTGCCGGTCAGGCACATGTTGTCTTTCACGGCAACAGGGATACCGTCAAGTGCGCCCAGGGTCTTGCCTTCGGCGCGGCGTTTGTCGCTTTCCTTGGCGCGTTCGAGAGCGCGTTCGTTAAGCACCGAGATATAGGCGTTCAAATTCTTCGTAGATTCAATTTTTTCAAGGGAGGCTTGAGCAAGTTTTTCGGCGGTGGTACTGCCGTCAGCGAGCTTTGCCTGGAGTTCCTGAATAGTCTGCATTATCTTTCTCCGGACCATTTCATAATGTAAATAGCGATGAGCATGCCAAATCCGCTTAGAAGGTTTAGTTTGAAACCGAATCCGAGGGCAAATTTGACAAGGTACAAGTCAATGATTATGGGCCCCCCGTTATTGGGGAAACCGATGCTGAATTCCGCAGCAGTTGTAAAAACTTTATGCACACTGTTATCGTAGCCGCCAGCATTCAGCAAAACACCGAGTTCGCCAAATAAGGCTCCGAGGGCTTCGCTCATGATGCCGCCAAGTATAAGGCCGACAACTATAAAAAGTGCGAGACGTGCCAATGAGTTCTTGTGAGTCATGTAGGCAAATATAGTATTTTGAATCCTGAAACTTAGAATTTAGAGCTTAGAACTTAGAGATTTGTGGCTTGAATTTAGTTGTGGGTCGTTGGAAGGGACTGTTTAGGCGATGTTTTGTCCATTTTGGGGCAAATGTGTGGAGACGTGTGCGAAAAAATGCGAAAATCTGCTACCAAATGCATGAAAATAACCCTTTTGGTAACATAAATTGTAGATAAACTTAATGAAAATTCGTTAAATATGAGTTTGTTTGTGAAAAATGTGTTGCCAAATGGGGCAAAAATTTAGATTTGGTATCATAACGTAAGCCTGTTGGACGAATATTTTGTAGTACAACGTAAAAAATATGATACCAAACACGACAAAAAATCCATTTTGGTAGCAAAAAAATGCAAAAATCGTTTTTTTTCCTCTTCAAAAGGCCTTTTTCTTTAGCTTGATTCTCGGAATGGGTGCAAATTTTGTAGAATAACTTGTAACATGTTTTATTAAGGCTA
>Ga0310696_10008654_pt1 | contig 11852 bp, 6 predicted proteins | sample AusTroGonzalo_MG_4_FD_203885 | JGI IMG/M metagenome (GOLD analysis project Ga0310696, IMG submission 203885) | Bovine rumen microbial communities from tropical cattle in Woodstock, Queensland, Australia - Gonzalo_02 (v2) (version 2) | ecosystem: Host-associated > Mammals > Digestive system >... | reverse complement strand
GACAAGCGCAGCAGCAAGGACAAGGCGAAGTAAAGAAAAAGAAAGTGCTAAGCGTATGGCTCAGCACTTTTTTCGTTTCTGTTATTTCCTTGCTTTCTTGTAGGCCTTCACCTCTGCAGGCGTTGCGAGACCAGCCTTACAGCGATATTCCAGTCGTGCCAGACGCATCTGTTCCAAGAAGCGTTCGCTGGTATGCAGACGAGCATAGGCGGCAGACGCTGCCAGGCGACCAGCATCAACATCGCTCTGCCAGTGAGCGCCTACTATTACGCGGCTCTCACCATACATATAGCCACGAGCCAGAATGGTGTCAGCACGATCAGGATTAATCTCTGACAGCAACAAGGCAGAACTCCAGCCGAGGATTGTATGACCAGAGGGATAAGAGCCGTTTTTGCGCAGTGCAGGTTCATCTTTAGGATAAAGTGTAGGCTCATGCATACGCATGAAAGGACGACGACGCATGTAGTATCTCTTAGGTAGCCTGCAAATACTGTCGCAGGTAGCGGTACCATCGCGCAACACCTTATATATCTCCGGGGTCTCTTCCTTTGATATCTTCATGCCAAAAGGCTCACTGAACTCACGGATGATACAGTCCAGACCATAGACAGCATCACGGATAGCGATGGCTGCTCGTTCTTTGTCCTGTCTCATCTGTTTACCCCACATATATTGCATAATGTCGTAGGTGAAGGCCGCCCCCACGGTATCTGGAGGAGCTGGACACCACTTCAACATGTCGGGCATCTCCTTGGCTGTGAAATACGCTTCTACATCACTCTGTGCCTGTGCACATACGGTAGTCATCGCCATAACGGCAACAATCAATAATTTTTTCATCTTCATAATATCCTATAATTTATTATCTGTTTTAGAACTTCACCTGCAGGCGTGTTTCAAAGATACTGACTTCATTGTCGGCAAAGTTGCTGCGGTTGGTCACCTTCGTCCACGAGCCACGTACACGCCATATCATATATTTATTAATGTAGTAGTTGTAACAGAGTGCCCAGTCACTGAGGTAGCCGCCATAGACACCCGCACTGGCATCCGACAGCGACGTATAGTTATACTGCAGACACAGCTCCATGTTACCAGCATCAGGGGTGGCAATGCCGCCATCGGTCATGGTATATTTGTAGTGACTGCCTTTCAGGAGTCCACGCAGCGTGACATAAGCGCCACTGCCACGGAAGGCACTCAACCCGTTGTCGCGCGAGATGCGGTTGTAGAAGTACTGTCCTATCACCGCAAACCTGCCAAAAGAGTACAGGATTTCAGGAGAGAATTTGTACATCACCTTAGCGTCCGTCACGACAGCCTGCTGCGAGTAAACCTTGGCGACACGAGTGGGCCAGCGCGTACTGAGCGTAAACTGCTTGTGACTGAGCGAGTCGGTAGCGTCATAGCGGGCACCCTCGATGCCACCACTGACACCCACATGGAATATCTTCCCAGGCTCCGTGAAAGGATGATAGACCAGACGCGCCATCGCACCTATCGCCTCATTGCCCGTCACATCAGTGGTCTGCTTCATGGCATCAGTCTCTGCCACCACACTGACAGTGGCCAGAAACCTGTCATCCATGTGTTCGAACATCAAACCCATCATGCGGTCGTTATTAAACACGGCATTGCTTTGGGGTTCCTCCATGGTCTCCTTGAACGACGAACTGGTGCAGCTCTGGTAACCGTACTGGTGGATGAAATAGCCACCGCGCAGGAAGTTCTGCTTGTCGATGTCGTACTGCAGGAAGACATCCTTCATATTCACCTTACCATAGGCAAAACCCATGTCAATCTTGCCTTTCCACTGGCCATAAGAAAACCCTACACCTATGCGCATATCGGGAGTACCCACGCCACCCTTCAGCTTATCCTCTTGCTGCTGTGCATGCACGTAGGCCGCATCAAACAGGATACGCCCAGAAGGCTTCACCTTCAATTCAGGCTCCTGTGCACTGGCGTTGACAGCCATTGCCAGCACCATTATCCACACTACTATCCGTAATTTCATCATGCTTAGATTCTTTCGTTAACAACAGAAATCGAGTGTAAAGATAGGATATTTTTTGCAAAAAACAAAACAAATCATAAAATAATTGGTGGGTTCGCTTGTTTTTTTTAATTTTGCACCCAAAACTAAAATGATAATGGCACTATATCCGAAAATGATTATGGACGCGCTGGCTACGGTGACGTATGCTGGCACGAAGAAGAACCTCGTAGAAAGTGAGATGGTGGCTGACCAGCCTGCCATCAATGGCAATAAAGTAACCGTCGTGCTGGAATTCCCACGCGACACCGACCCTTTCCTCAAGTCGACCGTCAAGGCCGCTGAGGCTGCCATCAAGTACCACTGCGGCAAGGACGTAGAGGTAGAGATACAGACCGAGTTCAAGTCGAAGCCACGCCCTGAGGTAGGCAAACTGCTGCCACAGGTGAAGAACATCATTGCCGTCAGCTCAGGCAAAGGCGGTGTGGGCAAAAGCACCGTATCTGCCAATCTGGCTATCGCGCTGGCTCGTCTGGGCTATAAGGTTGGACTGCTGGACTGCGACATCTTCGGTCCGTCGATGCCCAAGATGTTCCACGTAGAGGATGCCCGTCCCTATGCTGTAGAGGTCGACGGCAGACAGCTCATTGAACCCATTGAGGCCTATGGCGTGAAGATGCTGTCGATAGGTTTCTTCGTCAATCCCGACACGGCGACGCTGTGGCGCGGTGGCATGGCGACCAACGCCCTGAAACAGCTCATAGCAGACGCCAATTGGGGCGAGTTGGACTACTTCATTCTCGACACCCCTCCAGGCACCTCAGACATCCATCTGACGCTGCTGCAGACACTGGCCATCACAGGCTCCGTTATTGTATCAACCCCGCAGCAGGTGGCGTTGGCCGACGCTCGCAAGGGCATCGACATGTACCGCAACGAGAAGGTCAACGTGCCCATCCTCGGCCTCATCGAGAACATGGCGTGGTTTACCCCTGCCGAACTGCCTGAGAACCGTTACTACATCTTCGGCAAGGAGGGCTGCAAGCAGCTAGCTGAGGAGATGCAAGTTCCTCTATTGGCTCAGATTCCACTCGTTCAAGGAATTTGCGACAGTGGTGACAAGGGCGAGCCTGCCGCACTGAACAGCGAGACGGCAACGGGCTTGGCATTCATCAATCTTGCGCAGGGTGTTGTCACCGTCGTCAACCGTCGCAACAAGGAACAGCCAGCCACCAAGATTGTGGGCGTGAAATAAAACAACAACATACTACATTAACAAACTACTATGAACAGATTACTATCAACACTGGCTGCACTGGCGCTAATGACGAGTGCACACGCACAGACAAGGGACTACTCCAAGTATTACCAGAACCTGCCGACGAAGATGGCACAGGTTTCGGCGCCCGTTATTCCTGCCAACGAGGTCAGCCTCACCGAGGTAGGTGGCGTTGGTGACGGTGTGACACTGAACACCGAGGCCTTTGAGAACGGTATCAAGAAGCTGCAGAAGACTGGCGGCGGACGTCTGAACGTTCCACAGGGCATCTGGCTGACAGGCCCCATCCAGTTGAAAGACAACATCGAGCTGCACTTGGACAAGAACGCCATCATCCTGATGTCGCCCGACAAGTCGCTGTTCGTCAATCCCAAGTCAGCAACGAAATGTTTTGCGGGCATCCGTGCCTCGAAGCGTAAGAACATAGCCATCACTGGCGAAGGCATTATCGATGGCAATGGCGACCACTGGCGACCCGTCAAGCGCCAGAAGGTAAGCGACGTGGAGTGGAACAAATATAAGAAGGTCATTGGCGGCGTAGAGAAGGACGGCGGCAAGCTGTGGTACCCATGGAACGACCTAGGCGGCTACCCGAACATTGCCGACAGCCCCGAAAAACAGGAGAAGCTGCGCAACGACCTGGTACGCTTCGAGAGTTGCGAGAACGTGCTCATAGAGGGCGTCACCATCCAGAACGCTCCTAAGTTCCACCTGCACCCCTGCTTCTCGAAGAACGTCATCGTGGACGGCGTCACCGTGCGCTGCCCGTGGAACGCCCAGAACGGCGATGCCATTGACTTCTCTGACGTCAACATCGGACTCATCGTCAACAGCACCGTCGATGCTGGCGACGACGGTCTCTGCATGAAGAGCGGTGGCAACAAGCCCGAGGCTCCCGCCAACGGTTGCGAGGACATCCTGATTCAGAACAACACCGTCTTCCACGCCCACGGTGGCTTCGTGCTGGGCAGCGAGACCGTACAGGGCATGCGCCGTATCGTGGTGCGCAACTGTCGTTTCAGCGGCACCGACACGGGTCTGCGCTTCAAGAGCGGACTGGGTCGTGGTGGCAAAACCGAGCAGATGTACATCAGCGACATCGTGATGAACGACATCAAGGACGAGGCCATCGTCTTCCAGTGCGACTACGTAGATCGCCCTGCTGGTAGCGACCTGAACGCCGTGCCCACCTTTACCGACGCACAGAAGAAGGTGGCGCCCTACTTCCAAGACATCCATATCGACCGCGTGGTGTGCTACGGTGCAGGTACCGCCATCAAGGCTGCTGGCATCCTCGGACTGGACAATGTGAAGGATATCGACATCCAGAACAGTACCTTCATGTACTACGCCAACGGCCAGCAGATAGATCCCAAGACGGCTAAGCTCAACCTCACCAACGTCCGCCTGCTGCCAGCCAACAAAAACGTCAAGAAGTAGCACAGGGCACCCAGAACCAGAAGGTGGAGCCATGGCCCTCGCCCTCTGAGGTGACGCCAATGCGGCCGCCACACTTGTCGACGATGGCCTTACAGATGGCAAGGCCGAGACCTGTACCCTGTACAAAGTCGTTGAGTTTAACGAAGCGCTCAAAGACGGCCGACTGCTTCTCTTTGGGAATACCTGCACCTGTGTCTTCACAGTAGAAGCAGAGTCCATCAAGGCGCTGGCGATTAATCTCGCGCGACTCCTTGCGATAACCCACACGGATATGTCCCTCTTGGGTGTATTTGACGGCGTTGGTCACAAAGTTGGTGAGCAACTGCTGAAGGCGTCCTTTATCCAATGCCACAGACAGCGTGTCATAGGGATTATCCTTCAGGAACTGCACATTGGTTCCCTGCACACGTTGCTCCAACGTCTGACAGATATCGTCAAAGACTGGAGGCAAATCGAGGGGTACTGGTTCAATGGCAATGGCTTGTCCCATGCTGCTGGCTTCAAGGATGTCGTTGATAAGTCGGAGCAGCATGTCGCAGTTGCTACGAATGATGCGGATGAACTCGCGACGCTCGTCAGGACTGTCAACCATCTGTAACAAATCGCTGAAACCTACAATGGCATTGAGTGGCGTACGGATTTCGTGGGTCATATTAGCCAAGAAAGCACTCTTCAGACGACCAGAGTCGTTGGCACGCTCTGTTTCCTCACGCAGTTTCTTATGGGCAAGCATCAGGTCGGAGATGTCGCGCACCAATCCGAAATACTCCTTGGGACGACCATCCTCGCCTAACACTGGAATACCACTGATAGCAAACCAGGTCAGATGGTCAGTAACTGGCGTGTAGTTGAACTTGTGGATAACATTGAAAGGTTCACCTGTCAATATTACCTCCTTGAATATGCGCTCAGCTTCTGGGCGTTGTTCCTCGTCCATACCTGCCAGATAGTCCTCCAAGGAAACAGAATACTCGGTCTGACGCAAGCTACGTGTGAAGCGGATGATACGCTCGTACTGATTGAAGGTCCATACATACATATTACTTTCCTCCAACAGGTAACGCAACCGTTTCTCATAACGGTTGATGGCATCATGAGTATCTTTCAGTTGGCGCTCGTGTTTACGCTGCTTCATATACATTTCTCGCTCTGCTGTCACATCACGAGAAGTAACGATATAATAGACCAACTGGCCCGTGTCATCCTTAACAGGAACGACACGTGTTTCAATATACTTATCAAGTCCCCAGTCCTGATAAAGCAAACGTCCACACACATGGAATGTTGCAAGATGGCCCTGATCAACATAGCCCTTTAAGAACGGGTCCTCAAAGAAGGAAACCATGCGGAAGTGACTTTCACGTTCTTCAGTTATTTCCAACAATTCACGCATGCGCTGGTTCATATTTATCAGATAACCATCGGCATCGTGGAACGACATGGCCATCATGTTGGTCTCAAAGACTTTCATGTACTTATCGGCCAGTTCTTGGTTACGTTGCTCGTCCTTCAGATCGTTGGTAATGTCTTTGACTGTATGTACAATATAGCGGGGGACACCATTCTCACGCTCCATAATGGCGCCACCGACATAAGTCTTCCATCGCGGTTCTTCGCTAGTGCCAGCATTGTAACGTCGCTGCACCGTCCACGAGTCACATTCACCACGCTTCATGCTATCAATCAATTGCTTGAACTCGTCACGTTCTTCAGGGGCAATACGCTCAACCAGTTCCTCTATGGAAACACCACCCTTGGGCAACAGATTGCCATGGATATTCTTCACATATCCTAAGATGACATCATACTCTAGGACAAAGTAGTCATCCATATCAAGCGCTAAAGCCATTATGCTGTTCAGCTCTGTATTTCGACGCACTGAAGCACGTACACGCAAAGAGAGCAGACGACCCGCAATAAATACGATAATACCTGCTACGGCGAGTCCCACCAAGATAAACGGAGCAATCGGAGAAGCATCGTCGTGGACACGCTCCGGATAAAACCACTTATCATAGATACGCTGCAACTCACCAGCCTGTTCCAGACGGGTATACTGATCGTCAATGGCATCTATAATTTCTTGTTCGTAGCCTATGATACGTAATTCACCAGCAGGAACATCCTTCACCTCATCCAATACGAGGCTGTCAATACCTAACTCCTGTATCTTCTTCTCAAGAGGAATCTGTCCCCAGAGATAATAATCGCTTTGGCGGGCTCGCACACGGGTCAGACCCTCTTTGGGCGACAAATACTGAACATCAAATGTTATGGTATCGATTTCAAATACGCGCAGTGCTGCATAGTCATTCTTCTTTACACCAACTCTAGCACTCCTATCCATGTGTGTTACGCCACTGAAGGGGGGAGCATCGACACGGCGAGCAGCACGGATGTTATAGTAGTTGACATACTTCTTTGTTTGTATAAACGGAGAATCCTTGTAATATTCGGAGAGAGCATGTAACAGGTCTGCCTCATGTTTGACAAACATGTCGCTGGCAGTCTGCCATTCTTGCATAACGAATTTATGCGGAATCTCCAAACGGTTAAGAATAATGTCTAGCACCTCAACGTTATAACCAGCAGGGTCTCCCTCGCTATCCAAGAACTCAAAAGGACGGAAGTCCCAGTCGCAAGCGACTATCAACGGATGTTCTTCGGTGAAGCCGTAGGAGTCTTTGGCTGTTGTCACCATAGGCTTGGCGACAAGGAACAACGCTAACAGTATATATATGATTGAACGTTTCATTGTGTAGTCTTTCTTCTATTTCCTGACAATTTCAGTACACTTACATGGTATGCTTACCCATACAATAGTACCCTTTTCTACCTCTGACTTGAGCCTAATCTTACCACCCATCTGTGTGGTTATATCATGACAGATGGCCAAACCGAGACCAGTACCATGACTGCCACCAGACGACACGAAACGCTCAAATATCTGCTCCAAGCGGTCTTCTGAAATTCCGCAACCCGTGTCTTGGAAAGCCATAGCGACTCCCTCGCCTGTGTACTCATAACTGGCACGAACCATACCCTCTGTGGTATGCTGCGTAGCATTCTCCATGATCTGATCAATGACAAGTCCTACATTCTGGTCATCGATTTCAACTACCAACGTTTCATAAGGATTGTCAGTGACCAAGTCTACTCCCTCATGATGGTCGCGTCCCCAAATAGACTGACAATGGGAATCAAAGAACTGAGCAAAGTCGACGGGTTTCCGCTTGAACTCAATCATGCCGGCATCTAATCGCGATAAGAACAAGATGTCGTTAATCAGTTTCAGCAGCTGAGAAGAGTTCTTCTTGATCTGCTCAATAAACAATATCTCGTCCTCAGAGCTATGGGACATCTCGAAGAGTTCAGCAAAACCGATAACCGAACTGAGCGGTGTACGAATCTCGTAGCTCATATTTCGCAGGAAAGCATTCTTCACGGTCTCTATCTCCTGCGCTTTAGCACTTTCCCGTGCCAATTGTTCCTCAGTAGCCTTAATCTCGCTGATGTCACGACAAGCACCAAAATACTCCTTGACACGACCTTGATCGTCCAATACTGGGATAAACGACATCAAGATGCTGAGACGCATACCTTTCTTGATACGGATAGTGGTATTGAAGGATGCCTTTTGTGGCTGTAACGTACGGTTATCCATACTGTTAAGCATGCGCTGGGCGCTACGCTTTGAATCATCCGCAGTGAGTGCCAACGCACGTGTCTGAGTCAGTTCACTCTGTTTATGGCCAACACTCGTATATACTAATAAGGTATGTGTATCTGGGGAGTAGCGGGCCATGCGCACACCACCATTCCGTAACACGTAGTTGATGTTGCGGAAGTAGTTGTCCATATCTTCATTGGCATGCTCCTGTAATTCCAGGTTATGCTGTAGTCGCTGATAAGACTTTACTACCTCTGTCACGTCACGTCCACTACCAAATATATCAATCAGGTGTCCCTGACTATCTCGCAATGGCATTAATTGAAGCTCATAGTACATGTAACGTCTGTGGAGTTCCGAATTGAAGACACGATTATCTCGACCAACTTCATATAATCTCGTAAAACAAGTCGGCTGCAAATCATCTATCGATAGTTCGCCACCTAGCACATCACGCAGGTTAACACGGTTCTTCAAGGCTCCCTCCTTACCACCAGGGAAGGCAGTATCAGCCTTTTCGTTCATATCGTACATATAGCCCTTGCTATCGTAGACAATAGTGTCGACCATTGCAGAATGGAAGATGGACTGATAGCGCAGCATGGAATCCTTGATACGCTGCTGGCGCTGGCGATCGGCAGTAACATCGCAGTAAGTACCAATAATATCGACAGCCCGCCCAGCTTTATCGCGTCGGAAGACTGACATCACGACAGAAAGTATCTGCTCTTCGCCAGTAACCGGATGTTTCGAGCGCACCTCGACCTTCGATTTCTCTGTTCTGCCTTCAGCAATGTCCAACAACATGCTGCTGAGCTGTTTCACGTCTTCGGCCTGCATACGATTGAAGAAGATGGTTGGTGGCTGATTGTCAGCCTCCACCTCACCTTTGTCGTTATACACCGTAACCGTTTTTGTGTCGACATTGAAAGTCCATACATGTACATGCCACGTGCTGAGGATATGTGCCAGACGAGTGTTGCTACGGCGAATAGTCTTCGTCATTTTCTGTTCGCGGAAGCGATAGAGGGAATAGTAGCCTATAGCACCTATCAGAACCAAGATCATAGCGCCCACGACAAACCATATCCATACAGGGATTCCACTGTCTTTACGCTCTGGATAGAACCACTTATTCTGAATGGGCTGCAACTTGTCTTCAGCTTCTAACCGTAAATAGACCTCATCAATGATGTCAAGCAGAGTGGGCTGGTTCGAGAAAAACCTATACTCACCATGTTGCATCTTGACAGGCGTCAATTCCAAATCATCAAAGTGTAACGTATATTGCAACCATTTCAGCGACAGCGTATTCCATACAATCTGCTGGTGGGGATTATTATGAACATACTGCACAGCCTCACGCATATCATTATAAGGCACCACCCTACTCTCCCAGCCTTTATCCTTCATCAAGTGATGAGCGAAACTCCCTTCATGAACGATGAATTTGTTGTTTTCCAAGTCTGCATCAGTTTTGATGCGGAGAGGGTCGCTCTTACGACGCAGCACACTATGGGTAAAAATCTGCACCACCGACTTACCTGCTTGTCCGTATTCGTTGTGATAGTCAGCATCCATTGCCAGCATCAGGTCGGCCTCACCAGTCTTAATGTCCATCAACGCCTTTTTCGTAGGCTTCAGCTTGATTACATAAGGGATATCCAGCTCCTCACAGATGAGTTTGATGAGATCAATATTATACCCCACCGCTTCACCATTGGCATTGAGGAAAGAATAGGGCCAAAGGTCCCAGGCATCCTCATACACTAGCGGATGTTCACGATTGAAGACTCTCATACTATCACTGGGTTGCGCATGTAGCGGCGCAAGCACCAGCAGACAGAGAAGGGTCAACAGAATACGATACTGATTAGTCATGGTTGATAGTTCTTACTTTTTCATTTCGTTACAAGGTATCCACATCCAGAAGGTAGAGCCTTGACCCTGTCCCTCGGACTCTATGCCAATTGAGCCATGACAAGCATGAGCAATGGCCTTACAGATAGAGAGTCCCAGACCGGTACCCTGTATGTAGTCGTTTAGTTTGAAGAAACGTTCAAAGAGCTTATCCTGCATCTCCTTGGGAACACCGTCGCCAGTATCCTCACAATAGAGATAGAGACCTTCACGGCTCTCGCCATTCTCTTCGCGCCACTCCTTACGATATCCCACCTTGATATGTCCTTGGTGGGTATATTTTACTGCATTGGTTACAAAATTGGTATAGACTTGACGAATACGCATCTCGTCGATCATCGCCATATAAGTAGGATATGGATTCTCCTTGATGAATACTACGGTAGGCTCGCGCAGACGCTGTTGCAGCTGTTCACAAAGCTCATCGAAGAATTTAGAGAAGTCTATCTCCGCAGGTCTGATTTCCACGCTAGCGCCATTATCCAGTGAGGCTGCATCCTGAATATCGTTGACTAGACGCAACAGCATGTCGCAGTTGTCCATGATAAGACGGATCATCTCCTGACGTTCTTCTGGAGTAGAGAGTAACGGCAATACATCAGAAAAACCGACGATAGCATTCAGTGGTGTACGGATTTCATGGGTCATATTTGCCAAGAACACACTCTTCATGCGACCCGAGTCGTTAGCACGCTCTGTCTCACGTTTCAGCTGTTCCTGCTTCTCCATGAGCTGGTGAATATTACGCCAAACGCCAAAGGCACCTTTAAGGTTACCCTGACTGTCATATTCCGGAATACTATTAATCTGCACCCACTGAGGTTCAACATCCCTCTGTGTCACCCTCGGATGCATACGTCCCATATAGCTAAGAGGTTTGGCGATAGCCTTGGCGGGATCGTCCAGGGCGCGCACAAATTCGTCCTCCTGATTATAGAATATACTCTGCAACTGCTTCAGTGTAAACTGTCGCTGTACCGTACTCAATCCACTGTAGAACTCAATTACATCACGATCCAACGTGATGCGCCAAGCCTGCAAGCCACAGGTTTCCATCATGTAGCGCAGCTCTTTCTCATAGAGCTGGATAGATTCGTTAACCTTCTGAATCTCCTGGTCATTCTTCTTGGCTTGCATATACAACCTACGCTCCTCTGAAATATCACGGGCAGCAACGGAAAGATAGACAAGTTTGCCTTCTTCGTCATAGATGGGATGGACACCGATTTCCAGATAGATATACATCTCACGCTCGGGAACGACACTTAGCGAGCAGGCGAGATATTCGTTAGGATGATAGCGGTCGAGCACCTCGTTGAAAGGAGCCATATCAAACAGGTTCATCTTCGAGAAGAAGGCGTCACTCTCCTCACTATCAAAGTGACAGATTTCACGCATCATCTTATTGGATGCCAATAGCCAGCCCTCAGGCGAGTAAAACGACAGGCCAACGATAGAGTCCTCAAAGATTTTCTTATAACGCTGGGCTAACCCTTCTTCTTCCTGTTGCTGATTGTGTATATCCGTCTCGTCAACCAATACAC